>Ga0070752_1001823_pt1 | contig 14405 bp, 12 predicted proteins | sample VirMetDEL_Aug_30_FD_77440 | JGI IMG/M metagenome (GOLD analysis project Ga0070752, IMG submission 77440) | Aqueous microbial communities from the Delaware River and Bay under freshwater to marine salinity gradient to study organic matter... | ecosystem: Environmental > Aquatic > Marine > Coastal...
ACGTGTGTTGCATTGTCATATCTTAATGTCATGATTACTTGTACTGGTTCTGAAACCGCATAGTCACCATCTGAATAATCAACATTCTGTAAGAAACAACCTTCCAACATCCATTGTTCCAACTCAGCATCTGTTGAACCGTCTAAAATTTCAAGTCTTGTTTGAAATTTATAATTGATTCCACTTCTTGGACCAGTTTGTTCAAAGTGATTTAACTGCTTCTGAACTTGCTGACCTGTTAGTTTTGATATACTGTTAGTAATATCATCACGTAACGTGATTGTGATCGGCTCCCATGTGTGTTTGCCCATCAAATATGCTACTGAGTTATAAACGTGTACAGGAACTTCTTCATGCGTTACTTTTGGTCTCGTTATGTTCATAACTTGCTGTGTTAGGTCTACTTGCGTTGAACCTAAGTTACCAAAGTTTGAAAAACGAACCCTAAAACGATATTTAAGTTTAGGTTGTAAAATACCACCTCTACCTGTTGTTCCGTCTATTGGTACGCCAAATTTGTTTAATGTAGCCATTGTAATCTCTCCTTACAAATTAATTTGTATTAATAGTATTTAGCAAAATATAGGAAAATTTATAAAAAAGTTTGAGGCTAAAGGGTAAAAAAAAGGCTACTGTATCTCTACAGTAGCCTTTTTATGTGTATATTAACTATTAATTATAGCTCATGTTCTCACCAGTGTTCTTTATTCGAACTGGAATGTATATAAATTCAGCCGCTTTTGCCGGTTGGATTGCTACATCTACCCATAACTGGTTAGCATCAATACGTGTTGCTGTGTTGTTTGTATCATCACAAACTACTAAGAAATCGTATAATGCTCTTTTTGCCGATAAGTCTGATAAAAATCTTTCAAATGTATCAGATACTTGATCTCTTGTCATTCTGTCATTTAATTCAAACAAGAATGGTTTTGCTAGGTTATCAAATTGATATCTTAAGTAACAAATTAATCTACCTACGTTAACTCTATCAAGTGCTGATGCTGTTGGGTGTAAAGATTTTTGTCCAAATACTACCAAGCCTCTGTTTGGCATGTAAGCAATTGGGTTAACCTTAGCCGCGTATAGTGTGTCTCTTGAACCTTCGCTTAATACAACTGAGTTATACTCACCCGTTGTTGCATCAATATAACCAACTGATGAAGCATTTGATACCAAGCCTCTTTGATAACCTGCTGGAGCAAACCACTGGAATGCCGCTTGATCATTGTAAGCGATAGTTCTTAATGCTATATGTGAAGCAGGAACAACTACGTTGTTACCACTTAAATCAGTTGATAGTGCTGATGGATAGTAAACAGCCGAGTAAGTATGACTTGATACTAAACCGTCTTCACCGTTAGTTGTTGCATTTGCGTTGTTTGACATCCAACTAGATACATCTGAAGGAGTTTTTAATCTAAATGGTGCGTCAAGTATGATAAATGCAGTTTCTTTTCTAGCAGTGTTAAGTGCAATCATTTCATCATATGTTTCAGCATAACCTGGACATGAAATCAAGTTAAAGAATCTTGATTCAGCTCTGATTTCATCGTTTGCTGTAAACACAGCCTGAAGTGCTGTTACAACAACTTGTCTCTGTGCTTTTCTACCCATGTATGGTGAACCATCTGCTTTTAAGCCTGATTTGTTAATCCAAATTGGACCAATATCAGTACCGTTTACAGTGTATGATGTTTTGTACTCTTTTACATTGTATCCTGAAATTCTTGTATTGAATAACAATGTACCTTCTGCATAGTTTGCCGGATCAACTGCATCTGAATTAAATGATGCATATGTTGAACCCCAACCAACTGCCGCGTCTGTTGTGCCTGCTGGGTTACCTACTGCGTCACCAAACACAATGCCGGATGCTGATGATTGATCAGTGTTGTCAATTAATACCCAACTAGAAGAAGTTGTATTATATTTGTAAATTTTTGGATATGCTTCTAGTTCATTTGAATCAATCCAAATGTCACCGTTTTCAAGTGCGTTTCCACTTGAGTTTGTAGTTGGCTCTGTAGATACCATTTGCAAGTCTCTTATACCACTTGCTTCACCGTTTGGACCTGTGTTAACATTACCTGCTGTGAATGTATCTTTTGAGTTTGCGTATGCAAACCATTTCATAGTACCACCATCATTTTCAGCAATATATAAGTCTGCTGTTAAGTTAGTGTCATACCATAATGTGCCATCTACTGGATTTGAAGTTGGTGCAGTTTCTGAGGCTTCAAATGATAAATTGTTCCAAGTGGATGCTTGGTACCATGAATCAGATGTTGAAGGATCCATATTATCTTGAAATCCTAATGTTAACGTTGGCGTAGCATCAAATGTTGAACTAGCTGAAGAATCTTCAATCCAAATATTTTTACCATCTGTTCTTTCAAGTTTTAGATACTGTTTTGTACCTGAACTTGCTTCGATCGACGCTACGATATTTTTTGATGTTAATGCCGTGTTACCATTAATTGTTGTAACGAGATCTTCAATTGATACTCCAGTTGCTGGTACTGTTGCTGTTACATCAACATCAACATTACAAATATTGATTCTAATACCAGTTTGCGAAGAGCCGCCGTCCGATAAAGCAATTTCATTACCAGGTGAAAGATCTGTTGTCCCAGTAGCCGTTGTTGTAGTTGCAGAACCTTTCATTCGAATTCTAAATTCTACTTCAGGTGTTTTATTCACACCGCCGTTATCAACACCGTTGCTTTGTTTATTTGCTGGGTTATCAATTAAATTATTATTCCAACCACTTGTTGAGTCATTGTCATTAATATCATCAAACAATGTATATAATGAATTTGCCGCAGGTGTTAAAGCCGTAACAGCATTATCATCATCATGATACAATGGTGCTGAAATTGTTGACCATTGACTTGTGCTTGTTGAGTAGTATTTTACTACTACATTAGCACCACCGCCCACTGCTGTTGTTTTAACCCAAATCGAACCTGCTACAGATTTACCGTCTGCTGTTGGACCTGTGCCTTCTTTAAAACTTACAGATGCAGATGGTTTTGCAGTTTTCCATGTGTCAGAACCAACCACGTGCCATTGACTATTGATTTTTTCAAAAAGTCTTATAACTGCACTTCCTGTTGTTCCTGCATTTAATCCACTAGTAACTATAGCAAAGTCACCGTTTTTACCATAAGTTTGTTTAGGGGCTTCAGATGCATTAACATTTGATGTTGCATTTGAACTTGGTAAATCAGTTAGTATTACTGGATTAATTTTAACCCATGCTGTACCATTTGATTGATATACACCCCAATCAGTTGATGCTGTGTCTAACCAATAAGTACCATTTGCTGGTGCTCCGGCTGGAACAGTTGTTGAGCCTGTAAGTTCTGTTGTATCTATATCAGCACGAACCACATATGCTCTATTTGAAATTCCTAAGTATGAATATGCGGCTAATAAACCGTATTCATTTCTTTCATCACCTGGTAACATTGTTGAACCAGCTGAATAAAATGTTGGTGTACCGAATGTTGATAACAGTTCTCTCTGTGAACCAATCAAATACGCTTTACCCACGTTAGCACTTGTAGTACCTGTCGCTGTTGACCCTGTAGAACTTGGATCAGCCTTGTCTTGTGCTGAAGCCACTACAAATAATGGTACTGTACCTTGTGCCGCGCCGGCGTAAAATGATTCATCAGTTACTGTAACTGAAACACCCGGTGAAACTAAATCTGGCATTGTAATCTCTCCTTCATAATTGTGGCAACTTTCTTGTTACCCTCATATACTATATTTATTATAAGTTGGGTAAAAGAGGGTGGTTTAAGCACCATTATTTCCCCCTTTAAAAGGGCAGTAAATACAAGTATGACAGATAATAGACCATTATGTACAAAATGCAAGTCGAGACCTAGAGCCTTTAACTATAAAAAAGGTGATAAGACCTATTATCGTAAGATGTGCGATAAATGTATACGCCTAATCAAAGGCAAAGGTGTTAGTTCTACAGCGTCTTGGCAACAGCATGGTTATAAGAAGAAAGCCATATGTGAAAAATGTGGGTTTAAAGCCAAGCACCCTGCACAATTAGATGTATATCACATCGATGGTGATCTACGCAACAGTGCTATTAATAATTTAAAAACTATATGTGCTAACTGTCAACGTATAATGACTATGGAAGAATTTAAATGGCGCCAAGGTGATTTAATGCCTGACGTTTAAAACGTTTGTGTTGCTTTTTTAGTTTTAGAAACTTTATCTAGTACTTTTACTACACCATTTACTTTATCTGTAAGTTGTTCTAATGTACTATTATTTTCAATTATAAAGTCTACCAACTGACCTGTGTGATCCCACTCACTTGCATGGATACCAATATCTGACAATTGCTGTATAGCAAAATCATCGCCTTGCTGTGCTTGTTTTGCCATTTCAACCCAATGTGGATCATCGCCGCGTTTTACTCTAATAGTAAAACCACCCATTTGCTTTACAAATGCAAGTTCATTTCTAAATCTACAGTCTGTGATAATAGTAGGTTTTTGACCACCTGCTATATATCTATGCTCTAAACTATCTAACCAAATCTTAGGATGGAAATGTTCTCTAAACAATTCTGTTCCCACTATCTGCAGGGCCAGTCTTGGTGTAAAATTTTTAATTGATAATTTGTTTGCCCAATATGGATCAACACATTCTCTAAAATGCCTGCTATGGTCTGTATCACCTTCTAGTGTTTTTCTAGGCCAATTAAATATGTTTGCTGTGGCATCTTTTAATGGTGCCGCAAAAGAATCTTTTCTATAATCATGCTGAGTTGACAAAATATCTGCAACAGTATTTTTACCGCTACCAATCCAGCCTACTAATCCAATAATCAATTTACCACCTCAATTTTAATTGTGTTGCAATATCTTCGCTGTCAACTTTCACAGTTAATTCATCGCAACCAGCATTTTCCCAATGCCAATCTTTTTCATATTTGTAACCAAGCATACCCATGTAGTTGGCTACTCTGGCTACTGCGTCAACTTCTCTGTAGTTGGCATTGAGAGCTCCGCCTTCAACACTGGTACCTGTTGATTGTCCTATGTATTCATCTCGTTTGGAAATTTTATCTACATCTAATGTAACTTCAATCATACTAGTATATTATGCTAATATTAGATGTTTGTCAAGAATATTTTTATTAATTATCTTCTTAGTTTTAACTGTTGTCAATCAAAATCAAATTAAAAGTGCTACTGACCAAAGAATTGTTGGTTGTAGAATATGCTCTTACTTCTATGTCAGTTTTTTCAGTGAATTGTAGTGGAATTTTGTAGTCTTTGCTGTAGGTTGTAGCACTCACTGTGATGATGTCTTTGCTGTTCCAAGCACCGTTACCGTCAAACGGTCTAGCAAGTATAAAAGCCACAGCATCTGTGTTCTGTTTACCTGCACCCACTGTCCACTGTGTCAAATATGCTGTTTTTCCTGCTGGCACTGTGTACAAACTCATAAATGTCTGACCTCTACCTGCCGCATTGGATCCTGTGCCATCAACACCAATCTGAGCCAACACTGTGCTGGTGCTTTGACTTGTGACGGAAATTACTCCTTCATTAACACCGCTGGTGCCTGCTGTGGCCACTTGGGCTCTAAACACTCTGATAAATGTTTCAGTGCCTGCTGAACCGCCCACTGTGAGTGTTTCTGTCACAACTTCGTATGCAGAATTTAATCCCTGGATCTCAACAGTTCTTGCGCCTGTGCCTGTGGCTGAATCTGTGCCACTGCTACTGGTGATTGCTAGAGTTTCTGGAGATGCGATATAAGAATATATTCCACCGCCATCCCATATGGTTTCTTTGTTTGAATCCACATCTGTGTTCATGCCAAACTTTTCAATATAACCAACACCATCAACTGCACCAGCACTGATATTGATGCTCCAGTCGTAACTAGAACCACTGGTTCTCACAATGGGTTGGCCTGCTTGATTATAATCTAGAGCTTTGTGTATGTTATATGTGTTAGGTTCATCTGAGTGAATATAATCAGTTGAGTTTGAATTCTTTATTCCCATTTATTACTCCCAAGGTCTGCCAGATTGCAGTCCACCTACATTTGCATTATCAGACACTGTATCTCCTACATATTTTGTTGGTAACAAATCAATATTTAAAGTATTAAGTGATCTGTAGTAGGGTTTTGTAGCATCAATACTGCCTGTAATAGTTCCATCAACTGCCACAGTTTTACCTTGACGCTTTGCTTCTGCAATATCTAATTTGGCTTGTTGCTTTGCTTGTTTAGTTGCTAGTGTTGATATACCGTTAGCCGCCATTGTATTATCCTATTACAAATGATATTGGATCACCACCATCTACGTATTTTTGTATTTCATCTTCTAATCTGTCCATGGCTGTTTGTGCTTCAGTCTTAAGTGCCTCACCATTTAGTGTAACACCACCTTGTGCACCTGGCAACTGGCCAAATTTTGATCTTGCTTCACCTAACATCATTTTACACTGTGCGAGTGCATATTCTCTTATCCATGACTTTGCGTATGGATCATCTAACAATGTTTCATCTGTTCTACGCATGTACACTTGAAGTAATAGTGTTTCTGCATTTCTAGGACGTCTAACAATTGTTAATTTTTTAGTTACTGTGTCCCAAATAAAATTAATTTTGTTACCAAACAATCTACCAATTGTTTCTTGATATTGACTGAATGCTTCCCAAGTGGCTAGGCCACCAATTCTACCTGCTTGTAAAAAATACAAGTTAGTGTAGGCAATTTCAAACGGATCAACATCAATACCTGACTGCTGATCAGATCCCAAAGCACGTCTAAATGTTTCACGCACTTCAATAACTTCTGTTGGCAATGTGTATTCATTTGTGTCTTTTTGTATTTGCAAAAATAGTGTTGCTTCTTCATTGGCATTTGATGATCTTTGTCTAAATCTATCAAAAGCCATATCCAAACCCTGATTGTAGTGTTTTGGATCAAGCTCAACATCAACCATACCATCACCTAGTAGGTTACGCATATCTTCTATAATTTTATCTCTATTTGATTTCTGTTTGGCCATTTTAATATCCTATACTTGTATTTATTTACTTATTGAAAAATACGGACTAGTATAGTATCTTTGTTTAGCCGTCCATTAAGTTTAGTTTCAGTGGTAGATAGTGCGTTAAAGGTGTTCTTAATCGCTTGTAAACCCCCCGTATTTAACTTTTCCATCACTTCTTGGGGTTTACGTACTGTTTTCTGTAAAGCACCGTTTAAATCGTAATTTAACAAGGTTGTTCCTTTAACTGTTAATCCATGGTGTTTGTGAGTTGCTTCATATATACCCAATTTCCTATTTTTTGTGTTGTACACAATCACTGCTGAACAACCTATTAGATTTATTGGTTGCTCAGATACTAACTTTAGATCTTTGTCTTCTTCTTTATATTTTATTTTTTTGGCCAATTTTTCTTTTGATGGTGGCTTGTATTTTCTTGGTTTACGCTGTTTCTTTTTGTTTGCTTGCCAAGTTTCACAATCTTTATACACTCTTTCCCACCAAGCAATGTGCTGTTTCATTTCTGTATTTGAATATGATTCAAAACTTTCAACATAGTCTTGCTGTTCATCTGTACGTTCGCTTGGTTTGATGTCTCTATATTTTAACCCTTTTGTTTGTTCGTCAATGTAAACATCCACTTGTTCTTTGAGCATTTTCATAAATGCTCCGGGAATGTCATTAGATAAGAAATAATTGTAGGCTTTGAATATTTTTGGATCACCATCTCTAGCCCATACTTTTTCAAACTCGTCATCAATATCACCAACAATATACATCAGTCGTGTACGCATACGATCTTGAATGCTTGGGCGTTTTGGCTTTTGATCTGTTTCTTTTTCCTGTTCGTTAGGCATTGTAATAGACTTTTCTTCAACTATTTCTGTTGGTTTTGCCACTACATTTTGGGCATCTCGCTTTAGGAAATCTGGTATTTCTAATAAATCTTTGTTTGTCAATTTTTTCTCTTCCATACTGCTATATATACATCATTATACATAATTCGCTAGTTTTGTCAATCTTTAGTTGAATAAATAGTTATACAAAAGGATATTAACATGCCACGACTGAGCTTATGGAGACCACAAAAAGGTAACGATTACAAAATGATAGATCGTGTGATCCGCGAACATTTTAATGTTGGTGGCACTGGTGTATTCATTCACAAATACCTTGGTCCACATTCTCAAGCAAACACCACAGATTCAACACAACCTGACAATTCAGTGGTACGTCCCAACAACATACAAGATCTATTGTTTTTAGAAAACAGAGATCGTAAGTATGATGCTGACGTATATGATATGCGTGGTGTATATCAAGTACAAGATTCAGATTTTGATCTAACACAATTTGGTGCATTTTTATCCAATGATACTATCTACATGACGTTTCATTTAAATGAAATGATCAACATACTTGGTAGAAAATTAATGAGTGGCGACGTATTAGAATTACCTCATCAACGTGATGATACCATGTTAGATATGGCACGTTTAGAATTTACCACAAAGCCAGCAAAAAAATTTAGAAAAGGCGAAACTGTAACAGGTGCAACAAGTGGTGTAACTGCGACAGTAGTAAACTATAATCATGATGCAAAAGTTTTAAGAATGGTCACTGATGGTGACTTTACTGTTGGTGAAACTGTAACAGGAACATCAAGCACAGCCGTTGGAGAGGTTACGGCTTACTATCCGGAAGGCCCACAAGCAATCAATAGATATTATGTTATCGAAGATGCCGCGAGAGGTTCAGAAGGTTATTCACCAACTTGGTATCCACACATTTGGAGAGTTAAATGTACTCCATTGGTAGACTCACAAGAGTTTTCAGACATACTTGGTACTGGTGAACAAAAAGATGATTTACGAAATTTAATTTCTACATATCAATCAGAGATTGATATAGGTGATGCAATTGTCAATCAAGCACAAAACGAAGTTCCTAAAAAAGGATATGAAACTGCACACTTGTATGTTAACAAAGCAGACGAATATGTTCCAGGTATGGTTTATGGTCATTGGCAAACCAATACAGCATCATTCAAACTATATGAGTCAACAAATACAAATTGGCAAACATTTGACTACCTTGTAAGTTCAGCGGCACCAACTGCTAATTACAAGAACGGTGACTATTGGCTAGACACAACAAACACCAACTGGGGATTATATGTTGGCGACGGCGCTGTGTGGAACAGTCAGGCTGTATCAATAGTTGACTCTGCAAACATAGATGGCAGTACTAAAACACCAATATCATCTTATGTACCTTCAAGTGATTATGCTGTAGTAGTTTCAGATAGAAATGTTGGTGCAACATATTTCAAAAAAGTTACAAATGGTTCTTGGGTAAAAATTGCCACAGATTCGACTACAACAAGTTTACTTGGTGTAGATGTGTCTATTAATGCAACGCAACCTTCAACAAATACTAATGGTAAAATATGGTGGCAACCAAACACAACAGGCGGATTGAACGTATCATTTAAAAAATATTCATCAACCACAGACAATTGGGTTACACAAGACATCACACTACACTCAAGTCAAGATTCGGCTAACGATGCATTTGGATTCTCAACTAAAATTGGTGTACATGCCGGTTCGGCGACACCACCAAATGGTATTGCAATAGCACACACCGGTTCAAGTTTTCCTAATTCATTGAATGATGGAGATTACATACTACGTACGGACTATGAACCAAACAGATTATTTAAGAAAGTTGGCAATAGATTTATTAGAATATCAGATGATCATAGAGGCACATACTCAGCGGCTAATAGAATATTAAATACATTTGTAGAAAATACAAATGCTAGTGACAACACTAGTGACGGTAAAGAACAGCAAGGTTTAAGCAAAGCAGTTAAACCAAGGACAGACGTATAATGGCACAATTTTGGTATGATCAACAGATAAGAAGATACTTGTTACAATTCGTACGCATCTTTAATGGCTTTCAAATTCAAAGTGGTCAGAAAAATGCAGGTGGCAGTAATTCACAAACATATAGAACTGTACCAATGCGTTATGCAGATATGTCAAGAATGGTTGCACACGTACTACGTGGTAATACAGAAAATGCACTAAACTCTACACCATTTATGACTTGTCATGTTGCTAACTTAAATGTTGCAAGAGAACGTAGACATGATCCAAAATTAATATCAGCACAGCAAGTACAGGAAAGAAAATACGATTCCCTTAATGATCAATACACAGCAGAATTAGGTAACACATATACAGTAGAACGTTATATGCCTGTTCCATATGATTTAACAATTAATGTAGATATATGGTGCTCAAACACAGAACAAAAATTGCAACTATTAGAACAAATATTAACACTGTTTAATCCTACAGTAGAAATACAGTCAAATACAAACCCATTAGACTGGACAAATATAACAGTTGTTGAATTAATTGACATACAATGGTCTTCTAGATCAGTTCCTCAAGGTGTTGATTCACAACTAGATATTGCTACACTTATTTTCCAAATTCCAATTTGGATTAATCCACCAGCAAAAGTTAAAAAGCAATCAATTATTCACAGTATTATAAACAGAATACACATGGACGACAATTTAAGTGATCTTGAATATGATAAAAATATGCAAGACTTTTTTGATCAATTTAGTAACCTAGAAGAAATAGTAGTTACTCCACAAGATGCTCAGGTTGATGTGACTGGTAACACAATCAGTTTATTAAATGCACATGGTATAAATGAAAATTATTCGTGGAAAGAATTTTTTGAACAATATGGAGAATTCCAAGCATCAACATCAAAAATAAGATTAAGACGTGCATCAGACATTGAAGATTCAACACAAGATATTATTGGTACTATTGCTTATAATCCTGCAAACGATAATCAATTAATTTTTACAATTGATTCTGCAACATTACCAACTAACACACAAACTGCTGTGTTAAAAATTATTGATCCACAAAAGAATCAACCAGGAGATGGAACCCTTGCTGGTCAACAAGCAGGTCAAAGATATTTAATTATTAACAACATTGTTGATAACTCTAGTAACTGGGGTAATGTTACTGCCTCAGCAAATGATATCATAGAATTTAATGGTACACAATGGGAAGTTTCTTTTGATGCAAGTACAAATAGTTCAACTGCTCATTATGTAACTAATAGCACCACTGGCTATCAATATTCATGGAATGGATCCGAATGGATTGACACGTATCAAGGTCAATACAAACCAGGTTATTGGATCTTAAATCTAGCAGGAATATAATTTACCAACTTGACTAACTGAAAAAATCATGCTATAAATACTAGTATGTATGATGCAGTAGGAGCCACATTTTTATCACAAGATACCAAAAAGTTTTGTTTCAACAAAAGATCAAAACGTGTGAGCAATTCTGGTACATGGAGTTTTTGGGGTGGCAAAGTTGAACGTGGTGAAACTGTTATAGGTGCGTTAAAAAGAGAAATCAAAGAAGAAATTGGTTTTGTTCCTGAAATTATAAAAATACATCCATTAGACATTTATCATAGTGATGATGGACATTTCATGTATCATACTTTTGTTATCATAACACCAACTGAATTTGAACCAAACATAAATTATGAATCACAAGATTACAGTTGGTCAAAATTAGACCACTTTCCCAGACCATTGCATCAAGGTGCACGTAAAACTTTATTGGATAAAAACAATGTTAAAAAACTAAAACTAATAGTAAATAGTATTGACTAACAATACAATAATCTAAAGGATATAAACATTGTCACGTATAATTAATTTTAATCAGGCCAAAATAGCACATGCTTTTGAACAGTTTGCAAAAGATAGTGTTATAACAGATAATATCCTTGAAAACATAGTCCCACATTTTCATTTCCAAAGTGATATCAATGATGTTTTAAATGAATACTCTGATCGTGATCGTAAACGTTACTTTGAAGTTTTACAAGACATGAAAAATGCTGTGAAACAAATGACCAGTGAAGATAACATGAGTGTTCGATTTAGTTTAGAAGACGAATATTTTGATCTGTTACAAAATTTAGAAACAAATAACACAAAATATAAAATACCTTCTATACTAATCAAATATAGAAAAGACATTAATCCAATTAGAGCATTAAAATTTGAATTACAAGAAATAATGTCTATGTATGAAGTTGAAGATGATTATCATCTTTGGTTAATTGATCAATATAAAAACGAAGACAGAGTTTACGAAATAATCAATGCAGTAAAAAATGATATGATAAAAATTGCCGAAATGCAAAAAAAATATTTATATGCGAAGAAAAAACATTCTTACTTTGTTTTACCTATGAGTTATTATCATTGTATCGAAATGGAAACTGATATGAAAAGTTGGATTAAAACTCTACAGGAATTTTTAGTCTGGTCTACGCAAGATGATATTAAAAATCGCTACGATTAAACAACAATATTAATTAATTTAACACCGGTGTCATTGCTGTTTTCTAATGACTTACCAATTATACACCAAGCCGGTGGATTAGCACTTTCAGGTGCAAGTGCTGTTGCTGTTCCAGGTGTTACATTTGATATCAATACATCACCTTTTTTGACTGCACCTTCTACCTTGCAAGGAACTTTACCTCGAAGTGCAACTGCTATACCTTCTGCATCTTTGTTCATTAGATATGCTGGTGCTGTTGATACTACTCCTGCTACTCTATGATCTGCTAGTATTGTTGTAGTAGTAACTTCATGCTCACCACCAAACACTAATACTGTGCCAGGTTCATAACTTGCATCTGGTCTATATATCTCTGCCAAGTCAGCATATTGTGCCTGTGTCGCTGTTAGATATGCTGTAGCCGCCTGTATATCTGCATTGGCTGTTACTGCTATATCTGTTGCTGATGCATTACTTACTGTTGTGGCCGCTATCCATCTGTTATCTGTTTCATCCCAGAACCAAGCCGCATTGTCTTCTGCTGTACCACGTTGTACCATAACACCACCATCATTGGTATTGTTTGCTGGTTGTGTTTCATGTTTGTTCAACAACATAATAGCGTCTTCAACTTCAACGTTGGTTACTTCAAGTGTCGTTGCTGTACCTGTTACAGTTAAATCACCAAGTATTTCTACAGTACCTGTACCTTGTGGATCTAATACAATATTATTAGCACCTGTTGAAATAATTGCGTGTGTTTGTACATCTAAATCCCCGCCAAGTTGCGGTGTTGTGTCTTCTACAATACTTAAAATACCTGTATCTGTGTCAATGTCTGCACCAGCTTCCCATTGTGAAGTTGATGTATTATATTTTAATACTTCTCCATCAGATGGTGTACCTATATTAACATCACCAAAATCTCCAATGCTAAAAGGAGATAAATCACTGTTTATCCATGCACTGCCGTTGTATCTTAAAATTTGATTTGATGCTGGCGAAATTACATTGTTGTTTGATACAACTGGTGTTTCATTTACCCATTGCCCGCCATTATATTTTAAATACTGTCCAGCAGTTGCTGATGTAATAGTTACATCACCTAAATCACTAACGTTATCAACTGTGTCAACTTTAAATTCTGTTGCACTAAAATTTATAGAATCTAATTGGTATGAATTTGTAGAACCCGAAAGAAATCGAATTGCAATTTTATATGCTACCGACGTTGCTGTGGCTCCAAGACTTGCTCCACTTAGAACATCTAAATGTGTAAATACCAGTGGAAAACTTTGATTATTAGTAGTGTATTCAACTATTGGCGTTGGCGTCCAAGTACCCGTACCATTAATTGATCTAAATAAACCAATTTTGGCGCCACCTGGTGTTTCTACAATATTATTAGATGCATATGATGTTTGAACTGTTGCGTTTGCAGTGATATTAAAACTAGGAATCGTTACTATATCAGTCCACCCTGTTCCTAGACCAGTTAAATTAACACTAGTTGTTGATGATTTTTGTGTGTTAACTACTCCAAGTGCTGGTGCTTGTGCAATAAAGTCTGAACCATCCCACATCAACACTTGACCATTTGTTACACCACTTGTGTTTACATCATCTAATGCATTTACTGATGTTGTGGCTAATCTTGCGTCAATGTCTGTGTTGGCTCTTGCTGTTGTGTAGTATAAATTTGATCCTTCACTTAAATCGGTTGTTGATTTTGTACCTAATCTTGTGTCAAATCTTGTATCTGTGTAATATAAATTTGTGCCTTCAATTAGGTCTGTTGTTGTTTTACTTGAAAATGATGTGTTAAATCTTGTGTTTGTGTAGTATAAGTTTGCTGAACCTTCTAGAAAATCATCAGTTGTTTTTGTACCTAATCTTGTGTCAAATCTACCATCTGTGTAGTATAAGTTAGTGC
>Ga0070752_1001834_pt1 | contig 14336 bp, 8 predicted proteins | sample VirMetDEL_Aug_30_FD_77440 | JGI IMG/M metagenome (GOLD analysis project Ga0070752, IMG submission 77440) | Aqueous microbial communities from the Delaware River and Bay under freshwater to marine salinity gradient to study organic matter... | ecosystem: Environmental > Aquatic > Marine > Coastal ...
AAGCCGTGGTCGTTCAGTAAGATAAAGGCGTTTGAACAATGCCCTAAGCAATTCTACCACGAGAAAATACTCAAAGAGTTCCCTGTCGCTGAGACGGAAGCGATGCGTTACGGCACCGAGTTCCACTTAGCGGCAGAGGAGTACATACGTGATGGTAAACCACTCCCTAACAAGTTTTCTTTCGCACAAAATATGCTTGATTCTCTAAACGCAAAACAGGGAACTAAGCTATGCGAAAAGGAAATGGGTTTAACCGAGAACCTAGAACCATGCGGTTTTTCTGACGATGCCGTATGGTTCCGTGGGATAGCTGACTTGTTGATTATTGACTCACCGACAAGTACAGCGTGGGTTATAGACTATAAGACTGGTAAATCGTCACGGTACGCCGACAAAGGACAGCTTGAACTTATGGCGCTAACCGTATTCGCACACTACCCTGAAATAACAAAGATACGAGCAGGGCTACTGTTCGTTATCAGTAAAGACCTTATCAAAGATAAGTACACCGATTTCGATAAAGCGAAGTTGTGGGAGAAGTGGCTTGGTAAATACAACGCCATGAAAACCGCCGCTGAAACTAATGTATGGAATCCTAAACCAAGCGGATTGTGCAAACGCCACTGCCCAGTCACTGTTTGCGTTCACAACGGAGGCCACTAATGCCGTACAAAAATAAACCCCGCCCATATAAGAAAGAGTACCAGCAACAGAAAGAACGAGGCGAGCACACTGACCGTATGGAACGTCAACGTGCCCGTCGAAAGATGGATAGTACAGGTAAAGATGCTAACAAGAACGGTAAAGCCGATAAGCGTGAGGGCAAGGACATCGCACACAAAAAACCGTTATCTCGTGGGGGCACCAACAAAGATGGTTACACCGTGCAAAGCCGTAGTAAGAACCGTGCAGCCGGTGGAGCATTAAGTAAAGGTAAGAAAAAAAGTTAGTGTTGCACTAACAAAACCGCGTCACTAATAAAAATGTGGCGCTGCGCTGGAGAACGACATGAAAATCCTTAACAACAAGGCGGTCTTGTTACGCCTTCGTAACCCCAATAAAGTTACGGCCACTGTAACTAAAAGCAAAGAACTACCTGATAACAACGTAGTTGTTAACTGGGGTGTAGACGAAGTACATACCCTGAAAAAGCTGAATATTAACGTACCATCCCCTATAAACGGACGTTACGACTGGCCCGGACAGTACAAACCATACGCCCACCAACGCACCACTGCGGCATTCCTGACAATGAACAAGCGTGCGTTCTGTTTCAACGAGCAGGGCACAGGTAAGACCGCATCTGCTATCTGGGCATCTGACTTTTTGATGAAGCAAGGTAAGGTCAACCGCGTGTTGATTATATGCCCCCTATCTATCATGGATAGTGCGTGGCGTAATGACCTGTTTTCTTTTGCCATGCACCGAACCGTCGATGTGGCATACGGCGCGAAAGAGAAACGCCGCAAAATAATCCAGCAGGGTTCTGACTATGTGATTATAAATTATGATGGGGTGGATATAGTTGCCGACGAGATTATCCAAGGCGGTTTTGACTGCATTATTGTAGACGAAGCAACACACTATAAGAACGCACAGACCAAGCGATGGAAGACACTGAATAAGTTGTTAACAGATCGAACGTGGCTATGGATGATGACAGGTACACCTGCGGCACAATCACCACTCGACGCTTATGGTATAGCTAAACTGGTAAACCCCACTGCCGTACCAAGATTTTTTGGGTCATGGCGCGATCAAGTCATGCACAAAATTACTCAATTTAAGTGGGTGCCTAAAGACACGGCTACCGAATCTGTCTATGCCGCACTCCAACCCGCTATCCGATTCACCAAAGCCGAATGTCTTGACCTGCCCGAAATGGTCTACACTAAACGTGAAGTGGAGTTAACCCGCCAGCAAGCTAAGTATTACAAAGAGCTTAAAGATAAACTTGTTTTACAGGCGGCGGGGGAAGAAGTTACCGCTGCAAACGCAGCAATCAACATGAGTAAACTCCTACAAATAGCCTCCGGTGCAGTGTACACCGATGGCGGGGAAAGTTTGGAGTTTGACATCAAGCACCGCTACAAAGTGCTACGCGAAGTAATCGACGAGAGCAGCAAGAAGGTTCTTGTGTTTGTCCCGTTCAAGCACACTATAGATATTCTTACTGAGAAGTTACGCGCCGATGGCATTACCACAGAAATCATACGTGGAGACGTACCCGCACCGAAACGAACAGAAATTTTCAGACAGTTTCAGACTACCCCCAACCCTCACGTGCTCGTTATACAACCCCAATCTGCGGCGCATGGAGTAACCCTAACCGCTGCAAACACAGTCGTATGGTGGGGTCCTACCAGTTCACTAGAGACTTACGCGCAAGCCAACGCTCGGGTACATAGGTCAGGACAAGATCACAAGTGTACCGTAGTACAACTACAAGGGTCGCCAGTAGAAAAGCGTGTTTACTCACTATTAGATAACAGAATAGACGTTCACACAAAAATAATCGACTTATATAAAGAATTACTTGACTAAGCTACTGTACGCTAGTAAAGTCAACATCTCGACACTTTGTAGTAGCACTAGGAGAACTAAAATGAGTGAGGAATCAGGTTTAGCTGAAAAGCTAACACGAGCCTATTTAAAGATACGCGCCAAAAAAGCCCAGCTTGCCGCTGAGTTCAAGAAGCAGGATGACGACCTAACTAGCCAATTAGATAAGGTAAAAACCGCGCTTCTCGACTACTGTAAAGAGCAGGGTGTGGACAGCGTAAAGACTTCAGAAGGTCTTTTCTACCGTTCCGTTAAAACACGTTATTGGACAAGCGATTGGGAAGCTATGCACCGCTTTGTCATGGAACATAACGTACCCGAGTTCCTTGAGAAACGCCTTAACCAAACGAATGTAAAAACCTTCCTTGAAGAAAACCCAGACCTAGTACCACAAGGTCTGAACGTGGACTCGGAATACGTAATCTCTGTGAGGAAAAAATGATGTCCAGACCGTTTGTACCAATCGAAGAACTTGCCAAGCACTTCTCGGTGTCCATCTCTACTATCCGTGCGTGGGTGCGCCAAGGGCATATCCCCAAGGATACTTACATCAAAGTGGGTAACACGTATCGTTTCTCTATTGAGGACGTAGCAGCAGCCCTCACCAACAAGGACGAGGATAAACCCGATACTACAGTGACCGTTGCCCCTGTGGAGGCAGTAGCAGAAGTATCTTTTACTGAGTCTGATATTGAACCCGATTACAACCTAGACGACGATATTTAAGGAGAACACCATGTCCGATATTACCTTGTTTAAAGACAATGCGTTAATGAATAGCGACCTGTTTAAATCATTGCAGGGTGTTAACGATAACCTGCTTAGCGGTGCGGGTGGCGAACAACGCCGCCGTATCAGTCTGAACGGTGGTAAGTTCCGAGAGTTTGCTAACGGTGAGCAAGTCTCTGTATCCAAAGAAGATAACCTGAACATGGTTATCGTCAACGCTGCGCCAATCTCCCGTACTTACTACGAAGGTGTATATGATCCGCAAAACCCTACCCCTCCCAAGTGCTGGTCTGCCGATACCACTGCACCGGCACCGGATGTACCCGCAGAAAACCGCCAAGCTGCACGTTGTATGGACTGCCCCCAAAACATTAAGGGGTCAGGACAAGGTGAAAGCCGCGCCTGTCGTTTTGCCCAGCGTATCGCTGTTGCCCTTGAAGGTAAACTTGATACGGTATACCAACTACAGTTACCTGCAACGTCAGTTTTTGGTGAAGCTAAAGACGGTAAGATGCCAATGCAAGCGTACGCTAGGTTCCTTAGCGCACACAATACACCGGCTGTGGCAATCGTTACCAACATGCGGTTCGATGAAAATAGCAGTACTCCAAAGCTGTTCTTTAAGGCTGTTCGCCCGTTAGACGAGCAAGAGCTACAGACTGTGGTGGAGCTTAAAGATCACCCCGATACCCTTAAAGCTATCACCCTAACCGTTGCACAGACCGACAAGGTTGAACAATCTGCCCCTAAAGCTGCACCAAAGAAAGAAGAACCCAAGTCTATCTTTGAAAGTGAAGCCCCCGCCGAAGAACCCGTTGAGGAACCAACTAAGGTTGTGCGTAAGTCTGCACCTGCGCCTAGTGTTGAAGATAGCGACCTTAGCTCTATCATCGACAACTGGGACGACTAACCACTCATAATAAAAATAACGTAATACACCACGGCGGGGGCAACCCTGCCGTTACGGTTTAACAATGGGTGGCTAAATGGAAACCAAAACATTTCTATCAAAGGCGCTGAGTGGTGAGGGCTACTACTGTGTTTTTGCGGCAAGGTCGGAAGACCAACGTAAGATACAGAAGTTTTATGACTCGTTAGACGCCGTTGTTGATGCTACCCACAATTTTGATCGAGAAGGATTCGACGTTTACTATGGACTCGCTACATTCGACGAAGCAGGTTCACGTAAAGTAGATAATATAAAACACCTTAACTCGTTTTTTCTTGATCTTGACTGTGGACCTAGCAAAGACTTCCTGTCTCAAGAACAGGCCATTAAAGCCCTTCAACAATTCTGCAAGAGGAACAACCTACCAAAACCGACCATGCTAAGCTCTGGTCGTGGTGTGCATGTGTATTGGTTCTTACACGAGCCAGTATGTTATGCAGATTGGTTCCCTGTAGCGGAACGCCTAAAGCGTCTGTGTGCGCGTAGTAATTTTGCTGCCGATCCTGCTGTAACATCGGACGGGGCACGTGTGTTAAGAGTTCCCCACACACATAACTATAAAACCAATCCGCCTTCTGAGGTTACGTTCTTCGGGTTAACTCCAAAGTTCACTGTGGTGTCATTCGACCGTTTTGCCGAGTTAGTTGGGGACGAGCCGATACCAGTTCCCACAAAACATATCCCTATGGAATTGAGCGCGACCATGCAGAACTTGATGGGTAATCAAGAGAGCGTGTTCAAGGACATTCTGGTTAAAACGCAACGGGGTGAAGGTTGTCCACAACTCGCGCATGTGGTGAAGAACCGCGCCGAAATGGACGAACCAATGTGGCGTGCAGGACTATCTATAGCGAAGTTTTGTACTGACGGTGCTAAAGCTATACACCTTATATCGGAAGGGCATCCCGACTACTCTCCGCACGATACACAAAGAAAAGTAGACAATATAAAAGGGCCGTACACTTGCGCTAGGTTTGATGAATACCGGCCTGATGTATGTGTTAGCTGCCCACACTGGGGGAAGATTAAGTCTCCTATTGTTTTGGGGAAGCGCCTAAAAGAGTCAGAGACTAACGAAGATGGGGACTATGTTGTATCTCCAACTACGAACGCACCTGCCCAATCAACACAAGTTTACACAATCCCGAAGTACCCGCCCCCGTATGTGAGAGGCGCGAATGGTGGCGTGTATATCCGCGTTAGAAACGAGGAAGGAGAACCAGAAGATAAATGTCTTTACCATAACGACTTATACGTTGTGAAACGTATACGCGACCCTGAGCTTGGCGAGTCTATCGTTATGCGTCTCCACCTACCTAAAGACGGAGTTAGAGAGTTCACGCTACCTATGAGTGCAGTTACGTCAAAAGATGAATTTCGCAAGTCCTTATCAGTACAAGGGGTTGCCGTTATGAAGATGGACGAACTTATGGCATACACAACAAATTGGGTAAACGAGTTACAAGCAAGCAGTACGGCAGATGAAGCCCACCGACAATTCGGCTGGGCTAACGATAAAATGGATGCCTTCATTGTTGGCAACCAAAAAATTACCGCAACCGGCATAGAGTTCAATCCCCCTTCCAATGCAACCGTGGGATTATTCCCCCACTTTGAACCGAAAGGTACGTTTGAGGCGTGGCGTGAGAACCTACAACTATGGAACGATGATAAGTTCTTACTACAACAATTCGCGTTTGGTATGGGTTTCGGTAGTCCACTTATGGAATTTTTGAATACCAACTGCGGCACCGTTGCGTTTATTAACAAAGAATCAGGTGTCGGTAAGACCGCCTTGATGTACGCAGCGTCCGGTATATGGGGCTACCCGAAGAAACTTGTTATAGATAAAGACGATACCGTTAACTTCAAAATGAACCGTGCGGAAGTCATGCACAGTCTGGTTACGGGACTTGACGAGATTACCAACCTGAACCCTAAACAGATGTCTGAGCTAGTCTATCAAGGCACTAGCGGTAGGCAGCGGGGGCGTATGTCGGCAAGTGCCAACGTCGAGCGGTATCAAGGGCGGGAGTGGAGTTTGCTCATGATGTACACCGCCAATACGTCCGTTATCGAAACTATTAGCCGTGCGAAAGCAATGCCGAAAGCGGAAGCACAACGTATTCTTGAATGCCGCGTAGATCGCATATTCGATAAGGTGGCAGACAAGGAAATTACGGATAGGTTTGAGCATAGCTTACTAAACAACTACGGCCATGCCGGGGTCCCCTTCATACAATACGTGTTAAGAAACTTAGAAGCGTGTCGAAAGCTAGTGCTAGACGTACAAAAGCGCGTGGATAAAGCCGCCCAACTAACTAACGAAAACCGTTTCTGGTCTGCGACAATCGCAGCCACCATATCAGGGTTGCTGATCGCCAAAAAAGCAGGACTGCATGACTTCGACGTACAGAAAGTTTTTAAGTGGGCGACGAATGATCTAATTACGCAAAACAAAAACAACATGGCTGAGATGGGTGGCTCTGTATTTGATGTAATGGATGACTTCTTTACAGAAAACATAAGCTACATACTACAAATAAAAAGCACCATGGATAACAGGGGTAACAACGAAAATGGGCTAGATGACCACTTGATACCCGAACAGGTAGCGCGGGGGCGTCTGGTAGCTAGGTATGAAACAGATACAAAACTATTTTTTCTTAAACCGAAACCGTTAAAAGAATGGTGCGGGGAACTACAGATAAACTACTCACATTTAGTGAGTGAGATAATGAAAAAGTGCAACGGGAAACGGGGTAAAGTGCGACTAACAAAAGGCACAAAGTTACAGTTACCTCCCTCTGATGTAATTATTATGAAGTTTGATGCGAACCCAGATGATGAAGCGAGTGTGGAAAACTTATGATTTGCACCCTGACGGGGTTCAGATCGAAGTGAATTGGGACAGTATGGTTATCGGTTCTTCCATATTTGTCCCTTGCATTAACACTGAAGAAGCTGTCAAACAAGTGCAGGCTATCTTTGCGGAACGATCTTGGCAGTATGAAAGTCGTGTTCGTATAGAAGATGATAGATTGGGGGTACGCATTTGGCGTACGGTGTGATAAAGTTTTACCGACGAGTCCAGTCAACCCTCACCGACTAGCTTGTCGTTCTCCAAACCCCCTATTCGTAGGGGGTTTTTTATTTGTAGTCCTATAGTTTCGGTGGCGTGAACCCGTTGCGTATACCATATAAATGGTCTTCAACGGCTCTACGCATTCCGGGTGATATACTTACACCGTTATACATATTCTCAGAAGTTTCTACGTGTTGGTTAAGTGACTTTATAATCGACTTGTTACTCAACTCGAAGCTAGGATGCTTGGCGTTGAACTCCATAATCTCTTTCTCTAACTGTAGAATCTCTCCAAAGTCACCTTTACGTGCCGCAATATAGTACTTCTTAGTAAGATTAGAACGCTTTTCCGCTATAGCGTTATCAATGCGTTTTATGCGTTGTTTATCTTCTTGGATACGGACATATTCTGCGGGGGCGAAACCGAAGAACTGTGCGAACAACTCCCCGCTAGTCATATCGTCGTATATTGGGTCTACGCGACGAGTGTAAATACCACCGTCTTGTTGGTACCGACTAAGTACTTTATATGCGTTAGATACACCTACAGGCAGCATACTTTCTACCCCTCGTTGGAACTCACCGTCGATTACGTCCTGCACGCCCCGCCCGAATCGCTTAGCTATGCTCAGTGCAGGGCCACCGAGATAGTACCCAATAAATTCTTCTGCGGAAGGATTAGTGTTGTAACGGTTTTCTTGTAACAACAAGCCAGTTAGACGTATACGTGATGCTACGTCAACACCTACTCCCAACTCGTCCAGAACTTGGTTGAACGCACCTTTATACCAACCTTCACCGACATGGTTGCGAACGATAGTGTTGAAATCATCGTCTTCATCGTCAAGCAAGGCCAAGTCAGCGAACATTTGTACTGCACCATATATTGGTATGCCGTGAATACCTGAGAAGAACAAAGACGAACCGAGGATACCTACCATCTGTTTTAGGGCTATCGACCGTAACTTCTTACCCTCTGCATCATTAGCAAACGCATTATCTTTAAACATTTTTCCTGTTTTTAGCATGGTGTAGTACATACGGAGGCCGTAGGTCTTATACATCATAGCTACACGCCATATGTTTTCTTGGGCTATACGTGGTGCAGTCTCAAGAGTCGAGCCGCCGTTATACTCCTGTGTATCATAAAGGGCTTCTTTTGCCGCCATGTTTTGTCGTTCTGCTAACGACATATTGGGTTTTTCTGCATTGATACGGTTAAGAGCCAGATTATACGCAGCGACCATTGTTACTTGGCGGTTGAAGCGTTCCGACTGGTTAAACAACATTGCTGACACGCCTGTAGCGTAATCCAATGCAGCGGCAACTTTCTTGGCCATAGTATCAGTACGCCGCGCACGTCCTCCTTCAGCTAAGCCGAGTGCGTCAAATATAAATGAACGGTTCAGGTGCCCACGCTCTGATGCCATACGCACCAGTGGAGCAAGGCGCTCTAACTCCTTTATACGACTTTCTGGTAACTCCATATCTTTCTTAACAGTAAAGTCACCGTTAGGCGTAATGTCATAGTACCCGTCGAGTCCGTAGGCCAGTGATATTTTGTCGAGTTTGGTTTCACCTGTACCACGCGCACCTGTGACAATAGACGAAGCGTTCATTATCTCGTCGTACGATTGTTTATAACCATACCTAGCGCCTAGCATGGGGAACACAAACATAGGCATCTGAGCCAACTGCACCATGGCTGACGATACGTTACCGCCGAGTGTCATTAGAAACGCGCTTTGGTTAGCCGTGCGTACATACTTCTCAACAGATTTATTTTCCGCACCGTACTTAGCGAAGTTCATACGAACCCTCATTTCATCACGTAGGGTGCTAAACACAAAGTTGTCAGTTTTAGGTGGCTGTAACGCGTTTAGGTCTACTTCAAGAGATTGAAGAAGCGCGGTGTACTTTAGCTTCTCGATCTGACGCCCAAGGTCGAACGCTTTGCTTTTCATAGCGTATATCGCGTCAGTCATGTACCCCGGCGTACCTTTACGTCTTTGCAGGGATTTAGCAAACGAATTTTCTGGCAACGAATCAATAAACAAACGCATTATTTCAGTTTGCGCGTCCTTGCTTGCACCGTCAGCTTGCAGCGTCTTCAGGACCTGTCCTACAAACGAGCTAGACGGTGCATTGTTAAAGTCTGTTGTTTTAAAGTCCCCGTCCATAGCCCTAATGCTGTTTGTATCTACATCAGGGTCTTTTTTCAGCGCCTCTACAACTCGGTCACGCTGACGTTTACTATCAAACATCTGGAACACATAACTGTCACGTTCTGATTTAACACGGTTGGGTTTGTAGCTGAACTCTAGTTTGTACCGCCCCTCACGCAATAGGGGGAAGTACACCGAAAGTCTGTTTTTATCGAACAGTTTGTTAAATACTTCTTTCTTCAACTTGGCAGCAGCGTCTGATTTTTCCCCGAGTGCTTGGTCAATACGTCCATTGATAACGTCTTTTAACTGCGTATATAAGTCACTATAGGTTTTTTGCATGGTGCGATACGCTTTTTGGCCTTCCGCACCGAGCGCGTTCCAGTCACTTCGTTGGGCAGCCCACACTTTGGCTAAGTCGTTACCACTTTCGTCAGTTTTTCCTTCGTAGTCGCTGCGTAGTTTAGTCGGGTCTACTTGGTATATGGTGGCACCGTAGTTCTCGTTGTAAATCAAGTTGTCTAGGTGCTCTTGCCCTTTCTTACCTGCTTTTGCTCTCCACTTATCAACCACAACTACACGTTCACGTACAAAGTCGTCACTACGCGCCATAGACCCGCGTTGCCGTTCCAGTAGTTCATGTAGGTTCGTGGCGATCTTACCGAGATTAGTGTCTACTTTAGCAGCTATGTCGCCAAGCGCCTGCGAGTCTACAAGTTTTGGTAGGAGCCAACTTCCTTTCTCCCCTAGAGACACTAGTAAGTTCACCGCGCCATCGGCCCATTCAGAACGGAACGCTTTAGTCAGAGGTTTAGTAAGGGATTTCTGCGTACTATCTACGTACTGTATGACTTCTTTTACCCCGTCTCTAGTAGACATCATCGGTAAGTCTGCTGAATTACGGTACTTCGGTGCAGGAGTCAGGATAGCCTCTATCATTGCATCTGCTTCAGTTAGTGCAGACGTTAGTTGTTTCGGCTGCATTCCAATTAGCTTGCGTAGGAAGTTACCTACCGAGTTGAAGAAGCGTTGTAGCGCGTTGAACTTTTCGCCTTTTGGATTTATCGCCGCTAGTTTTTGTTGAAACACTGGATTAGACATAGCTTCAGAAACAAACTCGTCTACATCTTTCGCACCATAGGCAGTATCAAGATAATCTTTAACGTCATTAAACAGCTTGGTTAGCTGACGAGTCATAGGGTGTGACTTGTTTGCTAACGTAGCCGAAGCCAGCGCATGAGTAACTTCGTGCATAATCACGTGAGGATTAGCGCCGGTATCCGCGTCGAGCTTAACGGTGTTGGTTTTCGGATCAAACAGCCCCGCCACTGCCTTACCGTTTTCACCCTTGAGGTTAGTAACGATTTCGACTTTGGTGTCACCAAGTTTTTTCTGTAGTTTTTGAGCGGTGTTAGCCACTCGCGTATTAGGTGACGTGACTGCAATGATTTGTAAGGCACCTACCAAGTTGTTTTCACGTAACGCAGAAAGCGCACCGGGATGAACCTTAACACCTAACGCTGCCACAGCATCTTTAGAGAGATACTTTTCAAACATTTTAGCTAGTTCGTCGAGATTGGCCCTAGCCTCTGCATCAGACTCGGCCTCTCCCTGACGCATTAACGCGTCTTCACGTGCTCTAAGTTTGGCTTCACGTTGACGGAACAACTCCACGTAGTCAATCCCTGCAACATCGTCCGTGCCTATACGTTGAACCTCACGAAGTTCTTTAGCTAGGGTTTCATCAATCCACTTATTAGTTTGTTCTGATAAGTTAGCACGTGCCCACTCAAGTACGCGGCTCGCTGGTGCTTTACCCATACCGTTAAAGAACTCAGCCTCGCCCTCACGCATATCGGGAGTTTTACGGAATTGCGGTGTCTGGTTAGCCACATCGTAGATAGCCATGTATAAACCATCAATTACACGCGGTACTTTGCTTAGATAAGTGACAACCGCTCTACCTATTTTGTCCCGCGAAGTTGCACCCTGCTCAAGTAACGCCAGTGCTTTTGCCCGATCATCAGACGTAGTTTTGTCACTTCCAACACTGTTTGAAAACTCGGTAGCGATGCGCCTTGATACAGTTTTTACGTTGTCTGGCTGCGCTTCAAACCGCTCAGTAAGTTGTTTGGTTGCTACATCTTTTTTCGGTGCAGGTTCCGCCTTGGTTTTGGCTTTAGCTGGTACGGGCTTGGCTTTGGCTGGTTTAGGTTCAGCCTTAGCCTTTGCTTTCTTCGGTACAGGTGTACGTAGTTTAGCCTTACGTTCAACAGGTTCAGCCTTGGCTTTTGGTTCGGCCTTAGCAGGAGCAGGTTGCGGTTCCGCTTTAGCTTTCGGCTGTAAGGCAGTTGGCGGTGCAATCGGTTCTGGCAGTCCTAGTGCAAGCTGTTCTCCTTGCGTTGTTCGTACAGGCTCTCCAATGCCGCTCCCAGTACTTTCCAGTCCTCGTTGTCGAGGTGTTGGAGGCAGGGTGGTATCTCCTGCTTCGGTGGGGGCTGCTGTAGTTTCTGTAGGCGGTTGAGTAGGCGAAACGCTAACTCCACGTCCTTCTGGCTGAGACTGTTGAGCGGGGACTCCATCTGGTACTCCTTGCGGTTGGGTGGCACGTCCACGAGGTCTTGGTTGGAATAGTTCAAGCTGTGCTTCAGGCACGCCTTCAAGTTCTCTCGCCACATTAAGTCGAGTTTGCTGTCCGACTTTCGGGTTGTTAGCGAACTTAACAAATTCTTCACGAACCGCAGGATCATTAAGGTCTTTGCCTTCAGTGCGTTTACGTATTGGGGCTTTTGGAGAAACACCAAGACCATCTAAAAATTCAGCGGTCACTGTTTTAGGTACAGGTGGTGTTTCCTTAACAGGTGGAGCTTTACGTCTACCTAAACCCGGCAGCGATAACTGCGATGGGGTAGTAACCGGGCGCTGCCTACGTTCAGGTATCTGCGCTTCTAGTTCGGTAAGCTGAGTTGACTCTGGTGTAGCCTCAATAGGTTCCGGTGTTTGGGTAGGTTTAGGTTGGTCTTGCTCACGCAGTCCAGCGAACGCATCGGCTGCACGGCGAATACGTGCGGATTCTTGTTCTGTAGGTTTAGCGCGGTCCCCACTTGCAATATTGCGACGATCCAGTTCTTTAGAGAACCGCTTTTCCAGATTAACGTAACTACCTGTAGTCGGCTCACTAATTACTGATTCTAGTACTGCCTCACGAGGACTCGCTGCTTCTGCACGTGCCTCGCTTTCTGCCCTACGAGCTTCAGTCTCCCGCTGCGATGCAGTTTTTGCACGTTCGAGTTCCGCAATGGCTTGTTCGTCAGCACGCAACATACTTTCTATTTCAGCAATTTCAGCGTCATCTAGTTCTCGCTGCTCCATTGCTTGTAGTTCTTGATCTACGTCTCGCTCAATCGCGCCTTCAATAGTAAGTTGTTCTGGTGCTGCTTCGGGTTTTTCCGCAGCAAGTATTTCGTCAAACACAGCTTCTTCGGTTATCGAAGATGGCTCAACACCACGAGCAGTAAGCCGTGAAACTGCCGCGTTTATTTGGTTTGCATCGAAATCAGAAAGTGCTTCATCAGTTCCCGGCTCTACAGTCGGTGTGGTAGGTTGTGTAAACAACTCTCCCTGCATTTGACCTTCTTCTAGGCGAGGCTCCATATCCTCGGGGGCTATCTCACCAAGCTCGCTGCGGCTAGTATCGGTCGCGTCTCGGCTAGTATCGGTCGCGTCTCCCCTTGCAACTTTTCCTTTAACAAAGAAATCAACAACGCCCTGTACAATGGCACCGGCACCGCCGCCAGCTATTGCTTCGTCGATAATACCCGCATCTAATAACTCTTTTTCAGGGTTGTACCCTTGTTCAATTAAGTTTTGTAGGAACCCTGCCCCCGCTTCTTGCGCGGCTTCTAGTCCACCAGTAGTCAATGCACTGCGGATTCGGCTACCACCTTCCTCTACAGCTTTACCACCTATTTTCTCAGCCAGTTTTGTTAGTCCGGGTATTTTTAAGATACGCGCAAAAGGTACTACTTCAAGTACGCCTACTCCAGCGCCTTTTAACGTGGCTTCCGCACGTTCTTCTTCGGTAGCACCTGCGGCACGAGCACGTTCTCTTGCTTCACCAGCACCAGCTCCAATACCCATAGCCCCTGCGGTACCAAGCCCTACTAGCCCAGCACCAACCGTACCAAGACCAAGAGCACCAGCTCCATAAGTTGCAGCACCAGCAGCACCAAGAGCACCCGCAATAGAGCCAAGACCGGAAGATATTTGATAAGTTATCGACTCAGGGTCTCCGCCTTCAGGACGTACAGCTTCAGCAGCCGCTTTAATCTTCTCACGTGCAGCAAGTTCGGCTTCTTCGTCAAGTAGTGCAGCCGCTCCAAGCGAGGCAAGTTCACCTGTTCCAACAACACCTGCCCCAAAACCTGACAACACGTTTTCAAAAAACCCAGCTTCTTCAGGGCTTATACGTTGTAGTGCTCTACCGACATCGGCAATGGAATCCGAAAGAGAGTATTCACTCCTTTCCTGCATACGTGCTTGTATAGCCTGTATAACCTGCTCGCGTGTAGCACCCGCAGGGCCTTCTATTTCGTAAGTTTTTCCATCAGGACCTTGGATACTATATAAAGGCATCGTGCGCTTACCTATCTCTAATGTCTACTTTGTCGCCCCATTTTTCTAAATCAAACGAAGGGTCTGTAGGTTGAGTGGGGTTAGTGTTGCCTCGCATTTGACTGTCTATTATTTGTTTGAACAGTTCTTCAGTTTCATTGAGGCCCGCTAGTGAGTATAAATTGTTAACACGAGTTTGTACGGCTTTGTATGCTGCATCTAATGCGGCCTT
>Ga0070752_1001837_pt1 | contig 14309 bp, 20 predicted proteins | sample VirMetDEL_Aug_30_FD_77440 | JGI IMG/M metagenome (GOLD analysis project Ga0070752, IMG submission 77440) | Aqueous microbial communities from the Delaware River and Bay under freshwater to marine salinity gradient to study organic matter... | ecosystem: Environmental > Aquatic > Marine > Coastal...
TCGCCTTCACCTTCCAGATCCACGGCCCGCTCGAGTTCGACGGGACCAGCATCATCACCAGCCGGTAGCGGCTGACCAGCACGCCCACCCATCCGAGGAGGACCCCCCATGGACGCACCGACCGTCACGATCGGAACCGCAACCGCTACGCTTGTGCGCGCGCCGATGCTGGCCGCGCTTGCGGTCAACATCGACCCCAACGGCCCGCACGCCGAGGACAGCGGGGTCCGTCTCGCGATGGGCGCAGCGGCGCTTCGGATCTGCTGGCCTGATGGCGTGGCGTGGCCCGTCCGTCCGCGCCCGCGTGCGTGGAAGCTCGGCACGGACACCATGGGGTGGGCCTCTGAGGCGTTTGAGGGGCTCTATGCCGGGGCTGGAGTTCCGCTCAAGGACCTGGCCCAGGTGCTGGAGGAGGCCCGCGCATGGGCCGCCGCGTCCGCCCTATCGGAGTCGGAGGTCAAGGCGGCGGAGGATTTCTCCGACGCCCCCGAGGGCACGGGGGCTTAATGCGCGCCGTGCTGCGGCTTTGTCGCGAGCACGGACAGCCGCCCGCGTGGTGGGATACGCTGCCCAACAGCGACCAGGCGCTCCTCCTGGCTGACCTTCGGATGCGGGCCAATGGCTGAGACCTTCAAGAGCGGCGGGTTCGGCATAACGGTTCAACAGGACCGGGTCCGCCGTCTGCTTGACCAGACCACCGAGGGCGCGGCGTCCGGCTTCATCCGTGAGGCTGACGCCGCGTTGGCCGATGTGCAGAAGGGCGCGGTTGCCCGCTGGCCGGTTCACACCGGGCGCAGCATCAAGGCATTCGAGCGGAAGACCAGCATCCACGCAGACCAGATCGCGGTATCGCTGAGCAACACGGCCACGGACAAGGGCTTTCCCTACCCGCGGTTCCTGAAGTTCTCGGTGTTCACCGAGGCCACCGTCAACCGGGACCTTGCCGAGCGGGAGCGCCTTGTGGCCCGCGCCGACACCCCCGAGGCGAAGAAGGCGGTAGGGGACTGGTACGACAAAACCCGGCGCCTCACCACATCCAAGGGCTCCCCTGACGAGGCGTCTGCCGGCAAGCGCGCGTGGACCCGACTCGTCCGCACGCCGGGCCGCAAGCGCGGGCAGACTCTGATCGAGGCCGTCCGCGCTGACCTCTTGCGACTGGCTGGGGGCTCCTGATGGCACGCGCCGATACCGTCTCGCTGACCTATACCGCCGACATTGCGGACCTCAAAAAGAAGCTGGCCGAGATCCCCGACATCACGGCGGCCGAGGCGCGCAAGGCCGTCAACGAGTTGACCCGCACCAACAAGGCGATCCTCAAGGCGTCGAAGCAGGCCGCAGGTTCCACGCGGAACACTTCGGACGCCCTAAAAGACCTGGGCGACACCGCGGGCGATTCTGAAAGCAGCCTCCGGGCAATGGGTGGCGTGCTGGGGCTCATCAGCCCGCAGGCCGAGCGCGCCGTGGCGATGGTGGCCGAGCTGGGTGGGGGCCTTGAGGGCGTCACCAAGGGCGCCCGACTGGCCGGCGTGTCGCTGGAGTCTGCGGTAGCCACCATGGGCATTGTGGGCGCCGCCGTGCTGGCTGCGGGGGCTGCATACACCGCGATGACCGGCGAGATGGAGCGGGCCGCCCAGCACGCGCAGTTCCTGGCCGATGTCAACGCGAGCCTGGAACCGTCCGTGCGCCGCCTGGAGGATGCCCAGCTCGCGCTGGCCGCCGCTACCGGCGCGGTGTCTGCCGCGGAAGCTGAGGCGACCGCCCGAAGCCTGGACGCCCAGCGCGCGGTCCTCGACTTCGCCAAGGCGCAGCGGGCCCAGCGCGAGGAGTTGGCGGCCACCGTCGAGGAGAACCAGCGGTACCTCGACGGGCTCCAGTCGTTGATTGGCCCTGCTGGTCGGGCGGTCGAGTACGCCGCCAATGCGGTCTTTGGCTTCAGCGACTCCATCGAGCAGGCAAACGGAGAGCTTGCCTATCTGGACCAGGCGCTCCAGCGGGAAGCCAAAAACCAGAAGGATCTTCGGGACTTGTTGGGCGAGACCAAGGACGCCGAAGACGCGTCCACCGAGTCCACCAAGCGCCACACCGCCGCGATCGAGAAGCAGACCGTTAGCCGCTCGCAGATGCTTCGGGCGATGGCCCAGCAGCAGCAGGCCGCGGCCGACCTCGCCACGCTCCAGGAGGACCTTGCAGCGGGCAGCGACCCGCAGGCTCAGGCCGAACTGGCCGTCAACCGCGAGTTTGAGCGGCGAGTGGCCCTGCTCGACAAGATTGCCGAACAGGTCGGGTACAACGACGAAGTTGCGGCAGCGTTTACGGAGGCGCAGATTGCGCGCGAGGAGCAGATTCAGGCGATCCGAGACGCGAACATCGAAGCCACACGCGCCGCTGAGCGCGCGGCGTCGGAGGAGCGAGCCCAGCTCGCGGCGAACGACGCGCGCAACATGCAGAACGCCTATGCCACGCTTGCGGGCGGGATTGCGGACGCTGCCGGGGCGGCGGCGGCTGCGGTTGCAAGCGAGAACAAGGGGCTTGCGCGCGGCCTGTTCGCGGCGCAGAAGGCGGCCTCTATCGCACAGGCGATCATCAACGGCGCAATCGCCAAGACCCGCGCGCTTGCCGTCCTCGGGCCCGTGGCTGGCCCGATCGCGGCGGCCGGCATCACGGCAAGCGTGGCCGCACAGGTCGCCGTCATCACGGCGCAGAAGCCGAGCTTCAACGACACGCCTGGCGTTGTCCAGTTGCCCGGCGGCGGCGGGATCAACCTGGCGCCTGGTGACATGGCGGTGGCCGGAAAGAACCTCGACGACATGGCCGCCCAGGTGGACAGGGCGCGCGACCGGTCGGAGGCGCCCACCGTCCAGGTGGTCGCGATCCCGTCCTACCGTGGCCGCACCTACGAGCGCGCACGGCGTGACGCGTACAGGCGCCCCGGGGCGGATTATGACGCACTGAACCGCGACCGGGCGAACGGCCCAGGAGGCTGGTAAGCATGGCAGCCAACAACCGAGGCCAGTACCAGGGGCTCCTCCTGCCCGACGTTCGGATGCGTCAACCGTCGGCGCTGTGGGAGGCGCAGAGCACCTACACCGAGGCCGGCGCGCGTCCGGGTCGCCCTGTTCCAGCGCGGGATACCGAGGCGCTTCTGATCGCGTCCGGGTCCCAAGCTGACGGAACGGACCTCGACATCTTGGCGATCGACGGCGGGCCCGTTGGACGCGACCCACGCGCTGCCGGACTCGTCTGGAAGAACCAGACCGACGGCGCCAACGCGTACCGAGGCCGCGAGATTCCCGCGACCCTGTCCGCCTGGGAGGTGCTGTCGTGGCAGACCGGGACCGGGCTTCGTCGCCCGCACTCGGCCACGTTGACCCAGGCCGCTTACACCGACCGGGTGGTGGTGGTTGCGGAGGAGTTCACCGCTGACGGCTACGACGTGGTGAGCTGGTACCGCGCGCCTGACGGCACGCTGTCGTCCAAGGTGGTCATCCACGACGCGACCGACGAGGGCACCAGCCGGACGCCCTGCCTTGTCGAAGTTGGCGACCGCCTGTTCTGCCTGCACTGGGCGCGAGGCGTCGGCGATGCTTCCGGGAACCTCTACATCCGGGTTCAGATGAGCTTGGACGGCGGGGCGACCTGGGAAGTCGTGAGGCACCGGGCCAGCACGACAAAGAACGTCGTCGCCAATGTCACGTTCAGCGGGACGGCGGGCTCCAACCTTGAGCCGCGCCGCCTCCGCGCTGCCTACAAGGACGGCCAGGTGCTGGTGATTGGGCACTTGTGGGAGCAGATCGCCACCTCCGACGTGAACAACGCGGACGTGTGGGTTCAGTACGCGTCCACTGACCTGTCCACTCGGCTCGATCAGATTCTTCTGACGGACTCGGGGGGCTCCGCTGGGGACGGCGGCGCCTTCGACCTGGTCGTAGCCGGCGGCCGCTTCGTGTGCCTCATGGCCGCCGCCAACGACGTGCTGCGATCTGCTGCCATTGCGACGGCGTTTACCCCGATGTTGACGCAAATGGCGACCACCGGGACGTTTAGCGGCGTCTCCGGAAACAGCGCCAGCCCGCCGCGCCAGTCGGACGCAGACGTGGCGCTTGTGGTTGACGATATCGGCCTGCTGTGGGGCTACGTCCGGCTTGCGGAGACTGGCAACAATGACAGCCAGTTGATTAACGTCATCTACTCCAGCGACGCGGGCGACACCTGGGAGCGCGTGGGCAGCAGCGATGCCACGCCGGGTCTTGGGTTCACCTCTCTCTGGAACTCCGGGCGAACCGCAAGCGCGCACAACGGGGACTACTACCCGCGGGGCTTTGCGGTGTCCTGGCAGCGGGCCCGCGCGGTGATGGTGCATGGATGGCAGGCGGACACCGGCACCAATGACAACTCGTTGGCCCTTGCCTACATCGGCGGCTACCACGACCTCACGATCGCCCCGATCAGCGACGGCGCGGAACTCATCGACCGGCACCCGTGGGCACACACCCACCTCCCGCTTGAGCGCGCCCAGGACACCACCTTCTGGACGGCCACGAGCGCGGGCGTCGTCGCCAACAGCCTCCAGTCGGACGGGTCCGAGATCCTGAGCAGCGGGGACGGCGCAAGTGCTGGGAATCTCTACGTGTCCGGCAGCGACAGCACGACGGGGGACACGATCCTGGTTGCGACGTTCGCGGCGTATGGGTCAAACAGCGGTGCGAGCGCAACCACCGACCGCGCCGCGTTCACCTTCCGCCTTGATGACGGCACCCGCGGCGTCGAGTTGGGGATTTACCTGTCCGCGTCCGCCTTTGGCGTCTACGACCGCGTAGCGGCGTCCCAGCTCGCCCACGTCACCGGACTGGCAAACGAGATCCGGGAGTGGCGCCTCGGGATGTACGTGGACGAGGGCGACACCGTAAAGCGCGTCCGGATCTGGTATCGCACCTGGGACACCAGCGAGGACCGGCAATGGATTCACGTGGGCGCCTACGCGCTTGCCTCCGATGGCGGGTCGGTCGGCTCAAACCGGGTGCAGTTCGGATGCTTTACGAGCGGCATCCCGCAGGCAGACCTTGAGGTCTACCACGGGCCACACTGGACGGTCGGGAATGCCGCCGACGCGTCCTGTCTGGCTGGCTCTGCGTACACCTGGGACGTGTGGGTGACGGCAACGGACAACCCGGAGCACCTGAGCCCCACGCCGATGTCCTCAAGCCCGGTGTACCTGTCCGGCGGCGTGTCCGTCCGGGGCATTGACGGGCCCGCGATGAAATCGGACTCCTGGACCCTCTCGCCAGACCATGAGTTCCCGGTGGAGCGCGTTTGGCCGTCCTACGCGCGGTCGAGCCGGACGCGCTGGCGCTCGACGGATGACACCGCCCAGGTCACGATCGCGCTCGCCGTCGATCCCGAGCTGCTCGGGACGACAGACAGCGCGGTAGGCTCGCCGCTGGTGGGGGTCTGGTTGGGCGGGATCAACTGGAGAACCGGGAAAATCCAGCGGTACACGGGGGCCGCTTGGGTGGACGTGGCCTCCATCGACGCCGCGGACGCCTTCGGGACGCTCGGATGCACCCGCACGGGCGCAACGATCGTTCCGTCTGGTGACACGACCCACCAGATCGCCGCACAGGAGCTCGTCGGTTGGGACTACCGCGAGATCGGGCCTACTGGCGTCGTGCGGCGCATTCAGGCGAACCGCGGCGGCCGATGGGCTACCGGCACAACCGCCGGCCCGCGCGCCCGGCTGATGCTGTCAAAGGTGGACGACACCGAGGCGACGAGCACCAACGCGGTACTGTCGGCGCGGAACGTCTGTCTGGTCTTCGAGCACGCGGCGGCGACGGCGGCCAGTGGATGGCGCATCCTCATCGACGCCCAGGACACCGTGGAAGGCTACTTCGAGATCGGGACTCTGATGGTCGGCCCCGTGTGGGTGGCGGGGCAGCCGACGGACTGGGGGCGCCGAATGGACCAGGTGCTCGGCACGGCGTACCGGCGGCAGCAGGACGGATCGGTCACCGCAAGCCACCCGGCTCCGGGCGGCGTGTCGGTTGATGTCGCGTTTACGGGGGGAGTGGACACCCGGCAGTTCCACGACGGAACGACTGAGCCTACATGGATTGAGACGACCTCTACCAGCGGCGTCGAGGGCGTCGCCACGCTGGCCGCCACGGTCTACGACCTCCAGGGCGAGATTGCGGCGCTGGGCACCCATCCGGTGGTGTACCTGCCCAGGATCGAGGCGAACGCGTCAGGTGATGTGAGGACGCTAACCCGCTGGTATGATTACCTTTTGGGGTACGTGCCTGACGGGGTAAGGGTCACCTCGTCAATCGGAAACGAGGGCGCAGACGAGTCGATGACCGTGGGCGCGTTCACGATCGAGGCCGAGCAGTGAGGCGCCAGCGACCCGCGGACTTCACAAGCCGGCGCGCGGTCTGGTGCCTCGATCTCCACCTGGGCGGCGAGACCCACCGTATTGCATCCGAGCCGGTGGACGTTGCCGCGCCCGATGGGTCGGTCTACTCCTACAAGGGCGGGCTGGAGCCGGTCGCGCTCATTGAGAACCTTGGGCGCCTCAAGTTCACCGCGCCCGAGTTGAGCGCCACGATTCGGGTGGTCCTTGACACCACCCCGGCACGGATTCGCGCCCGGGGCCACGACTGGTTGACCGCAAGCGCTGACCTCTACCTGACGGTTGTTGATGTAGAGGACGCGGCGCTGACGGTTCCGGTGTCGGTGCTGTCGCATTCCGAGCTGTGGTATCAGATCTCCGGGCGGTGCAAGTCGCCGGAATGGGGGGCGCCGGGGGCGCCTGCCGGGGCTGTCACGTTCAGCATCGAGCAGACTCCATGGGAGGGCGGAAGCCCGTTGATTCCAAGCAGCCAGGCGCTGACGGAAAACACCCACCCACCGGGAGCGCTCAGCGTCTTCGCGGCGGAGTCACAGGGGAAGCGGCCCCCGATCATCATTGGGGCGCCCGGAGTTACGTCCGGCGGATTCAAGGCTGAGCAGGGGGCGCCGGCCTACTGCGCTCGCCGCAACGCGTCCACCGGAAACGCCGAAATTGTGGTTGTCGCGCACGGGTGGGCGTCTGCTGAAACTGTGACGCTGTGGGACGATTCTGGAGCTTCCGACACGGCTACCCTGGCGCTCGTAGATGACGATGAGGGGAACCCGGTCACCCAAACCTTGGTCACCGCCCTGTCGCTGAACCTGGCCGGAACCGAGTTTTATACGTCCTGGGACTTCGGCAACGGCAATAGCGGCCCATTCGTTGACGGAGCACGCACCGCCCCGCAGGCGGCCGTCCACCTGCTCATCATGTCCGACGCCTACGTGGATATTCCCGCGTGGTCGGCGCTTGAGGGCCAGGTCCCAACCGTCTACGTTGACCTCTACATCAACGACGACTCCACCGCGTGGGAGGTGCTCGCTGCCCACGTCCTGCCGTTGATCCCGGTGGGTTACCGCTACACCCGCCAGGGAATCGCGCCGGTAGTCTACGACCCGGCGGTGTATGCCCGCGACACCGTGGCGCACGTCAGGACGATCGACACGCCGGCCGCAGCCAACGAGGCCCAATCTGGGGACTGGACCCCGATCGGGCCGATGGCGCTTGAGACCGAGCCCGACGAAGTGGCGCAGGTCGTATCGGTGGTGATGGCAGAGAACCCGGCGACCTCGGCGCCGCGCGACGTCCGGAAGTGGGCGCCCAAGCCACGCGCCGCATTCGGCCGGTACGCTGGAAGGGCGCGCGGGGCCGCGGAGTCCGGATCGCTCTACCTCGACCAGGCGTCAACGCGCGGCGCGATCGAGGCGCTGGAGCTCAAACTGGCCGGCGTGTGGGATGTGCCGTCCGCTGACGCGGTTGCCTCCTGGCGGACCCGTCTGGCCTCGATGCCGACGTTTTCGGCCAGCTACGACGCCCCGCTGCATTGGGGATGGGTCCAGATCGGCGACGCTCTTGAGGTGACCGACCCGGCGCGCGAACTCGACGCGGCCATTGCGATCGTGGACAGCCGCGAACTGACCCCGAACGGGTGGCGGTTTGTCCTCCTGTTTGACGAGGACCCGATCCGCGACTCCCGCACGACAGCCTGATCAGGCGTCAAACCACGAGACAACCAGCCATGCGTCGTCGATGCCGTTTCCATCCCGGATCATCTCGCTTCCGCACCGGGTCCCGCCAGCCTGGCAGATCTCACCGTCGCGCTGCATGTAGTCCGGCGTCCGGTCGTTGCAGACGCGGGCCACGCTGTCGTGGTAGCACTCCAGCACCTGAAACGGGGAGCCGACCGGGATCATGGGCATTTCGTCGCCCGTGCGGTAGACTGCGACACGAGGCCCGGCGTGTCCGGCGGCCCCTCCGCTGTCGATGTCAGCCCCGCACCCCATCGCCACCAGCATCATCAGAACGCGCTTCATAAAACCCTCCTCGGTTTACACCCACGCCCATAGCCCAAGGATTCGCCCATGGCAGCCATCGACCTCAGCAACGCCATCCTCCCAACGACCTACCTGGGCACCACGGCGTCCACCTGGCAGGAGTTGAAGCTTCCGCCGTCCGTCCGGGTCACGCTGACGTTTTCAAGCGCTACCGGCATCTTCGCCATGGCCCGCAACGGCGACCCGGCCAGCCCCGAGGAGCCCGCAGACGGCGGCGCGGTCGGCAGCCACTACCAGACGGTCGAGGCCAACGAGAAGCTGACCTTCCGCATCCGGGCCGACTCCACCAACCCGTCGGGTCAATCTATCTTCGTGGCGTCCTCCTCGGGCACGCCGGCCTACATCGTGTTCCTTGAGCACCTGGAGTCCTGATGCACACAAAGGGAAGCGTATCCAGCGGCTCGCCGTCCTTTGATGGCGTCGTCGCCCCGACCCCGACTAGCGACTCCAAGGCCGCCGGGGTCGCCCTGAGCAACAAGACGTTCGGTGCGTTCACCGACACCAACGGCCTGATCAGCAACTACAACGCCGTCACCACCAACGCAGACGGCACCTGCTCGTGGTCCGGTACGGGTCTCGGCCCCTACACGCCGACCAGCGCGGACGGGGATTCCGGTGTTCTGGAGCTCCAGGCGCGCGACTCGTCCAACAACGTCTTGGCCACGGCGGTCCACGTCTACGACCGGGCGGCGGGTGGCGCGAGCTCCTACCCTGACCCGATCCTTGACTGGTCGGCGTCTTCGGAGACGTTCGCGTCCGGCGCGGGCTCCTACACCATCGGCGGCCTGTCGGTGACGCTGAGCTACAACGGCACGTCCGGGCCGGACACCATCAGCCTGACCAACGGCGTACTGGCTGTCGAGGTCACCCCGAGCAACGAGGCGTACCTGGTCATCGACCTCGGGGAGGATGTCTCTGAGGCGGTCGTGCGCTCCTACGCGAGTTTCGACGGCGTGGCCGCTGGTGGCGTGAGCGCGGCGGTCTTCAAGGTCTCCGCCAACGCCACCGTGGGCAACGCGGCCAATCAGGCTCAGGTGTCGCTCGCCCACGCTGGCGTTGAGACCAACATCCGGTTCCGCGAGGCGAACGGCGTTTCGTCCTTTAATGACGTGTCCACCGAGACCGTGACAAACGTGACCACGACGCCCACCCGGGTAGCCATCACGTTCCACGGGGCCTCGTGGTCGTCGTCCTACGACCAAGGCAGCGCCACCCTTCCCACCGACGGGACGCGCCTGGGCACCAATCTCGCCCCCTACAACGACGGGTCCGGCGCGGTGGCTGCTCAGGACCGGCGGTACCTCCACCTCAATATCAAAGCGGATTGCACGATCCGCCTTGCGTCCTACGCGCTGCGAGAGATCCCATGAGCATTCTGACCGACGCTGGCCGCATCTCCATCCAGACGGTCGAGGTGGACGGCGTGCCCATCGCCGGGCCGCAGGTCATCGTCCAACTCGACCAGGCCACCGCCGACAGACTGGCGGCGCACTACGCGGCCCGAGTCGCTGCGGGCTCCGACCCGCTGGCGGCTGAGTCCCGCGAGATTGCGGCGCCCGTGATGGCTGCTCTGGTGGCCGCTGGGTACGGGGGCCAGTGATGGGCTACCGATGGAGCGCCCGTAGCGCCGCCCGCCTGAGCACCTGTCACCACGTGCTCGTCGCCCTGTTCGATCAGGCGATCGAGACCAGCCCGGCGGACATGACCGTCCTCTGCGGGCACCGGGGCGAGGAGGAGCAGAACGCCGCTTTCAACAGTGGCGCGAGCAAGCTCCAGTGGCCGAAGAGCAAGCACAACCGGTCGCCCTCGCTCGCGGTGGACGTGGCCCCGTGGGTCTGCGGCGCGGTCTCTTGGGACTGGCCCGACTACTACCCGCTGGCCGACCACATCAAGGCGACGTGGGCCAGCCTGCCCCCCGAGGTGACCGCCGGTTGGCGGCTCCAGTGGGGCGGGGATTGGCGGTCGTTCAGGGATGGCCCTCACTGGGAACTCGTGCCGGCGCGGGGTGCATGATGAACGTCGATCTCTCCAAGGCCGCTACCCTTGTCGGCGTTGTCGGCGCCCTGGCTGGCTCAGCGACAACCTACGGCGTCCTCCAGTACCGCGTGGGCGAGCTTGAGGAGCGCGTGAGGGAACTCCGCGAGGGGCAGGCCGAGGCCACTTGTCTCGTCTGCGATGTCCACGACCTCAAGACCTGCCCCGGGTGTCGATGATGACCCGCCTCCTCGCCCTGTGGCTCGCCCTGACGGCTTCTGCGTTCGCGGACGACTCCGAGCCCGACACGAGCGCCCCAGGGCCTCAGACCGTGCGAGAGGCGCTGCTGGTGGCCAAGGCCCGCGCCGAGTCCGACCTCTGCTATCTCCCGCTGGAGGACGGGCGCATTCAGCTTGGCATGGACGCGGGGGATACCCTGCTCGTGGGCGGCGTGGGTGACACGCTGGAGGACGCGCTCAAGGCCCTCCCCGAGTACGTGGACCGCGACCCAATGACGGTTCCCCCCTGCAAGCCTGACGAGCAGGACTGATGAAGCCGCTGTCCCTCTTTACCGCCGACGGTGGCCGCCTTGGTCGCCGACTCCTCGCGTGGCTGACCTCGACCGGGCTGCTGGTCCTGGGCTACGTGGGCGAGGACACCTGGCTGGTGGTCACTTGCGTGTTCATCGGCGCCGAGGTCGCCCAGAAGGGTGTGAGCGCTTGGCAGTCGCGGCCCGCTGAGAGCCAGAGCATGCCCGCCCGGCCTCTCCCGGATAGCGGGCGTTGACCATGGAGGGCCCCGCCATGTCCGCCACCATCATCATCGCCAGCGTCGCCGCCGTCCTCCTCGCCGGGGGTGGCTTCGTGGCTGGTCGGGCGACGGCTCCGGATGCGTCCGAGGCCTTGGCCGAGCAGACCGCCGCCATCGAGGCCCAGGGGGAAGCCCTCGCCGCCGTCGCTGAGTCTGCCGGGCGCCCCGTGGTCATCGACGCCGAGATCCGCGACACGCTGGCCCAGGTGCCCCCGCAGTGCCGTACGCCGGACGGTGACCCGCTGTCCCCCGCGTGCGCGTGGGCCACATGCCTCCAGTACGGCCAGAGCAGCGCCCAGCGCCCCGAATGCCGCGCGGTCGAGGCCCTGATGGTGGAGGCCATGAAGCCCTGCCCGGAGCCGACCGATGGCTGATTTCTCCGAGATGCCCGCGCCTGATTCGTGGTGGGAAGCCGTCATGGGCCTCGTGCTCGTCATCGCGTCCGGGGGGGGCGCGGGCTGGGCTGCGTTCGGCCGGCGGCTCAGGGGCGGCGCGGGTGGGTCCGCCGAGGATTCCGACGTGCGGCGCCTCCAGGATAGGATCTTGGCGATGGAGTCCGCGAGAGAGCAGGACATCCAGCAGAGAGCAGCCGCCAGGGCGGCCCAGGAAAACGCCCGTCGCGACTCAGACATATTCGCGCTTCAGCAGGATGCGGCTGAACTTCGCGCTACGGTGGAGGCAACGGCGCAGGACATGGCCAGCCTCCTGCGCAAGCTCGGGAGCCCCCATGTCTGACCGCGCGCCGCTCGCCCTGATCATCGCCCGCATTCAGGGGCGCAACGACAGCAGGATCGCCGCCCTGGAGCGAATGCGCCGCCGTCACGAGTTGCGCGCCCGCGAGGACGACGACGAGCCGACGGCCAGCCTGTTGTCCCCCATCGAAGTGGACGCCTCGCCGCTGATTGTGTCGGTGGCGATGCTGCCGCACTGACCAGGGGGCGAGGCCCCGGCGCCCTTATTCCGGGGCGCCGGGCTCCTCGCTGGCCGTGGTGACGACCCACCCGCGAATGCCGGCCAGGATTTCGGGCCCCTTGCCGTCCTCGTTGGCGATCATGCGGGCGACAGCGGCCAGCGGGCGGGCCTCCATCGTGGCGCTCGTGGGCTTGTTGATGCTGGCTGCCCATCCGTCGAACTGCTCGATCGTCAGTTTGTGGACGGCCAGCGCGTCGGCCAGGTCCTCCCGGGCGCCCTGCTTCGAGGGGGCGACGGGCTGGGACTGCTGAGGCGGGCTGATGGGCTCGACGCGATGAAGGCGGCGCTTGCCTCGCGTCACGGTGAGCGACTGCTCCACGGGTCGGTCGATGTGGCTGGCTCCGTCGAAGCGCACGCCGCCGACCTTCTTCCCTCCATAGACCACCTCGGGGTCACAGAACAGCCGCACCCAGCGCCCAGGCCACTCGGTCGCGTTCTTGCCCCAGCAGGCGACGAGAAGCCGGCGGGTAGTCAGGCAGGGCAACCACGGGCGGTTGTAGCCGACAAGGTGGATTGCGATCGGGTGGTCGGCGTTCCCGGCGGTCACGCGCTCGACCTGGACCACCGCGGGGCCCGCGAGCAGGTCCTCCGCGTTGATCTGGTTGCTCTTCGGGGTCAGGGTTCCGCTGATGTCGGTGAGGTCCATGTTTTACTCCAGGATGAGGTCTGCGTCGGTGTTGTCCAGCCAGGACGGAAGGGTGAGCTCGTCGATATCGGGCGAGCGGCCGGGCCAGAAGCCGGACGCCTCGCACTCGGCCACGCGGTCGAGGAGTCGGCGGCGGCGCTGCTCGCCCACCCACAAAGCCGACTCGGGGTGCATGTGGAAGACCGCCACGTCGTGCGGGGCCTTTCGCTCGACCACGAGCAGGTAGTAGTCAGGGAGCGCCCCCGTCAGCGACTTCACGCCGTCGCTGTAGTGCGCCGCCTGTACGTCCCACATGTTCCGCGCGACGTGCGAGGCCACGCGGCGGGGGTCGGTGCTGTCCAGCGTCTTGAGGTCCACGACGGCATAGGGCGCGGCGGACAACGGCGACCCGTGCGCGATTCGGTCCATGCGCCCACGGCACCGCATCCCGGTCGGGCCGTCCGTCCAGCGTAGGGACAGTTCAGAGTTCCCGGGGATGGTGAGCAGCCGGCGCGCGGCGGGGTGGCCGTGGACGGCCTCGGCGATGGCGTACACCTCTTCAACCTCGGACGCCTTGAGCAGCGTCTTGCCCTCGTTGGCGGCGGCCCATTCCTTGTACGCCTTCGAGGCGCGCGTGCCGGCGCCGTCGTAGACGGCGAACTGCTCCCCGAACGCCTCGGGGCCCTCCAGCGTCAGGCAATGGATAGCCCGCAGCACGCCCCGCGCGGAGGTGTCGCCGCTGGTCGGGTTGTCCACTGCATGCCGGTAGTGGCGCGGGCTGTCGGCCATCTTCTTGAGCGTTGAGTAGTTCACCGCCCGCTCAGCACGGTACTCCTGCTCGGACACGACGGACGCCCACTCCGGCACGGGCGCGGTGGGCAGGGCCAGGGCGGTCACTGGTTACCCCCACCGACCCGCACGACGGCGCACCACTCGATGCCGTTGACGGGCCAGCGGGCCTCCTTCTGCGGCCTGGTCTCGTCGCCGTAGGGCTCGCTCCACTCTGCGCCATCGGGGGCGTCGTCGCCGTGAACGGTCACGTTGGGCGACCAGTCGCTGGTGTAGAGCGTCAGGTGGGGAATCTCGGCCACCTTGCGAATGGCGTTAATGTCTTGAATGAGCGCGGTAATGCGCTGGCGGGCTTTGGTCTTGTCCATGGCCTCTCCTGTTGTTGGCGCGGCTCCCTTGCCGCCCCCTCACCCTATCGCCGACCGCGACACCTGCAAGGGCTAACGGTGGACAGGAATCGTCCGCCGCCGCAAGAGTGCCGGCTATTGGCGCCTCCTCGCCTGCTCAGAAAATATCGCTTGCCGCGACACGCTGACGCCGATACCCTGAGAGGGCAAGGAGCCGAACCGATGAGCACCGTTTCCGCCAGCCTCGGGCACCACCTCTTCCGCGAGTGGGTCACGGAGACCTACGGCAAGAGCGAGCTGTCCGACCTGCCCAGCCGCGCGGCGCTGCTCGCGTTCATCGAGGACCTGCCCGA
>Ga0070752_1001838_pt1 | contig 14303 bp, 20 predicted proteins | sample VirMetDEL_Aug_30_FD_77440 | JGI IMG/M metagenome (GOLD analysis project Ga0070752, IMG submission 77440) | Aqueous microbial communities from the Delaware River and Bay under freshwater to marine salinity gradient to study organic matter... | ecosystem: Environmental > Aquatic > Marine > Coastal...
AGACCTCTGTCGTAATGCTCCTTCATCTTCTGGTACAACTCCTTGGTTGATGTTGGCATGTCATACTCAAGCGTAAAGACATCCATATCAACCCACTCAGAAGTAAACTCGTCATTGGCATCAAGACCAGTGACGCGCTTCTCGAAGTGTAGTTGAGTTGATTCTCCACCGTACCAAGTCACACGGTAGTGCTTGTCCAGTGGAGGAGCATAGATCATTACAGGTGTCATGAGTTGTGTTGGTAGTGGGATACAGGATGTTGAGTCCTGTTGAGGGGGCCGTAGCCCCCAGAGCAGGAGTCTTAGATCTTGTAGCCGTTAGTAACGCACCAATCACGGTGGATTTGATCGGCTTCCTTCGGCCAATCGTGTGTCAGGCATTGCTTGGCAGTTGCCTTATCAATGAAGTAACCAGCGACTGGACCAGCGATGATGCCCATGGCAAATGCCTGGATGATGATAAGTGCAAATACGTTCTGTGCTTTGATCATGGTCGTGTGGTGTAAGTGGATGCCACTGGATTGTGGCAATAACTGGGCAGGGGATTGCACCCTGCCTCCCGCTTTAACGGATCAGTTGGTCTCCAGCATCTCGTCCACGTAGGACTTGATGACCTGGAGGTGTTCGGCAGTAAGTACCTGGCTACGGCCATACTCAAGCAGGTCGAGGACCTGGAGCATGACGTTATCGCCAGCTTCCTGCCGGGTTGGTACGCCACACATATCGAAGATCTCATCACGTGACATCTCAGTGATGTCAACGCAATCGATCTGACGAACGGTGGCGATGGTGGTGCTGGTCACGGTGTTACTCCGTAGGGTGAGCTTGGGCTTACACCACTGAAGTGTGGATGCCAAGGTCGTGACCGACCGCCGAGTTGTCTGCTACGTTTAACGTCCAGCTCGACGAGCACTCCTCGAGATCCCTTGCGCGAGAACGATTCTTGGCGAAGTAGGGGCGGAGATGTCCAAAAATCCGCATGCGCGATACGGATTGGTATCAAAGATAGGTGTAAATGAGGGCTATGTGAACCCCTGGCTCTCACCAGGGGAAAAGATAACCGTCAACGCAGGCTAGCTTTAAGAACAAAGCAGCCATCCTTCGGACGCTGCTCCATCCATACCTTGATAATGACTTCGTCACCGAAGCCTTCATCTACATATGCTTCCTGCTCATTCATCTCTTTCAGCAGAAACTTAATCACTTGCTTCGGCGTCCAGCCGCTGGCGCAGAGAACTCCTGGCTTCATCACGACATTCCTGCCGTAACGTAACATTCCTGCTGCATTGACGAGACGTTCGATCATCTCGCTGTTGCTGATTGTGCTAATAACTGTTGCCATTGAACTAAACTCCTGTGGAAACTGTGGAAACCTGCGTTACACGGATGCGCAGCCCCCGATACTTACCTAACCCATCACGCCTTTCTTTTTTTCTATACGCAAGTCACTACGCATAGGGTATTGGAGAAGCCTCAGATAATTTTTTCTCCTTTTTGGACCCCTATAGGGCCTTCTTTTGTATCACAATGTACTAAAACCTAAAAAGTGTAGGTATACAAAGGAGTTTGCCCTAGTTTTTACACAAAAAAGCCGGGGTATGTGCCCCGGCGTTAAGATGATTTGTTTATAACAGGTCAGAAATTAATATTTGTTCTAGCCCATTTAGCCGCAGATGCAGCAGCGTCGGCGTATTTTTCGGGATCGGGAAGTTCTTCTGCTAACTTTTTACGTGCTCCGGTTACAAATGCACCGACCTGTACTTTATTTGCTCCTGATCCTTCCATTTGTTCTACCGTATCTGCAATTTCGTTCAGTGCAGCGGCTTTTCTTAGACGATCTTTTGGGTTCATGGCGTCTATTGCCCTGGTAACCTGTGATATTTCTTAGGTACATTCTATATCACGCAGCTTTTTCCTGTATTCTTCCCGTTAAAATACAGATAACAAGAAATTTATAACGCATAAATCCCAAATGGCCCTGGCACCTACTGATTTCTACGCTTACAGCCGTGCAACCGGGGTTCCGGTACCAGAAGATCCGGAGGAACGGGCAGCATTGGCGCCTGAAGTCCTGGAATTTCGCCGTAATCAGCTCAAAGGACCGGAATCAGAGGGTGTCGACCCCCTTTCCGTCGGTGTTGGCTTAGGTTTAGCCGCCGCTGGAGCTGGTGCCGGTGCTTACGGCATCCGTTCTTTGCTTAAAGGACGTGATCTTCCTAAACAAGAGGGAAAAGGCGGCAGTAAGTTTGTGGATCTTAGCGGCATTGACGTAACTGGCCAAGACGTAAAAACCGCAAGCCAAGCTTCTGTAGACGATTTAACACCACCTCCTTCTAGACAACCAACTACTACACAAACCGCGCCAGCAACAGGAACAAAACAACTATCTTCAGCTCGTCCTGACGTTAATGAGTTTTTAATGTCGCAAATCGGGAAGCAGCCTGATGATTTAACTTCTTTCCAGCGCTATCAGCTTACAGACGTATCACGACAGGCGTCTGAAGCCGTTGACACGGGTTTAGATCAAACTATCCAAAATATTGATGTAGTTTCACAACGCGATATTGACAACGTTCGCAGCGGTGGTTTTGTTTCTGCTGAAGATACTCCCACGGATCCGCTCCTTGCTGGCATTAAAGTAAATGCAAATGAATCAGTTGTAGCTCAATTAAATAAACGCAAGGCTCTTCGTCAACAGGCTTTAAATCAAGCTCGTCAATCACTTGGTATTGACGCAGCAGATGCCCCTCTTCCCGAGGGTTTTGAACAGGAGATGTCCCCTGGAGAAAAAGCAGGTACCCTGGCGCAACAAGCTCTACGTGACGTTAGGGATCGTCGCCAACGCGTTGGTCCCGCGCCAATCTCTCAAGGATATAAAGAAGCTTTATTCAATGTTAGCGAAGGAGGAGTTTTAACGTTAAAACCTGAAGTTATTGCTAAAAACCTTGGCGATCCAAATGTCTTTCCGGATGCCTTGCGTAATGAAATCCGTGGTTCTATTAAAGCGTCTTCCAGTACCGCAGCCTTAAATTCAGGTGACCTTAGCGGTCTTGAGATTTCAAATCCAGGCGTTCTGCAACGTGCAACTCAACACGTGATGCAGAATTTGCTTGCGGAAGATGATGCAAACACAATTAAAGATTATTTGCTTTCTGGTGGTGAAATCCAAAATCCAAGCACCAAAGGTTTTGGTTATACAGGGACACAATCACGCAAAACCGAAGTAGTTACAATTACCAATAAAAAAGGAGAGCAAAAAATTAACGTATCTGGCCCACGTGCTTCTACTCGTTATACACGTAGTGATTTAGAGCCCTTATACTTTGACGAGGATACTGGTTCTTTAATACGCAAGTCAGATATTGGAGCAACGCAATCTTCTGAAGGCGAAGGCGGTTCTGGCATTGGGGTAGAAATTGGACAAGCAGTGGGCTTTGTTCCTCGAGAAAAACTTCAAAGTTTTGTTGCTTCACCAGGGGGCCGCCTTTTGGTAGAAGATGACGACGATTATCGCTATAAAGGACAAGGAGCTGATTACGCTGTTGGCGGACTCAAGGAGTTTGGCTCCACAGGTACAAGGCAAATTTCTCCGGAAGCATGGCAAGAAATTCGCCAGAAACGTAAAGAACTTGGTTTGAAGTGGAATGAAACCACTCCTGAAATTGAAGCTATGCTTCAACGTGCTCGTAGCACTGATGTAGATCTCTCCGTCCAGGAACTTCCCTTGTTTAAAAATGCAATAGACGCTGTCGAATCTGGAGCAATTTCAATTGCTTCAAACGGTAAACCGTATTTAAAAGTTAATTCTTTAATTCTCAAGGCTACACCTGGAATCGAAAATCTAGTTGATCAACGTTACGGAACCTTATATACAAATCCCCTTACAGGTCAAGATTTTACTTCTGAATATGACGCTTTGGGTACGTACAACCGTTTAGCAAATAATTTAAATGCCAAACTTATTAAACCCGCTGAGATGCGCGTAGATGCTTTGTCGCGTGGCGAAAACTTAAACGTACAGCTTTCTAGGCCCGGCAACAAGGTTGTATCTACTCAATTAAATCCAAATCTTGTTATTGATCAAGTGACTCGTCGTAGTCCTAAAGGGGATACTATTACAACCGATGTAACGCTTGCGCAAGCCATTAGAAATCAATTGCTAAATCCGTTTCTCCGTGGTCCAGATGGAGCTGTGCTTCGGGACGGGAACACTGGGTTGCCAATGAGAGGACCTTCTCTGATCGAAGAGCAACGAGTTGTTAATGAAGATGGTAGTCTTGGTGCTGCTTACTACAGGCAAGCAAAATATCAAGTACCTGAAGACAGAATGTATCTTGATACAAAAACAGGTGAACGCAAACCTAAAGCTCTTGGCTTAAATGACGCAAGCCTTCCTTTAGCTACAGGAGAAACGCAAGGCTCTAAAAACAATTATTTATTCCTTCAAGGTGTTAACAATGCTCTTGAAGATTTAACTGGTCAAAGAGTAAAAGCAATTGACGACGCTTTACTTCTTGCCAAGCAACCTGGTTTTGAATTTCTTGGAGGACCATCTAAAAATCCTGTTTTACGTGAGGCCCTTACAATTGCAAACACCTTGACTCAAACTTCAGAGAAATCAAGGGTGCGCATGCCTGGGGCAGAAGATGAAGGCTTAGCAGAGCGCTATGGTCTTGGTGCAAGGTCTTCCGAACGCTTACAAAGAAACATTCCCAGCCGTCAACAAACTTTTGCGCTTCCCGTTCAACAAGTCACGCAAACACAAATGCGTGATCCAAATACAGGAGAGCTCAAAAATGTTACACAACTAGTTTCTACAAACCAAAGCCGTAATGTTGAAGTTCCCAGCGATGTTTTAGGTGGCAAGCGTCTTGCAGCTGCTTTGGTTGATTATCGTTCGCGTTCCGGTCGCCCAATGAAGCGACAAGATTTCTTGCAAATGGCAGCTGACATTGCTGCACAAGAAGGTGCAGACGTAAATGCTGTAATCAAACAAGCGTCTCAAGCATCCCGTGGAGCAGGAGCACAAGCGGTCACCGGTCGTCTTATGTCTCAAGGACGGCAAGCATTGTCGGCAATGGATCGTCCGTCCCCTGCCGAAGAAATTGCACAGACCATTGCTGAATATGATTTTGGAGAAACAATTGGATCTGACATTGAAACAGCCGTCCGTGGAGCACAAGCACCTGCTGATATTGATATGGAGCTTACAGCTAGACAAGCCCAGCGTGCTAAAGTAGAGCCACCGGGTACAACTGAAAGATTTACATCTGACGATCCCAGGCTCGCCAATATGATGGAGCGATTAAGGGCGCAAGCCGGTCGTCGCTCAGGTAAACGTCGTCGTCGTTAATCATGGCTGAAAAAAAGAAGAAAGACAAGAAGTGGATACAAGGCATGGACATGAAGGAAGGCGCCTTCACTGCCAAAGCCAAGCGCAAAGGTATTACCTCTGCTCAGCTTCAGGCAAATGTCCTTGCTAATCCTGATAAATATGACGAGAAAACCGTGAAGCAAGCACGGTTGCGCAAAACCCTGGTAGGGTTAAAGAAAAATAAAGACAGCAAAAAGACTGAAAAGTAATGGCAAAAGACGACCGTTTAGATCTTGGTAGATACATTGATTACACCAAAGATGTATTTGCCAAAAAACACAAATTAAATTTTGATGATCTTTTTTCAGTTAAGGCAGACAGTGGTGTCGCGCCTTTCACGGTCAGTCGATTCGATGACAAAGATTTATTACGTCGCATTCAGACACGTAAGTTAAAATTCAACCCAGGTCTTCAGTATGTTGGCGAAGACGCTCAAGCTCTGGAGATATTCGCCGGCATTGGTCGTTTTAATCGCCGGGAAGATTATGACTTTAACAATGGCCGTGCATTAACAAAACAACGTCCAGAAGATCAACCGGGTTTCAATCCCATTTGGAAAGACATGTATGCACTAAGCCCAACCTTGGAACCTGGTGATCGTGTAACCAACCCGATGCCAAGCGCTGTTAATCCAGACCCTAAAGGTTACCTTATGGCTACTGCAGAAAAAAAAGCAGAGAATGAGATCGAAGGGAACAAATCCGTTGCGCAGCTTCTTAAAGGAGAAGACGACCAAGCCACAGAAGAGGACGAAATCCAAAAAGCCTAGGAGCTTATAATAAAAAGAAAAAGATACCATGGCGGGGAAGGCTGGGTTATTCCAAAAAATATTAAACTTTGCTTCGCGTAATCCAGACGTAGCCAGAAATGCACTTACCAGTGGTGCATTAACAACTGGCCTTGGGATGATGGGTGGCTTACCCGCGCACGAAGCACTTGCATATGGTCTGGCTGACCTTGGGGTTTCTTATCCCGTGACATTAGGCGTACGTAAATTAAGGCCAAAACCAGCTAATAAAATCACCAACATGAAGACGGGTGAAACAAGAATTCAACCTGGTCAAAGCGGACTTGAACTTCCGCTAAACATAGGAGCTTCTGTTACTAGTGGTTTGCTACTTGATCGTGTATTAGGTGGAGGCGCACAGAATTTAATGCCTACAGATGTATCGCAGTCTCAACAAGTGATGCAACAAAATATTCAACGTGATCTTTTGAATACGGAACTTGCTGGTTACTTGGCTGGACGCAATGCTTACGTACCAGGTACTATGTTCCAGGCACAAGGGCTGGAGTCAACGTTCATGAGGGATCAGCTTCAGGAAGCCTTGCAACCGCAGCAGTTTAATCTTGCAGGAACCGCAGCCGTAATGGGAGGTATTGTCGGTGTCTAGTGCAAGAGGGTTCCAAAACTTATTAAACAATCTGGGACAAGGCCTTAAAGAAGGTGCACGCAAAAGTGCTGAGGCCACACGTGCTGCCGAAGAATTTTATCCAAGTGTTTTAAATTTACGGGGCAAATATCACGAAGAACTCAAGAAACAAGGAGTATCTCTTCGTGAGACGCCCGTACAAGCTGTTGGTGCTTTTGGAGCACGTCTTGCAACAGATATTGCAAATGACGGTACAAGGGGTATTTATTGGCGCTATAACCATCCACTTGCTGCATTGGATAAAATTGTTGATCGTACCGTAGAAACAGCTATTGGACAAGAAGCTTATAAAGAACTAGGTAAAACAAAAACGGGTCTTATTGGAGCAACTGTAGCGATACCCGCCACTGCCCTGGCTGGCACTTACGACATCACCAATGTTGGCGAGATGTTCAGACCAAAGGGTTATGCACAATCTTACGCAGAAGAAGGCGCAGAGGACCGAAGAGAGACAACACAGCCAACTATGGAGCTGTTTGAGCGTTTCTTTTTAAGTCGTCAAGGAAGGCCTTTAAAATACGAAACAGCTAAACAGGATATTCCTGATTTAACACCAGAGCGCTACTCAAACTTTATGCGCAATTACTACCAGGACAAAGGCCTGCTTGGGCTAGCTAAATACACACCTGAAAACCTGGAGGGTGTGCCAGAACTACGCATGCTTGGCTACCCCGTTAATGTTGCCTCCGCTTCTACTGCCATTGGCGGCCTTGCTGGTGTGTCCACTGCTTTACGCACTGCAAAAAAAGGTAAGTCAACCGTTGTCCAACAAGGTTTACCTGGTATTGCAGCTGATGTTACCCAGACCAAAACAACCCCTGGTTATTCAAAAGGTTTGACCGCACGCGGTGTTGTTGGTGGAGCGATCGGCGCCGCTTCTGGTGCGATTGCCGGCAAGCTTGCAAATGAGCTAATTGCACAGGCAAATCGACCAAAGCTACCAACTACGTCTGAGTATCTGCAGGAAATGCAATGATAGAATTTATTTAATTAAAGATGCTTAATAACTAGATGTCGACTTTTACTGACGAACAAGGTCGCGTTTTTACAATGGATCCACTGACTGGTGGATATACGCAAGTAGGTTCAGCTTCTCAAGAACAGGTCTCGGCGGGAGGAGGTCGTTCTTTTGAAAGTCAAGCACGAAACGCTCGACGCAAGGTACAAGTAGCGGCCGGCAGGGGATCACAGGCTGCACAAGAATTCCTTGGTAAATACGGTGGATACGGTCGCGGCGCTGTATTTGCTGCTGGCGCCGTTCCCGCTGTAACCGAATCCCTGGGCGAATTGCAAGAAGGACGTCCACTTGGCGCAGTTGCTGCTCTTGCTCCCGCTGGCCTTACAGCCGCAGGAACCGCTCTCCTGGGCAAAGGAGTACCTGGCACTGTTGCAGGCCTTACTCTTATGGGTCTCGGAGCTGTTCTCCCTGGTGCTGCTGCACAAGGTGCGGAAGCCGTACGTCAAGACGTTACAGGCAAGCCAACTCGTGGCAGAGAGGGTGAGCTAAGCACTCAGATGGCAATCCGGGAGCAGATGCTCCAACAAGATTTGAGCGCACTAGACCGCAGTCTTGGCGTCAATCTTGGTTACATGCGTGATCTTGCGAGTGATATGTCAAATCAAGAGTATTTAAACAACCAACGCAATCTTCCTTTAATTACTAAAATGAAGAATGCTGATCTCGTCCGCCAGCAGGCTTTGATTAACACGCAAGGCCAAAACTATGCAATGCTTGGTACTCTTGCTACTGCAGGGCAACTTGCAACCGGTGGCCAACGGGAAACAGGCGCAACTCTCCGCACAGCTCTAACTTCCAACCCTTACGCTGGCTCGACGTTACAGGCTCCTCAGATTAATTTTTAATCATGGCTAATAACATCTTTGGCTTAGGTCAATCCTTAAAAGAGAAACAAATTCCTTCATATGCAAATTATGGCGGAACTTTGAATATGCAGGGGCTAGCGGATCAGATGAACGCACAGCCCTTGGCGGGACGTTATAGCACCTTGGATCCAGCGCAGGCGAAGAGTTATACCGATATGTTCGGCAAGGAGATTGGCCCTTTTGCTTATATGTTGGACCAAAAGATGCGCTACGAGAGTGATCCGCAACGCCTTAAAGAACAACTCGAAGTCCTTGGCCCTTACCTGAAAGATGTTGCACGCGAAAAGCAACGCCTTGGTATGGAATCAAATGTCTTTGCGGGTTTGATGAATTTGCCAAATAAATGGCAAGAAGCTATGTCAGAGAAATATCGATTCTCTGGTCCTATTGTTGATATGGTTAGGCAGGGTGCTCAACGCACAACGGCTAACCCCTTCGTACAACGGCAGTACATCAACATTTAGAAATGTCTTTTACTAATCCTGTCTACGGAATCGATAAAACCGGCATGGGCGGCGGACTAGCTTCTAATCCTTTTGGAGGCGCTGGTCTAAACGTAGGTGGTTTTGGCGGGTCAGCACCTGGTTATGGTGGTGGTGGTGGCTTTAACACCGGACAGATGGGCGGTCTTTTAAGCCTCGCCAATCTTGGTCTTGGCATGATGGGCCAGAGCAACACAGCTCAGTCTTTTAACCAAATGCAGCAAACTGGTGGTTTGATGCGTGATCTGGACTTTGGTACTAACTTGTTTGCTCAAAACAAAGACATCTTTGAACAAAAAGATGCTCTTCGTTGGGCTCCCAACTTCAAAATGAATGATCCTTTGTCTCGTCAATACGAAACACGTCAAGCATTGATGAATCCAGGCATTGCCGGACGTTATTCTGCTTTCGTCGCTTAAGTTATAGTCAGTTAAAATTAGAATATTAAGGCAAGGGCGTTACAAGATGGCGTTTGACTTCGGCGGTCTTTTTGGTGGAGGGCTCAGCGGTGCTGCTGCAGGCTCCGCTTTTGGGCCGATTGGGACGATCGCCGGAGGATTACTCGGCGGTCTTGGCGGCGGCTTATCAGGAGGTGGTGGCCCAGGAGGTATCGCAGCCTACGAACCAACTCCTTTACAGGAAGAGTTGCTCGGATATGGACGCAAGCAAGTCAAGGCTACCCCTGCACGCAAAGAGGCACTTAGAGAGCAATATAAAAATTTAAAAACAAGACAAAACCGAGGAGCTGCAGAAGCTTTCCTTGAGTCTTATCGCGATCGTTTTTCAAACCCTAAATTTATTGAAAAACGTTTAGCAAAAAGTTATGGCAAAGATATAGACTTTACTGGAAAAGGTTTCCAAGATATTGCGCAATCTGTGTATGGTCAACAAGGCTTGGGGTACACGGGAGAAGAATATGGTGACTTTGAGAGGAAAGCTAAAGGATTAGGAATCAGAAGCCCTCAAGCTTTTGGTGACATGCTTAAGCAAGATTTAATTGCTTCTGGTAAAGTCATGACACCACAGCAAGAAATGTTGTCTTACATGTTTGGTACACCAGAGCGTGATCCATCTGGTCGATTAACCAATCGTTACCCTTCTATTGAAAAATATACGCCAACAGCACTGCCTCAGGCAATTACTTATCAATACGGAGCATAAAAATGCCAAAGAAGAAAAAAGGTCAAAAAACCTGGGGCGCAAGCGCAGAAGCGCTCCAAGGTTTTGTTAATTTAAAGCCCGATTCTCGTGTCGGGAGTATGTATGGAATCAGTCCAACAAGTACAACAACGACAAAAAAAGAAGTTGACGATTTTCCGGCTGCTTCCAACAATTTTAGTTTAGCTGACTACAGTGCATTATTCCAGACAATGCAAACCGGGCAGGAGAATCTTGCCCACATCCAAGGTGATTATTCACTTCAAGCTGCACAAGCAGCCGCTAACGCACAGGTAAGCGCCGCTGGTATCCGTGGAGACGCTGACAAAGAAGTGGCAAAAGCTTATGCAGATGCACAAATATATGGATATGATCGCGGCTTGGAAGGAACTAAATATTCTGCAGATAAGGAATCAGAGTGGCGTCAGAATGTAGCTAATATTGAAGTTGGCGGTAAAAAAGATTTACAGGGCATTATCAACGCAGGTCTTAAAGATGTTGCCAATATCGAAGCGCAGGCGCAACGCGATGTTGCAGAGACAACAGGCGGATATAGCCTGAAGTCAATGCAAGAGCGTACCAAAGCCGATCGCGATATCGCCAGCATGGGATTGGCAGGGAGTATGTACGGTTTAATTAGTTCTGTTTTTGGATAATTGTTGTTAAAATAAAGCAGTAGATTGTTTTATCGTTATGGCCGACAACGCGCTTACGGATACAGGTACTGATTCTGCAACTAATTTTGACCTTGATAACTTTCAACGGTTACTGGAGAAACTGGAAGGTTCCAAAGGTCGTCAACAACGCCAGAAGTCTGTCGAAGGCCGTCGTGATATCTTTGCTCAGGGTCTTGCCAGCATGATGTCTAACTTCTGATTTATTTCTTCGAGGTATAAGCAATGCCCGGTAGCGTGCCTACAGGTCAAACCGATGTTGACGACTGGTTTGATCTAGATAAATATAAGCAAGCTGCAGAGGTGGCTTATGGTTTCTCGAAGAAAAAACTAGAAGACACTGGCGGCCAAGAACGTGAAACTATCGGCAAAGGTGCAGAAGAACAGCGAACTTCCGCAGAGCAATCCCAGCGCTTCAAACAAGAAGACGAAGCGAGAGACTACGGTCAAGCGCAACGAGCTTATCGATATTGAGTTATTTGACCAATGGGTCGATAATCTCACATCTGCAGAACAAGAGGCCTTTAATTCCTTTGCTGAAGATACTTACTCAATCATTGAGTCGTATCTATACGCTAGGTTTCTTGGTTATGGCGGTAGTATAACTTCTTGCGAGCATTGGGTTAAAGATAATTACCCCAAGCCTGATCACCGAAAAAAACTCCTCTATGAAATTGAGGAGATGCAAGAAGACATCCGCAAACTACGTGCTGACGTAGACGAGGGCATTGTTAAACGTGATGCAGGCGTTGCCCGTATCGCTGGTATGCAGAAGGAACTACGTGGCACAATTGCTCAGATCGAGCAGTTTACATCAAGCCGTGACCGCAAAGGTCTATTAATGGCTGGTGCTGATCGTGCTATTCGTGAATTGTTGACAATATTCAAAGATGATCCCATTGAGTATCCCTTAGAAGAGGCTTCGATGAGTGTCTGGGCCAAAATGCAATACGAAGATAGTTAACTTAAAATAAACAAATGAACCCAGCACCACAGGCTCAATCTGCTCCCGACGCCAATCTTGCAGGCGGCTTGATGAATCTTGTGCAGCAACTGCAAAAGAATCGTCTTAGTGGCTCACGTCAATTGCAAGGGGCACCCGTCGGAGGTGAGTCGCAAGCTGATCCTCAAAAGTTTGAGGATTTGTTAAATCAAGTATCGCCAAATGACCAAGAACAAAATGCCGCCCCAGCTCCTGGAGCACTTCAAAAAGAAAGAAGCGAAGAAGGAGGACGGCAGCGAAATGTCGGACAAGGAGAAGAGGAAAGCAGCCCTAGACAAGGCACGAAAGTACAAGGAACAGAAGAAGAGCAGCAAAGGCGAAGAATGAGGTAGTATTCAGTAATACACTGAACAATACCTATCGTGCCTGCATATCAACATCTTGCTTACCGTCGTAACGCCCAAGCTGCTGCCCGCAGGCAACAAATACGTGTCCCCCGAAATCTTGAATCCCTGGAAAGAGCAAGGGAGGATTTTGGTTTTTTCTGTGACTATGTAGCCGATAAGCCTCCGGCTGAGCACCACAAGGAATGGCACCGTCACTTTGTCACCAACGAAGATAGCAACTGCCTTAAGAAGATTGCTGGACCAAACGTTGATCTTTTGGCTCCACGGGGTTCCGCTAAATCTACAGTCCTTGGTCTTTTTACTGCTTGGGCTATTGGTATACATACAGCAGCTAAGATGCCGCTGCAGATACTTTATCTTTCGTACACGGTTGACATTGCACGCTCTAAGTCAGCAACCATTAAACGAATCATTGAAAGCAAGCGTTATCAAGAAGTTTTTCCTACTGTACGTCTTCTGAAAAACGTCACCAGTAATGAATACTGGTCTATTGATCATAAGTTTGCAGGCATCGATACCACTGGTGAAGAGCAGTTCACACTTTGTGCCGCAGGTCTTAAGGGCTCGGTGACCTCTAAGCGTTCACATCTCGTTATCATTGATGACGCTATTAAATCCGCTGCGGATATTTCTAACCCTGACATCAGAAAACAGATGCAGGACAATTGGAACGCGGTGATTGCACCAACCATGTTTGAAGGAGGACGTGCGATCTGCTTAGGTACTCGCTTCCGACACGACGACATTCACGCGACAACATTCAATACACAGAACAATTGGTTACAGATTGTGCTGTCTGCGATCCTTAATAATCCCAAGACGGGAGATGAGGTTTCATACTGGCCAGACATGTGGTCTCTTGAATACTTAAAAGAAAAGAAAAGGCAGGCGCCAATTGCTTTTTCTTTCCAGTACATGAATCAGGTTGTCAGGCAAAATGAATTGTCCCTGGCGCCAGAACTGATTGTTAAAGCAGAGATTGCAACGGAGTTTGACTCACTTGGTATCGGAGTGGATCTCTCTGTTGGTACTAAAGAGAAGAATGATTACACAGTGATGGTCTTGGGTGGCCGCATTGGAGATCAAATCCACATCATTGATTATCGACGTTTACGCGTTATGGGCAACCTTGAGAAACTGGATGCCCTTAAAGAATTACTTAATGATTGGTCAATTCTTGGTAAAGATGAAAACGGTAATTACTACCCGACTTATGCAACGTGTGACATCTGGAGTGAGGCAGTTGCTTACCAGGCATCGCTGGAAGCAGACTTTAGGCGCGTTTGCCTAAATAATGAAAGTCTTTACAATTTGAATTGGCACCCCGTCAAAGGTTTTAGGGCAGATAAGTTGGCGCGTTTCCGTGGTTGCATGGGCATGTTCGAAGATCGCAAAATTATTTTCAATCGTTTTCGCAATTTTACGGCAATGTTTGAAGAGCTTACTAACTTTGGCGTCAGTAGTCATGATGACTGCGTTGACGCTCTTGTGTTTTTGTTAACAGGATTAATGCGACGTGGACAGCTCCAGCTTGATTACTAAACTCTAGAATTAGAAAAAAGCATTTTTCTGTAGTGGGACCTGAATATTTAGCTATTGGCTTGACGGCTATTGTATCGGCTGTTTCAGGTGGCGGATGGGCCGCCTCTAAAATACTGAGCAGACATAGTAATCAGGTTCAACAGGCCTTTAATTACATCGGATCACAAAAGAGAAGAATTGACGTGCTAGAAGAAGACATTAAGCGTATGCCTATGGATTATGTGTTGAAAGTTGACTTCTTAAGAGAAATTCAAGATATGCATGACAACTTTCGCGAAATCAATAATAAGCTTGATAAGCTAATCGATAAGATGCTTGCAAGCAAATGAGTTACATCCTCGAGGTCCAGGAGGACGAAAACGGTGATCAATACATTGTCCTTCCTGATGAGGTGATCGAGGACCTTG
>Ga0070752_1001841_pt1 | contig 14299 bp, 6 predicted proteins | sample VirMetDEL_Aug_30_FD_77440 | JGI IMG/M metagenome (GOLD analysis project Ga0070752, IMG submission 77440) | Aqueous microbial communities from the Delaware River and Bay under freshwater to marine salinity gradient to study organic matter... | ecosystem: Environmental > Aquatic > Marine > Coastal ...
CTGGAGGACATCATCGACATAGACCTTGATGTGGTCGATGGACAAGTACCCATCGATGGCGGCGAAGGAGAATGGCCCGGTTGTCGATGAGGCGGTGGTGTGGTCTTGGTATGAATAGGCCATCCTGTTACCTCACAAGATTCATGAGTTCATCGGCACGCTGGCCGGAAAGAAGAGCAGCACGACGGGCCTGATCGACCCGGTAGACTTCCCGGAGAGCCGAGGACTCCTTGATCATCTGGTCGAAAGCCCTTTCCCGGAACCGGGAGATGATCCGTCTAAGAATTCGGACCCGGGGCGACTTATACATATCCGTGGACACCGGGGACAGATTTTGATACTGCCGGGTGGCCATCGTTTTCTCCATATACTTCCGTAGAGTCAACCCCCCGATGGTCACCTCTCCGTGCAACTGGAGCCACCGGTCATACGCCTGCTGGCCGCTGTCGGTGGTGTATTCCCGGAGATCGATCCCGCCCCCGCGTTGTGGGTTGGGGCTGTCGAACGGGTGATCCAGACGGCGGAGTTCGGCCGCAACCTTGTCGCTGTTCACCTCGGAATACTCGAACGGGGAGAACATGGTCAACGGGCTGTCCTCGGCGACGACATCACCGGCAGAGAGCAGGCCTCTTCGATTGCGCCTGACCGGCTCCCCAAACAGGTCTCGGCGTGGCGGGAGTTCATTGGCGACCCCGGGGATCTTGGACTTGATCGAATCCAACACGCTGTTGATCTCCCGGTAAAGAGGCTCGTCTTCAGCAAAACCCGTGGACTGCCCGAGCGCACTGCTGAACGGGACCATCGAGCCGACAAAACTGTTGACAAACGTCTGGCCGTACTGCTTCGGGTTGGACACGGCGTTGGAGAAGTTCGTCAGTCCTGTCAGGTACGTCTTGTTTGTGATGTTCCGCGCGATGGCGTAGACCAAAGTGTATAGAATGTTGTCTACACTTCCACGGTCTTGTTCCGACCCGTGCATATCGAGATCGTTGTTCAGTTCGATTGCGTCAGCCACGATGCCGAGGATCGACGCAAATGGGTCAAACCGCCTATACGAATAGTAGGTGTTCCCGATTCGGATCGAATACGGACGCCACCCGCTGGATTCCCAAAGTTCCCTTCGATCCCTCTCAATGGGTCCACCGCCCGTAATTATCTCGGCCGATGCACCGGAAACGACAAAACTCATGAAGCCGAGGCTCATCGAGAACCGGCCGATGAGGTCCGCCTTTTGAGACGGATCGATGAGATTCCGTTCGGCATCCTTCCATAGACGCCTGCTGTACGGAAGGTTGACCCCGGGGATACGCTCCAGCGTGAAGTTCAGCAGGTTCGTTGGGGTTCGGATGAACGGGAGCAGGAACCGCATGGGTGGGACGCTTTCCGCAACCTTCTGGAACGCAGAAGCGACCTTGTTCGGGAACCCATATTCAGGGTCCAGCGGGGTAGTGAAGGTCGAGTACCGGGCATCGTTTACGGCCCGCTGGGAAATCAGGCCCAGTTCGGGGTCCCAGTTGTTGGGGTCCCGCATGTACCTGACAACGAACTTGTTCCGCTGCATGGTGGTCAGGCCACGCTTGGATGCCTCGGCATGGGCCCGACGAAGTATTTCCTTTTCGGTGTAGGCCCGGCCGTCTTCCGTCATGGCCTCGAACTTCTGGCTGGACCACCTCGCGGCAGCGTCAGGGTCTCCCCCAAACCGGCGGATTCCCTCCATCTGCAATTCGGTTTGGATTCGAGACCGGTAGTTCAACTGCTTGAAGAACTCGTCCTCGGCCGCAAGAAGGCGGGTTGGGAGGTTCAAGAACTTCCCGATCCAGTCAACAGCCGCCCCTCCTCCTAGATTCGCGGAGGAGATGGAACGGGAAGTGCCCGGGAGTTCCGCAAGGCCGGACGATCGCGTTCCCGCTTCGAGAATGTTTTCGTCTTCGGAGAACGCCATCCGTGCCAGACGGATGGAGTCGGTGAACTGATTCGCCATGGCCAAGTAACGGCCAAACATATTGACGTATGCCGCCCCCATTTCCCCACGGATTGCGTGGCCGAGGCCCCTCTCAAAGGGAACCCAGAGCGTGGACAGCATGTTCGAGGTCATGTTCACCGCATGGGTGACGGGTCCACTGAGAATGGAGTTCATCCAGTATTCAATAAGCGATTGGCTCCACTTGGAAGCACCACGGATATATTTGGCACCGTTCTCGGCACCGCCAAGGGCCTGTGCGGCCGCAAACCTTCGCATGTCCGCAACGATCGCATTGCGTCCCCCCGCTTCCTGAACCGCCTGCTGAATGACCCGGCCGCGAACCTCGGCGGGAGAGGCGCTCGGGATTCGGGCCTCGACCGCAGGCTGTTGGGGAACGGGAGCCGGGGCCTCCGCTTCGGCCTCAGGGGCTCGAACAGAAGTCTCTTCCGCTGCCGCTGTCGGGGCCGGTTCCTCGGTCGGACGGGCGGCCGCCTCGTCGGGGACTTCCCGGGGGCCTTCTGCCTGAACTTCACGGACAGGGCGGGTTTGGGGCCGCATCTGGCTGGGATCGGCTTCCCGGGGCAGCGGCGGGAACAGAACAGAAGACCCACGGTTGGGGTTGCCCGTGTGGGTGATCCGCTGTTCGCCGAGGAGGCGACCGATCTCGGTCTGCTGGGCCCGGATGTCATACATCATCTGCTCGACGATCCGACGCCCACGGAGGTATTCGTAGATTTCGTTTCCGTCAGCCAGATCGCCCTTCTTGGCGATCTCGTACGTTCGAGCCGAAACGTCGGACACAAGACGACGCATGGCCTGCAACTTGTAGCCGATCTGCCGAAGGGCCGTGATGTCCTTCGTGGCGTCCAAGGCTTCTCGGATGTTTGCCGACGATCGATTGCCAACGACGCTTGCAAGAGCCGTGTAGTCGTCGAAGGACTGGGCAACGACTTCGGTGTGGGACAAAGGCACGAACTCATCGATGTTCGTGTAGTCCTCGATCATTTCCTTGATGTATGCCGACACATCGGGATTGGACGAGAACCGGTCCCAGTTGGCGGCACCGTACGGATCTTCGATTCCGCCGCTGCCCGCAGGCGTTCCCAGTCGGGCGGGGTTCGGGCCCATGGAGGGCTTCGGCGGGAACTCTCGATCGGGGCCGTATGCGGGGGCACTCTTGAGAAGCGAAGGCCCGCCGATGCGTCCTGCCGTGACACCGGCAATCTCAACGTCAGGGACACGGTTCAGCAACTTGTCGAGAACCTTGGCCACCTCCGGGTCAATCCCGTCGATGACCCCTTCGGAAGCATCGAGATCGTTGAAGACGTTCCTCAGCCACAACTTGATCTTCATGAACAGATCCCGGTATCCACCAGACGGGACATCTCCCGTTCGGAGGTACCGGATCAGCGTGTTGGTGAATCGCTCTTCCGACTCGATCGACCAGACCCACCGGTTGTCCATGGGGTCCCGTGACGCACCCATGGCAGAGGCGATCTTGTCGATGTCGCTGTTTGTGATGCCCAGACGGGAAGAGGTAGGAACGCTTTCGCTGAACAGGAACCGCCGGGCAACGTGGCCGAGTTCGTGGACAGCGGTGCCGAAGTCCGCGTTCCGAAGACCCCCGATGATGGCGTCTCCGGTTTCCGCAAACAAGGCGAACCCGACTGCCTGCCCTTCCACGGTTTCCCGAAGAAGGTTTGGGTTGGCCCTTCCATACGGGGCAGCAGCAAGACGGCCGCTTCGGAGACGGCGGCCAAGAACCTCCTTGTCGGCGAACTCGAACCCACGGCGTTCCGCCTCGTCCCTCAGCATGCCCGCAGGAGGAAGATTCTGACGGCGGCGGGTAGCGGCCTGTCCCTTGTCGAACTCCCTCAGCCAGTCATAGGAGAACTCGTCTGACGCCTTCGTCAGTCCACGGGCTCTTCGGGAGTCGATGAGGACGGAGTGGGCTCCCTGTCCCCGGCTTGCCCCGACTCTCTCGACTGCCGCTTCAAATGCTGCTCGATCTGAAACAAGCGAACTGGGTCGTGTACCAGCCCCCTGTAGTCGGGTCCTAACACGGGTTCGGATCTCCTCAAGGACTGAGACAATACTGTCAACGCTAGATCGGTCATCCGTGAGGAACGGTTTGATGGCATTCTGAATCCTTTCGTTGAGGAACACTTCGCTCAGGTCCCAAACCTTGCGGATGTCCTGTGCGGAGAACTTCCTGAGAATCTGGTCCAAGGGGACATTCTCAGCCTTCAGGGCAATGATGGAGACGATGGAGCCCCAGACCCGCTCCTGCACTTCATAGGGCTTCATCCCCATCGCCTTGGCGACCTTGTTGATCACCGTTGCATAGGAAGCGTAGTTGCCGGTGTTCGTCAGCCAACGCTTCTTGGCCTCCAACAGCGATTCCATGGCCTCATAGGAAACCTTTTCCTTGATCGCCTTGCCGCTTGCGTCCCGCACCGTGTTCCCATCGGCGTCCCGCTTGACCACCTCCTTGGTCTTTCGGACCATCTTGGGGACCACAATGTCATCGGGCAGCAGGCGGGCCATCCAAGTGTCAAGGGCTTGGTTGGGGCCCTGAGCGGGCAGGACATCCCCCGCCGCAGTGACGACCTGATCGGCACGCAGGCCCATGGAACTCCCCATGAAGCCCCGCATCTTGTTGGCGGAATCCCCGCCAAACCACCGGGGAACATCGGAGAAATCCAAGGTTCGGAAGATGTCTTCTGCGGTAACGCGATACCCGCCTTCAACCGCATCGACCGCAGCGTCGAAGAACCGCTGCATCATCAGATTGTGGACACGCATGGCGTTTGAGGCGTGGGATGCGGCAGGCATCGAACCCGTTCCCGCATCTTTTTGCAGGGAGTTCAGAAGGTTCTCCATCCGGGCGGATGACGCCTTTTGGGTCTGGCTGCCTACCCAGTTCCTGCCGTACGCCTTGTCACTGATGGTATACAGGTGTTCCTTGAGGATCTTGCTGGCCTTGGCCCGGCTGATCTTTCCATTCTTGCCCACCGCCGCCGCAAGTTGGTCGAACATCGTTCCGGTTTCAGCAGCCGAAGCGACGGCCAGACGAAGGCCGACTTCGGTGTGGATCGGGACCTGAGTCTGCGGGCTGGTCACGGCCGAGAACATGGCGAACGACTGCATCCGCTGCGTGCCGAGGTGGTGGGTCAGCACTTCCACCATCTCGTCATACCCGCCGTGCATCGCCGCACCGGCCTCGGTCAGGGGAACGATCAGTTCCTCAAGGCGGGAAACGCCGTTGTTCCAAGACGCCACAGCCTGCTGGGCGGCCCGGTTGCTCCTGATCGAGTCCTTGAGAGCCTCGGGCATTGCGGTGACCAACGGGTGTTCGTCAATCGCACGGGCGCTGAGGCCGCCAGCCTTCAGGATCGACCGGATTCCCGCATCGACATCGTATCGTCGGCCACGGGAGACCGGGATGGAATTGAGGAGTTCCCCAGTGGCCTTGGAATAGATATTCATGGCCTCTTCGCCCCCGACAATGCGGAGACGGGAGCGGTCGATACCCATCCGGTCGATCAGGATGTTTGCAGCCTGAGCCTCGGCAGCCTCCAGTCCAAAGGCGTCCATGAGTTCCTTTTCTTGGGACTCACGGATGACCCGGGCCTCCATGACCATGGCCTTGGTCGGCGACACGCCGTTGTCAACGGCCTTCTTTCCGGCCCGCATGATCCGCAAACTTCCGAGCAGACCGTCAACGACCAGACCCAGACCGGCACCTTCGATGGCGTTCTTCAGGCGTCCGTTCAGTTCGCCGAGCAGCGTGTCGTCATCCCCGGCGGCCAGCCAATCCAGAACCGGGATCTCCAGTTCGGTGTGGGCCATCAGCAGTTCAGATAGACGGGCCTCATGCCCGTCCCACACGGCGAAATCACCGATGAATCCTGCCGTGGTGACCCGGGCGAACTCCTTGCCGGTACCCAAAACAGCAGCCTTGCGTCCCAACTGGGCCGCCTTGGTGAAGTCACCGGCAAGGCGGGCAGCGTTGGCCCCATTGACGGCCCCAGCAATGCTCTTGTCGATCTTGGTTGAAATCTTTCCGATCGTCCCGATCTTCCCCAACTTGGAAGCCACACCAAGACCGGGAACAAACCCCGACAGGAAGTTCGAGACGCCGCTGGTGATGTCTCCACCGATCGTTCTCGATGCCTCCATCAAACCGAATCGGTCCGACACCTCATAGTCAAACGGCAGGCCGACGAGGTTGACAAGATCCGACCCGGCCGACAGGACACCACGGGGGAGGCCCTTGACGGTGTCCATGAACGAAAACGAATAGTATTCGTCGTCGGTGGGCTCGACGCCGTCAGGGAACCGGGTGGAGAGACCGCCTGACTGGGGCGTGTCGAAAAACCCGGTCTGGGATAGAGAATCAAACAGGCTCAAAGTCAGTCTCCTAGATTCTGAACAGTCATGCCGCCGATCGTGGCCGTGGCTCGTCTTCGCGGTCCCACAAAGGCATCGTTGCCGGAACGTCGAAGCGGAATCAGGCTTCTTTGGGACCTGAAGACGACCTCGGGGGTGATTCCCGAAACCCCACGCCCCAAGCCCATGACGAGGGCGAACTTCCCTGATTTGCTGGTGAGGAACTCGTTATAAGCCGTGTTCAGTTCCGCCTCATTTCGGAAGAACAGGTGAACACGGGGATCAACGGATGTATCTCTTTTTGAGTGGACCCCGTAGAATCGGACCCCTTCCGCTGTCTCGTAGTATTCGTTTCCGTTGTCGTCAGTGTCACGGGGCACCAGTTCCGATTCAGACCAGCCGCCCCGGTCTTCGGTAAGAATGCCTTTGCCTGCTAGGTAGTCCAGAGTGGACTTCCTGTCCAATTCCCAAACAACCCGTCTAGGTCTAAACCGCTCGGGTGGGCCAAAACCTTGGGACATTTCTACCCCGTCTACGGTAAACCTGAGAGTTCCTGCGGGGTACTGGGTATTGAAGCGGGGATCTAGGTCGGCAGGGAGTTGCCGAACTCCCCCCAATTCAATGATCGAATCCTGAAACTCAGCAGTTCTGTTGAGAAACTCATCCCGAGCGGCGACCAAACTCTCGTCGTGTCGGTCCGTCAGGCTGCCTGATTTCTCGGCCTCTTTGTAGATGCCGATGACGCTGCGGTACTTGGAAAAGGAATCGTAGAGGTCGCTGTTGAAGAAGAACCAACCGTCTCCAGCATTTCCACGCTGGCCTCCGATTGCCCAATCCGTTGACTCCAAAGAGACGGAATCGTTACCGATCGCGGGGGGTGGCGGGGCCTCCGATCCCGGGAGCGGCTGGACTCCGGTCAGGGCATTGATGAACCGGTTTTGGTATTCAAGTGCGGTAGTGCGATTTCCCAACCAATCTGCAAGGTCCTTTGGGGTAGTTTCTGGACCTTCAGATGCCAGAAACTCCCTCACCATATCCTGTGCCGTCGCGAACGCCGAAGAATCGAGATCGAGTTGACGCAGTGCCCGATCTTCCGGGTCGCCCACTTCATCTGCCATCACATTCTCAATCATCCCGCTTGCGAATCCCACAAGAACGTCTTCTGCCCTGCGGACACTCCGAGTCATCGCCGCACGCCTCATGTCTTGGAAGGAGTCCCCCTGCAAAACCTCGGAAATTGCGGTGTCACTGGCCTGACTGACAGCCTCTCTTGCCATGGTTTTACGGGTATTGGAGTTCCCGTTGACATAGTCGGGATTATTTCGGAGTCCATCGAAGAGGCGTTCAACGTGTCCGTTGAACACTTCGCGGTACTGTCCCGCTGCTGCTTGACGCTCGGGCGGCTCCAAGCCGAAGTTGACTCCTCTGTTGGCGATTTCCGAAACAGAGGAAATAAGTCTATCCTCAATGTATGTCCCCACTTCAGGATATCTGCGTGGGGAGAGATTCAAAGACTCGGTCAATTCCCCCAACTGGTCTTGACTCAGTTGGACAAGGAGTTCTGCGGGAACATCGGACAGTTCACCAAACTCCCCTTGTGAGACGGCTTGCATCAATTCATCGAACCGGTCTGCTGAGATGGGACCGCTGGCAAGACGAGAGTTGTAGTTGTCGAAAAGGGACGTAAGACGGACCGCTACGTCTGCGGCTTCAGACGGAGTAAGTCCGGTCACCTCAGCCACAAAATCGATGTATTCCGACTGGTTGATGGGCTGACCCGCCCGCTTGCTGAGGGCTTGAAAAATAGGACCCCTGTACCTTTCCGCCAGACGCTCAGCGGTCCTTGACGGGTCATCCAAGCGGGATTCGATCTGGTTCAGCAGTGTTTCATATTCCACAACGACCTCTGGGGAAAGAGGCGGCCTGCCGTATTCTTCCGGGTTGACGACTTCCGAAATCAACGCCTGCAAACGCCCAAGTTCCCCATCGCTGGTGTTCGGGTCGCTGAGCAACGATCCCGCATACTTCGCCAAGCCCATGTAAAACTGCCTCTGGCCTGACGGGTCCATGCCGCTGCGTCTGAGTTCGTCTGTGGCCCGGAACTGGAACTCACGGATTTGATCCACGGTCACATCCGGGTCCGAAATCAAACCGATTATCTTGCTATACAGTTCGGAAGAGATCGCGTCGTCGTTCTTCTCGCGGAGACGGGCGGCCAAGATCCTATCGTTTTCCGTCTGGTAACGGGCGATGATCTGGGACTGGACGGAATTGAAACCTCGACGGACGTACGGGTCGGAGCCGACATCCACCCCGTTGATGATCTCCTGAAGCATCTTGTCCCGGGCCGCCTGCGTGATCGGGTTCCCGTTGTCGTCGGTCAGCCGAGTCAGGCGGTCCCTGTTCGCTTCGAGAGCGGAAGACAACTGCTGGCCTTTGACAAGGCGACCGAGAGATTCCCGAAACGCAATCTGACGGAGGGGGCCGGGAAGGTTCTGCTCGTCGAACCACTTGTTGGCGGCTGTCATGTCCGTGATGCCCTTGGGCATCTCCACGGCGGCCTCGGCACCCTCACGGAACTCCTTGTTCCCCATGGTGGCACTTAGGGACATCAGAACCGGGGAAAGACCGGACAGTGCCCGGGCCACCTGCATCCCCTGTGACGCCTCAAGAGTGGCCAGTTGAGCCAGCGGTGAAACGTCAAAATATGTCGAGACGGGAGCGGCGGTTGGCCGTGTGATTCTCAACGGTTCAAAGTTCTTAGCCATGCTGCTACCTATGAAGACGGAGACGGGAACATGCTACGGGAACATGCTTTCAAAATAGGTGACCCCGGTATCCCCGACCTCGGTGCCAAAGAAACCTGCGGTGGTCCCGATGATGCTCAAGCCAGCCGCAAGGGCACTCGGTTGAGCCACAGGGCCGGGGGTGGCGGAAATCAATCTGTTCTGATACTGGGCCGCCAGACCCATCTGCTCACGTTGGATCTGGGCGAAGATGTTCCGCTGCTGTTGCTGGGTCCTCAGGACGAACTCGGACTCGCGTCGGACGATGTCCCCAAGCATCGCATCGACGGACAGGCCCGCCACACCGGACTCGACGGACTGGGTGTACGACCGGGCAGCGGCCTCGCGGGCCTGACGAGTGATCTCGAAGATTTCCTGATTGGCACGGACAGACTCTTCATTCTGCCGTGCAAGGGTCGCTTCATATTCCCGAACGAGGGACTGGGCGGCGACACGCTTGTTCTGCTCATAGATGTATTGCTGGTACTGCTGCTGGGCATCAGCCTGCTGCTGGGCAGCCGAGTACGAGACCACGGTGCCGCCAATGGCGGCGACAGCGCCAACCGCACCTAAGGCAATCGCTGGACTGCACATTAGTCAATCTCCTTGGAGAACCTGTAGAACGGGACCCCATCAATCATTGTCTCTTCCTTGATCTCAAACCCGAGCCACTTCACCCATGCGACATGGACGGTGTTTCGGGAATCGATGTAGTTGCCTAGGATTCGATACCGGCCGTTCAACTCCGCAAGCCACTTCTTGGACTCCCGGAGAAACCGGAAACGGTTCTTTGGGGCAACCATTTTCGGAGTGCCCACCAGCCACACAGCACCGAGACCTTCTATCGATGTGGGGATGACCCCGAAAATACCCACGGGGTTCCCGTTGAGCGTGATAGTGAGGCAGGGGTTGGAGTGCTTGAAGCCGAACTTCAGACCCTCTTCAACCGAAGTACCGGCCGTCAGCATCTCCTGCCGGTCGGGCCACCGGAGACGGCGGGCCAACGGCATGAGGTCCTTTTTGACAGACGGACGCACCTGAAGGTCAGACCCCGAGTCGCCTGTAGCGTCCTGAGTAGGACGCTTCGATCTCTGCGCTGGTGAACTTGGACGGGTAGGGTGTGTCATTGACAAGGCTCACGTTGAACTGTTCTGTGGTCCCCATGACCGGAATACGCATTGTACCGGACTCGATGGGAGCGTTCACAAACGAACTGTTCACCGTGGAACCTCGATCATAGACATACGAGTCCGACAGAAGGGGATTCTTGGGGGTCACCTCTGCACGGAAAGGCCCCGAGTCGTCGTACAAAACATTGATGTTCTTGACCTGAAACCGTCCCGAGCCCAAGGCCGAGTTCTGGGACCCGACCCTGAAGTAGGGCTGGGAGAACGTGTAGCGAAACTCGTAGGGATTTCCGTGGAACACCGGGGCACCGCCTGTGTCGGCCAGAGTGATTGTGGTGTTTCCGGTTGCTGGGTTGAACGACCTTTGAACTTCTTCGACTCTCTGCCCAGCGTTGGGGCCTGAAGCGTAGACAACAGTGTCCCCGGAAATGATCGGTGAATAAGGAGTGTTGCCTCCCCCGTATGGGATAGGGACCGAACCTAGGTTTATAATCTGATTCTGGGATGAACAACTGTTTGGGGCAAAAGTTGTGTCGAACACCGCCGCAGATTGAACACCTGTGACAAACCTGAGTTGTGCAAAAAATGTTGAAAAACTATCGGATGGGACATCGGAACAATAGGCCTCAATGTACCCATCCATAGACCAATCAACAACAGTTCCCGGAGGGGCTGTATCGTCATATGGTTCAACCCAAAGGAAGTTGTAGGACAACTGAAATGTCCTTCCTCCGAGAGATACGGTCTTAGGGAAACTTGAATAATAATATGTTCCCGGACCAGAAGGGTTTGGGGCAGACTGCGGTTGAAAGTCAGAGTTGAACAAGTTCACAAATAGTTCAATCGGGGCGGTATCCAGCACCATTGAAAACTGTCTGTTGACGGGATTATGGGTAGCCCGAGTTGCTGAAAACTTCAGATAAGTCCTCAGGGTTGCTCCCTTGGCAAGACTAACAAAGTCGCCCATAAGGTGAGGGTGTTCCACAACGTTTTGGGTTATTACGTCTGTGGTTTCAATTTCAGGGCCTTCATACTTTGTCAACAAAGCCGTTTGACCGGGATTTATAATCTGGGGTTCAACAACACCGTTCAGTACAAGACTAGAAACGCTGGGTGCGTCTCCAAATCTGAATAAGGCTGCCAAAGGAAAAGGGGGCCCTAAATCAACAAATCCGGGGATAGTGATTGTCCCGCCGGAAGTGTCTGAAAAATACCGACGATTGTCCAAACGGGCAGTAATGAAACTGTCTTGGTCAACTCGGTTCTCTCTGAGATCGATCTCACGGAGACCGTAGAGACCCGTTTCAGAAGAGAAGGTGTACATGACCAGACGGGATTCGTACCAACCGCAGGAGAGAATCTCGATTCCCGGAAACGTCCACTTGGACCAAGAGGACTGGATTCGTTCGTTGTCCCGGTCGAACCACTTGTAGACATACAGGGTGGATGAATCCTGATCGGTAAGCACCGCCAAGGTCCGATCGAACGGCGAAGCCTTCATGGACTTTGGAGTGCCGTTGATGTACTTGGGGACATGAGCGGTGACCTCGGGAGCAGCGATCAGGCTGGCGTCCTGAAGGTTCACAACCATGTCCCGAACGCCCGTGTAGTTGTCCCCACGCTTGAACGGGAAGTATATCTCCTGATCCACCTGAGCAGGCATGCAGTCGGCGACCGCCTCGTACTGACCAGCAGGCTCAAGGATCACGGTTCTGGGAGTGAGCAGTTCCGTGTCGGGGGAGGTCAAGATCATCTGAGCCTTGTTGGAGAACAGGATCAGACGGTCGCCCAGCGGGATGCCGTGACGGAACTTGGTGATCTGAGGATAGGCCGAATAGACATCGATGGGGCCGCTGTCCAAGACGGTGGTGACGGTCGTTCGGAAGAAGTTGAAGAAGTTGCCCGCTTCCGAGACCGACACCGATTCTCCTGAGAGAATCCCGAGACGGCCCTGAAACGTGAAGATGGAAGAGACTTCACCGTCAACGAAACTCGGGACCGGGTTGGAGTTGTCGTCCCCGACAGTGCGGTCGTCCCAGAAGACTTCGTTGGAGGCGATGCTCCCGTCGATCGGGGTAAAGATGAAGAACGGGTCTCCCGTGACTGGGTCGAACTTCCGAATCAGGGCATGGGGCATGGTCACCGGGTCCAGTTTGTACTGGAGACCCGGAGCGACTGTTTCAACCCAGACCCCTTCACCTGTCTCGGTCTGGATGTTGGACGAGAACCGGACATAGTAGTCGTCCTCGGGAACCTCGGGGAGACCGACGATCTTGGTGATCATCCCGTCTGGCGCAATGACCGGAAGGTCCTCGAAGGACTGGGTCTCACGGTCAACCACGCGGAGACCGTTTCCCCCAAGGCCGTCAGCGACCGAAGCACGGAAACTCTTCGTGGTGCCTGTCGTGTCGTCCAGAGTGATGTGAAGACCGTAGTCGGTTCTTGTGACCGAGAAGTCTTCAAACGCTGTTCCAGCAGAGAACTGGGATCTCAGCAACACAGCCAACTGGGCAGCGATCAGGCGGGTGTCGATGACGGAGTTGCCTGCGGGGAAATCCTCGTTATCAAGGTTCGTCTCAGCGTTCAAGTACCCATCATTATCGACCCCAGTTTCACTGGGAGTGAACGTCTTCTGAGAGATTTCGGTCGTCCCAAGGCTGTCCCCGTCTACGTCCAGAGCCTCCAGAGTGATTGTGTAGGTCGTTCCATAGTTGCCGGTCTTCACCCACACGAACGACTCGGGGTTTCGCGCGGCAACCGTATCGTTAGTCATCTGGACGGTGACGTTTCGATTGCAAACGAACGTGTAGTCCGCAATCGTGGTCAGAGACAGATCCCTTTCCAGATCATCTACACTGCCTCCCCCGAGGTAGGAATAACTACCCCCAGCGGGAAGGTTCACAGTAACCGAGGTGTTGTTGATCAGGTCCCATGCAGTGATGCCGTCATCCTTGAGAATGACCGCATAGGCTTCCTTGCCTTCTCCACGATCGATGATGTGGAGTTTCCCCTTGCCTTCGGCGTCTCCGTTTCCAGAGAAATCGGCCACAACCTCGGTCGGGTACCGCTTGGTCAGCGACTCTGTGGGACTGGCGTAGGCGTTGACGAGTTCCTCGCACTGGGTGAGGAACCTGACCTGAGGGGGCTGCTGAGAGACCCCGTTCAGCATGTTGGGGATGGCAATGTTGTACATTTACAGACCCGTCACATATGGATAGGCACGATCGACAACCCGATAGACCGCGTAGGAATCGAAGATCGAGTGGTCGGCGGTCTCCGACTCGAACCGCCTGAGTTCAGACAGGGCGTACTGCTCGTCCCGCAGGGTGAACGAGTGGTGCTTCTCGGAACCCACGGATCGATCCTGAAAGACCCTTGCCGAACGAATGGCAATGTATTGCCGAGCAGGCTGGGGAAGCGAGTTCCAGTCATAGGCGTAGACGGTCTTGGTCGTGATCGATGAAGTGAACGTATAGGTCTTGTTGTAGTTGTCGTACAGATACCTCTTGCCGCCCCGAATCTTGATGGTCGCCTGACGTTCGTCTACGGCAACCTTGGGGGTCACATAGGCATTGTCAACGTACATGACCTGATCGGGAATCGGGATCAAGCCCCCAGCATCGGGAGTCCAGACCTTGTCCTGTTCCGTGTTGAAGTACCACCCGTGGCTCTGAACAGCCAGAGAGGTCTCCTTGAGAGTGTTCTTGGCCATCGAGACATCGACGGAAGGGGTGTCAACATCGTTGACCGGCGAGGCTCCGATCGTTGCCAGACTCATGTTGATGGCATCGACCTCGCTCAGAGCCCACGGTGATGTGCCGTCGTGGATTGGCATGTCAGGCTCCTGAAAGATGTAAAAAAGGGGCCTGCCCCTGTTACGGGACAGACCCCTAGATTGGGATCACCTGCCTTGGTTACGGGGCAGTGGCGATAAGTCCGGCACACTCATGACGGAGCGAACCGTGACCCATGGCGTACTTGGCGACCATGAGGTGGCCCTGAAGACGGATCTCGTACTCCGACTCCATGGC
>Ga0070752_1001850_pt1 | contig 14245 bp, 36 predicted proteins | sample VirMetDEL_Aug_30_FD_77440 | JGI IMG/M metagenome (GOLD analysis project Ga0070752, IMG submission 77440) | Aqueous microbial communities from the Delaware River and Bay under freshwater to marine salinity gradient to study organic matter... | ecosystem: Environmental > Aquatic > Marine > Coastal...
AAGCAGACACATCAACTGATAGGCAACCCTTTGGGCAACCTATCGAGTGAGAGCAAGGGAGCAAGTTGTAGTAGCGTTTCTACGGAGACAGCGAAACACGACAGAGGCAACCATCTCATACTGCGGGACGAGGGGCAGTATGACACGATTTTGTCGCAACCTTTGAATAGGAAAGAGATTGGAACGAGAACGGCAGTCGCTCTGTCACTCAGTAGATATACTGTAGAAGTTCGCACTCGATAAGTCGACACTAAGTCAATCTCAAAGACTTTAAAATAGAGCAACCAAGTAGTAGATAATAGACCGATATCAACAAACAGTGTTCAACTATGATACTACACAGTAGATAAGCGTTGCGAAATGAGCAGTATACCATAGACGAAAGTCGTAGATTGAAGTTCGTAATATCCTTCGCCTCTAGCTACACAGTGGACAGGTTCGTGAGTAATTCCAACACGACCACTTTAAAAAACAAAAACTTTGGATGGGAAGTAAGTTTGGGCAACGCCAACAATTACTTCCCATTTTTTTGTCTTACAAAAGTTAACATCAAACTTTTCTACCTATTTAAAAATAGTTCTTGACAAGTCAGTTAAAATCCAGTATAATATATGTATGAAAAGAAAAGGAAACCACATTTTCCTAACTGAATGAGTGTGGTGGTCACGCCAGAACGTGCACGGCAGAGTTGTGGACTGCCCCAAGTTTAACAATACAATACAGGAGTACATTATGCCAGCAAAGTTTAAAGCAAGTGCAAAAAAATATATCAGAGGAGTTCCAGCAAGTAAATTACCTGTGGAACACTTTTACCTCAAAAACACACCAAAACAAGAGTTGTTTGAGTACATCAACGACAGAGGTTCAAACATGAAACCTAAAGTGAGACAGAAGTGTTTAAACGAACTAGTCCGCAGAGGTATCAAAATAGAGTGGGTAAGTCCTGAGGTGCAGTCATGAAGTGGGGAGGCAAAGCAGCACACGTAAGCATAGTGAAGAAAACTTCACAAGGTGACTCACATAGAAGAATTAGTTTAAATATGAACAAAAACAAGAAGCGTTCGTTCAAAAAATACAGAGGACAGGGGAGATGAGGAAATTACTTGATGCAATTTGGGAACCATTCGATAGTTCTGACTCTGTAGATTGGTTCCTACTACTGTTCGGTTATACAGCATTAATTATAATGCTAGTGGGGGCGATATGGACTTAACAGTATTAATTCTAGTCGCAATGTTCTTAGTATATATGTACTTTAATAACAAGGACGACTGGCGTGGGTAAAGTAATTCCTTTCCCAACAAAGACCGAAGCAGACAACCTCAAAGAGGAACTGCAGAGGCATGAGGAAGAAATCAAGTTGTGTTTAGACGACTTGGAAGCAATAAACAGTCACATAGTAGAGTTGACCTTTGAGTATGAGCAAATGCTACATAGATTAGGGATACTCTACGGTGTGAACATCAATTTAGGAGAAGATAGTGAAAAAAGGTAGTATGATGTATGACCAATTTGGTCGTAAAAGAAAGGTAAAACACCTTTATACAAGTAAAAAAGCGACACCTAATTTTAATAAAGTCGCAAACAAACAGTTTAAAAGTGATGAGAAAACATATCCAAGTGCAGCAGTTGGAGAATATACTGTGCCTAAGGATAACTCATTCAAAGCAGACATCAGTAAGCAGTACACGGTATCGATTGCTTATAACAAGGGTGCATATCAAGTGATACCTAAAGGAGAAGTGAAAGACATTGGCAAATAAATATAATAGACACTATGCAGTAGGCATGGAAGCAAATGGTAGTAAGATAAAGTCCATTAACTACCCTTTAGACACTAAACGTAAGTTTCCACATTGGGAGTCACCAACAAGAAACTGTAAACATATGTGGATAGAGTTAGAGGACGGCAATATAGTAAGAGATGATGAACTCATACTCAAAAAAGATATGGAAGCAATTCAAAAGATGGAGAAGTTCATATCTGATATATCAGGAGGTGTAGCGTGAGTAAGATAAATGATTATGCTAGATTTGTAGATAGTTGTACCTCAGCAGTAAGTAAAGATACTACCAAAATGTGTGATAGAGTAGAATACCTACGAGGAAATCACTCAACAGTAGATGGTGAAGTAGTCGACCAAGAAATAGATATGGCAAGACTAATGACTGCATTGATAGGTATGATGGCAGAAAGTGGAGAGTTTGCTGAAGTAGTTAAAAAGAAAGTATTTCAGGCAGATAGTAAGTTCTCAAATGATGAGATTTTCCACATGAAAAGAGAACTGGGCGATGTACTTTGGTATTGGGTTCAGGGTTGTAAAGCATTAGGTTTCACACCTGATGAAGTAATGGATGAAAACATTAGGAAGTTAGAAAAGCGTTATCCTAATGGTTTTGAAGTAGTAAGAAGTGAAGTGCGTGAGCAGGGGGATATATAATGGCAAAGAAGAAAACGCAAACCAAATTAGAGCAGGAGTTGAGTAAGTATAAACATAGTCTGGAACTTGTAAGGACTGTAGTACCAATTCTAGTATTAGTTTTACAAGTATTTATTTTAGGGAGAATGTTATAATGGCAAATCATGTATATTTTAATTTAAGCGTAGAAGGTTTAACTGACGAACAATGGGATTTTTTATTCAAAAGTGAAGAACACGAAAGACCACATTGGAATGAGGGCGAACCTGCTATAAAGTATCAAGAACTAGTAGATATTCACGAGCAACCTTTTATGAGTAATATTGTTAGAGAGTATGAGGAAGATGGTTATATAAAAGAGTCATACCAGTGGTATTGTGATAATGTAGGAGCAAAGTGGTGTCATATAGAAGAATGGGAAAATCACGGTTATATGAATGGTTATAGTGCGTGGTCTACACCATATGCAATGGTTATCAATATGCTGGAGTTTGCTAGTAATAAGTTCAATATCGAACTAAGTGCAAAAATGACATATGAAGATGAGTTCAGAAACTTTATTGGAGTAGACCATTTTGAGACATATAAAGATGATGAATACTACTGTGCTCATGACGAGGAATATATTGATGGTAATGACCTCAATGCAGTACTAGAAGATGGTTTAGGTTGTGATTGTTCTGAGGATGACTTCGAGTGGGATGAACCATACAAAGATACTGATTTAGTACCAATAGAAGTGCTAGATGAAATAGTGTATAACTTCTGGGAAACAGGAGAGTTGAGGTATATCGATGGGACAGTTTGATGATATAGTAGAGAGGCAAAGAAAACTCATACAAGCAGAAGAATGGTCTAGAAAGGTTAAAGGTGTGCATGCACATAGTTTAAACTCGATGTGGTATGATAACAGACCTGAAGATACAGCAGAAGGTAAATCAGTCACAGATGTTGAATACAATGGTGGACTTATTAAGAGAACACTAAGTAGTGGAAAAGTAATATATTTTGGTGAAAGACTAAGAGGAGACGCTTTAATTCGTGAGTGGGAAGCACACGAGGCAGATAATAGGAGTAAGTATTATGTCTGAAGATGAAATGGAGTATGAGTTCTTAGACTGGGAAACAAAACTCGGTAGAGAAGATGCAATACTTACTTGTGCAGAAGAATGGGGTATGTCTAGACATACAGTGGAAAGATTAATTAAAAAATGGGAGAATCGATTATGGCAGTAAACTACACTGAAGACCAAGTAGAAATGATGACCAATCAATACAGACTAGACCCAAGTAGAGAAACAGTTGAAAGACTAGCAGATGAGTTAGATAAGAGTGTGAAATCTATTATAGGTAAGTTAAGTAGAGAAGGAGTCTATAGAAAGACTGAATACCTAACCAAAACGGGTGAGAAACCAGTCACGAAACTAGAGTTAGTTCAAGAACTCGCAGAGAGACTAGAACTACCTATCACAGCCCTAGCGGGGTTAGAAAAAGCACCTAAAAGTTGCCTAAAGGAGTTAGCAAGATGCGTATAGCAAAACTGTCGAAGGACGATAAACTAGCAAAGCATGGAATCTATGCAGAAGTGATGGGTCTTATCGAGTCCCCAACGGGTATGAAAGCAAGACTAAGATTCGGAGATGGTCATAGAGATACAATACCAGTACAGCGAATAAGAATAGTTCAAAACGAAAATATACCTCGGACTAGAGGTGGTTGGTTTTAAACTAAGTTTATAAGAACTAGAAAGCCAAGTACGAAATTGAAGTAATTAGCCCCAACTTGTTTGGGGTTTTTTATTGCTTAAAATAATTTCGGTTGGCACAAGTTGTCCTTAGTTTCGATATTTTAGTAGTAATTAGTGGTTAATGTGGGTTTTAGTAAAGTCGTTGATGTTGACTTTAGCGATACTTGGTTGTATCTTGTTGATATTGATTATACAATCTACACTCTATCATTGTCCTAGATTAGATGTTCTGCTTTCGTTCTCGCTTACGCTTCACTCAAGCATCATTCATCAGTTAGGACTAACGAGTGTAATTGGTAGTTTGTATTGACTGTATATCAAATTATGTATTTATTTTATCATACTTTTCAACAGAAATCAAGAAGTGTTTTTCGAAGGGGTATGTTTGATTGGATTGGTATGAGTTTTAGTATCGAAAAAATATTTTTCTGTTGGAGAGATAGTCGAGTTGTCGAATGTTGCAACTCAACTATCTTGCGAAATTATCTACGATTTGATGTGATTCTTCTTCTTCTTTCGAGTTCAAATAACTTTCGCTTCTCGAGTTCTCGTGTTCGCTTCCTATAATTATTCTTTTGATTTCTAGTATCATTAGGTTTAGTGTAGTACTTACGTTCTCTCACTTCCTCTTTGATACCAGCGTTCATTACTTTCTTACGAAAAATCCTTAGTCCTTTTTCAAAGCTCATTCCTTTTAGATTAACGCTTGGCATTGTCACCTCCAAATGTCCAACCACGCCTTCTCAAGTAGTATACTTTTGAATAGATAGCTGTTTCACTCTTATTCAATCTTTGTGCAAGTTCTTCAATGGGCAAACTTCCGTAGTGCCTTTTAAGAAAGTCCTTTTGCTCTTGTGTCCAATTAGACATTCAGTGACCTCGCTTTGTAATGTGAAAGACTCTCTTTACATCTTTGTAATGTAATATCATACATTTCTGCAGCAGAGAATGTCTTTGGTTCATCATCCCAGTTATCGTTAATTTTAATAAACACACTTGTTTCTGTTTTTTTAAGTGTATTGAAAGGCGAGAGCATTGAAAGTCTATCAATGATTGAACTGCCTTGATGAAAGTCAGAACCTTGCACAAAGATAACATAAGGCACACAGTTGTAGTTTTTCATAATGTGTGAATTCTCTACAATGTTTTTGTAGATACGCTCAATGCCATTACCCATACTTTGTCTAGGTAATCCTTCTCGTTTTCTTAGGTGATTCGTACCCTGATTTTTGACTTCGCCAAAGAACACAGGATAACCATTTATTGTAATCATGCCACCATCAGGTTTGATGTTAGCATTGGGGTTGTGAAGTTCATATCCCATTAAATCATAGAAACTGCTATCCTTACGAATATTTTTATGATGTTCTATTGTGTAATGAGGGTAGTCCTCTTTTAATTGTTCCATTACGAGTGGAACTACACTATTCAGATTCGCTTCTATGTCTCTTGCACCTTTACTAAAGATGGTTTGACCTCCACCGAAATCAGAATGTGTTTGACGCAATGTAGTAGTATTACTCATTCTATCTCCTTTTATTTATAAATATATTATACTAAAATTAGAAACAAATGTCAAGAACTATTTTAAGATATGTTAAATATTTGTCTTGACTCAAGCCCACAAAGTTGTTATAATATTATCTATGAATAATGATATAAGCAATATAATAGTGTTAATTTGGTTTACAGTAGGTGCATACTACTTTGGAAAACAGATTGGCATAAGAGGAACAATTGATTTTTTAGAGGAAAAAGGACTTCTGTCTTTTGATGATGAAAAATAGTTCTTGACATCAAGGTTAATTTTTGATATAATTATTTTGTAAGTGATAGGTTTCACTTACGTATTGGTGCGTCTACCGAAAGGAGATGTGAATATTTACTGAAAAGGAATTATGGAGATAAAAAATGAGTATAGATTTAAGTAAGTTTTGGCTTGGATTGGATATGCCTAACCTCCCGTCTTATACGGAGAGTAGCTATCCTAGATATAACTTAATAGCAGGGAACAACGATTATCGTATAGAAATCGCAGTGCCCGGTTGGAAGAAAGATGAATTGGAGATTGTTTTTGATAACAAAGAACTTCAAATCAAGGGTAAAAAGGAACACAAACTAGGTGATGATGAGCAGTTCGTTCATCAAGGTCTTAGTCTAAAATCTTTTGAACGAAGATTTATTCTGAACGCCGACCTATTAGTAGATAAAATAAATCTACAAGACGGATTACTGACAATCCACTTATCACGAACTCCAGATTCTAAGAGGAAAGTCTTGGAGATAAACTAAAATGAAAGCAATCGCTATCAAAGTTCGTGATACAATATGTGAGAATGGAGAGTTCTGTGAAACTGTAAGCCAAATCTGTTTAATCAGTTTTGGTGCCAGTGTCATAACTATAAACTTATCCTATCTTGTATAGAATGTCAACGATGTGGGAGAGGCTTCGGTCTCTCCCCTGCTTGGAGAAGCAAATGAAAATATCAGAAAATGGATTAGAATTAATTAAACACTTTGAAGGGTGTGAACTTGAAGCATATAAATGTGCTGCAGGTGTATGGACTATAGGTTATGGTCATATAAAAACTGCTGTAGAAGGCAAAGTTATTACACAAGAAGAAGCAGATAATTTGCTAGTAGAAGAAATTATAGAGTACGAAGACTATGTTAGAGCAGCTGTCGAAGTACCATTAAAACAGTACCAATTTGACGCATTAGTCAGTTGGACATTCAATCTAGGCAATGGTAATCTAAATGCCTCAACTATGTTAAAAGTACTAAATGCAGGCGATTATGAGGGTATTCCAGCGCAAATGGCAAGATGGAACAAAGCAGGTGGAAAAGTTTTAGAAGGACTCAAACGCCGTAGGGAAGCAGAGGGTAATATGTTTCAAAATAAGAAATGGAACTAAAAGAGATTTGGTTAAAAATACTTAGTTTCTTCTCGACAAGATATAAGCTAACTGTTAGTTATAATAGCACATACGGTGACGCTGATGATGCAACTTATATAGTTCGCAAGTTTTTCAAAAAACAAGACAAGTTCCTTAGTTTCCAAACTGAGGACAAAGAAGTAGTAGAAATCCGAGGAGCAGAAGGATTAAACTATAAGATAGAGGAGTTATAATGCAACAGTTCTTTTTAGCAATCATTTTAGTATTAGGTCTAGGAAGTTATTTCTTATGGAGTGAGAACCAGACACTAAAAGCAAACAACATTAAACTAGAAAGTGCAGTACAAATGCAAGAAGAAGCAATTAGCACTTTACAAAACGACTTTGCACTACAAACAAAGTCATTAACAGAATTACAACAAAAAAGTCAAGAAGCACAGAAAGAAATGAATCGCTATCTTGATATATTTAAAAGGCATAACTTAACTAAGTTAGCCGCAGCAAAGCCTGGACTCATAGAGACTAGAGCAAACAAAGCAACAAAAGAGGTATTTGATGGAATCGAACAAGACAGTCGGGATATTGACGCTGCTGATGATGGTATCGTCGTGCAGCCTACTACCAACCAAGACATTAGAGGTTAGTGCTAAACCAATAGAAAGGCAGATAGCACAGCCAGTACTACCAAGAGAAATAGACTTGAAAGAGCCTTATTGGTATGTAGTCAGTGATAAAAACTTAGACGAGTTTTTAGAAAGAGTAAAAAAAGAACAGGGGCAAGTAGTTTTCTTTGCCATGAGTGTGCCAGACTATGAATTAATGGCATATAACACGCAAGAGTTAAAACGATATATTCGTGAACTCAAAGAGGTAGTAATTTACTATCGCAAGGTAACAACAGAGAATGTATCACAAGGAAATACAGATAAGAAATAAGGGCGTATTAGCTAAAATAGATGTTATGGCAGAGGCAATGTTTAGATTACCTCACACATTTAAGAAAAACCCAATTCCAAGAGCAGATTTAAGAGGTCTGTTAAATGCTATGAACGATGAAAATCATAGTGGAGTGGGAGAAACTAATGGAGTAGACTACGCTGGAAGATATATGACTACCGAGTGGTTTAACACCAGCAACTTAGTACTAGATTCATTTAAAGTGGAAGTAGGTAAACTATTTGAATGGAAGTCTTGCCACATATTACCAGCAGAGTGGGGAAACTTAGGTTGGCATAATTCAGTTGGAGAGCCTAGACTATCTATAAGATTTATTTGGAATAGTGGTAATGGTTCGTTTCTTTGGAACAAAGGACATCATATTCAACAAATTAAACACAAACAATACCCAGCAGGACAAAAGTCTTGGACTTGTATAGCAGGACTTATGGACGAAAGTACAATGGTTGCTGTTAAAAATACAGGAGACCAACCTTGTTTAGTGCTTGACATGAGTATTCAACCGAAGTATGGGAAAGAGTTTCAACAAGCATTAGAGATAATCCAATCACATAATGACTAAGTTTTCTAATCTATTTAGATTGCTATCTTGGAAAAGTGCTATGCAAAAACACTCAGATTGGTTTGATAAGAATGAACCAGCACAAGCAAGATTTGAAGAAAACGAAGATTGGTTAGAAGAATTAGAAGATAGAGTAGTTATTTTAGAGGAAAAAATTGAAAAACTTACAGCTGCAATTGAGCGTACGAAACTCTGACATAGTTGGTCATATACCTGATTTTTTGTCTGAAGAAGAAGTAAATCAAGTTAAAAAACTAAACTCTAATAGAGAATGGAAAATGGCAGGTACTAAGTGGTCTCAAGGAGACCTGTCTGTTAGATATAGTAAGAAACTCAATCAAATACTCTTTCCATTTTATGATAGACTGTATGATGCAGTATCATTATACAATAAAAAGTCATATAATTTACATTTATACCCAAATCGTAATCAACACGAAATTAATTGGGTAAGATACGATAAAAAAGGTATGTTCTTTACCGCACATCGTGACCATAGACCTTGTCTGTCTAATTTCCTAAACAAAGAATCAGTTAGAAAAATAAGTTGTAGTATACAATTAACTCATCCTTCACAATATGAGGGAGGAGATTTAAAGGTAGCAGAAACTTTTACTCATCCAGACGTTTATATGGATAGTAGTAATCCTCCTAGATGGATTAAACACAGGGAAAAGTTTAGACACAACTTTGATACAATTAAAAAGTGTGGAAGTATTACTATGTTTACATCAATACACGAACACGAATCTACACCACTAGTCTCTGGAGCAAGAGATGTGGTAGTAGTATTTATACGAGGAGAATCAAGTGGTTATTGAACAACCTGAAAGTTTAAATAAGTTAATAAAACATCTACAAGCATACTACAATCCTGTAAGAGATACTGACTTTATGAAGGCAGAGGCTTGGGTATTGTATAATAGAGCTACATGGGTATATAATGATTCTTTTCCTGTATGGAGAGAAGAAAGAGATAGTATATTTGAGTGGATACACGCTAACAGTAAGTTTCCAGACTGTCCTTTTATTAACTGTTTTAAAATAATTAAATGTTCTTCTAAAACCTTTCATATACCGAAAACAGGAGTAAATGCTTCGTATATTCAGTTAAAAGGTAAAGGAAATATAATTGTAAAAGAAACAGAAAACCATTGGACATTACAAAGAGCAGCGGGTGTGGAGGACTTAGACACTTTTGCTTGGGATTCAAGAGAGTGGATAAGACTCAAGTTAGAATTAAATCATCAAAAATCATTTTCTAATAAATGGTCGCATATTTATATACCAGAATCAATAGGAGGGTTAGTAGCTTATGTCGAATACGGCAATTAAAATATTTATTGGGACTAGCGATTCACAAGATAAGATAATAGAACAAGTATATCTATTCTCTCTATTTAAGAATACTGATGCAGAGTTGGACATAACTTTCATGCGACCAAAGAAGATGGGGTGGACTCGAAATAATTGGGGGACACCTTTTACTAGTTTTCGATACGCAGTACCAGAGCTATGCAACTTTAAAGGTAGAGCAATCTATACAGATGTAGATATGATTAATTTTAGAGATATTAAAGACTTGTGGGAAACTGACCTCGAAGGTAAACCTATGGCAAGTGCATGGGACTTTCTATGTGACAATACAGTAAATAGAGATGATGGTTGGTGGGCAGATAGTGTACTTCTGTTTGATTGTGAAAAGATGAAAGATTTTGTAGACCCAATAGATAAAATGAAAAATTGGGAAGGTAGTTATAAAAAACACTGGATGCAAGTACACGCTAACTCTCCTGATAAAGAGTGGGCAAAGAAAAACTTATACCATACTTTAGATTCAAGATGGAACTCTTACGATGGACAAGTCACAGACTATAAAGAACTACCACAAGGACATTTCAATAAAGATTATTTTTGGATAAAAGATAATGAGAGTGTAGCAAAAAGACCACAAAGACCAAAAGATGATATATGGCAACTACATTTGACTGGATTAAGTACACAACCTTGGCATCCTCGCTACACAAGTTGGGGGTATTCCACACATCCCAGACAAGACCTAATGGAGATTTATTGGGATTATGTTAAGAAAGTAAAAATGATGGAGAAACCGAATTATGACCTTCGATGAGATTATTAGCCCACTAACGAGAGAACAGTTTTTAAAAGAATACAAAGGTAAGAAACATTTTACTATTCGCTCGGAAAGACCTATATTTGATTATCTATTTGATTGGAAACAGTTTGATGAGTATTGTAATAGTTGGGGAATTGGTGGACATGATAGGATGCCACAACTACAAGTAGTAGAAGACAAAGGCAAATGGTGTAAGAAAAAAGACGCACCTAAGTATATATACAGTAAAACAGAAGACCCAAAATATCAAGCAAGAAGTGGATATCTAGCTTGGAAAAATGGGCACTCCTTCATTCTAGCTCTCAGCGAGTTTTTAAACAAAGAAATGTGGAATCAGTGTGAGGAGTTTGAAAAAGTTTATGGTAGAGGACAGGCAAACTTGTACTGTTCAGGGAAAAAAGATGCAGACGTATTTACAATTCATGCAGATTCAACTGATAACTTTCTACTTCATGTAGAAGGACAAGTTAAGTGGAATATGTATAATGAGTGGAGTCCTCATAAAGGGGAGTTTACTCTAAGAGAGAGTTTTGTGTTAAGTCCAGGCGACTTACTTTATATACCAAAAGGTATGTATCATAACACAGAAACTCTAAGTCCAAGGATATCCATATCCTTTCACTTTCATGAACCTGATGGGTTCCATAAGAAAAGAGAGGAGTGGCTAGACTGGAGACCGTAGGAGATACTATGGCAGAAGGAAGTGATAATTCACGAAACGAAGTTGAGATAGATTTAGATAAGTATATGGCTCTCATTGAGAAGCTAGATAAGTCTGAAGATACTATCAAAGAAATGAAGATGGAAGCCGAAGCTGCAAAGAAAAGGCTTGCACCACCTAAACGGAAGTTCTTGGATTTGTTTCTAGATGATAATGATGTAAATGAAAAAGCCATTATTGGTTTTATCTCTTTCGGCTTCATGATAATTTTTGCTACTTGTGATTTAATTACTGCATTTATGGGACAAGATTTGTTGTTTTCTGACACAATCTATACCTCATTAGTTGTAGTGACACTTGGAGCATTTGGTATAAGCGAAGCAGGCAGAGCATTTGGAAAATAGTGATGTATCTGCTCAAAGGCGAAACTATGTGGAAACACTTCTGCAAAGTTAGGAAGCAAATTGTTTTCGTTGTCTTTGGGCAGAAATGTCCATACTGCCATAAGTCAGAAAAATAGTTCTTGACATCATCTATAATTTTTAGTATAATATACATATGAAAAATAACGAACAACAAGAACACAAAACTTGTCAGATGTGGAACTCTGAGACACAGTCATTTGAAACATGGCATATTGGAGCGTGTGAAGTCTGCGGTAAATCTGTAGACCCATTGACTGGCGAGTGTAAAGAATACAAGTGCTGGATATAATATGAACTTATTTTATCTAGATGAAGATATGGACAAGTGTGCTGAATACCATGTGGATAAACACATAGTGAAGATGCCACTCGAAGCAGCACAGCTTTTGTGCACAGCTATCTGGGTAGACCATGTACTTGGCTTTGTTCCTCGTGCCTTGAACAAAGAAGAAAGTAAAATCCTCAATGAGGAGAAGGCAAAAATTAAAGACTTACCAATGGAAGAAAGACCATTGACCCCATACTTACCAATGATGTACAACCATCCTTGTACGATATGGACGAGGTCATCTCTTGACAACTTTGAATGGACTCATTGTTATGCAAATGCATTGAATGACGAGTATCATTATCGTTATGGTAAGCAACATAAGTCGATAGCAGAAGTAGTAAACAAACTGCCTGAGCCAAAGAATATGGAGCGTCTAGGACAGACTCCATTTGGTATGGCTATGCCAGACGACCTCAAAGATGAGAGTGACGTGGTGGGCAGTTATCGACTTTATTATCACACAGACAAGGCAACATTTGCCAAGTGGTCACACCGAGACAAGCCCCATTGGTGGGATGAAGGTCTAGCATGGTATGACGAAAGGATTACAGCAAAATGACAGAACTAGTTAAGTACGAAGTCAATGGTATGTCTATGGTATTCCCAAAAGACATAACAGAAGAAGAACTACATAAAGCAATACAAAAAAGATTAAATAATCTTTACTTTAGTAAAAGACCTATAGTAGTTAGAAAAAGTAATGGGGATGAGTATAAATTATTAAATGGAGTACGGATGCATGGACAAAGACATTAATGAACTCTTTGGAATAAACAAAGAGTCTGTGACAACATTATCTCATAGAGAGATGATTAGACAAAATCTAAATAAACAAAGAGAGTCTTTAGTAGCAGAAATAAGTTTATTACAAGGTCAGTTAGATGATAAGAAAGAATATCTTGCCAAAATTGATGGCGGGATAGATGTATTAGATGAACTATCTAAATGATTACAATAATAGACAATTTTCTACCTAATCCTGATGAAGTGCGTGCTAATGCACTTGATAGATTATTCTTTTGGGGGAATATTAAAAAAGTAAGTTATCCAGGGATGCGTACTAAATATTCTACACAAGACCAAGAGCTTAGAATTAGAGTAATAAATCTAGTTGAAAAAGCAATAAACAAAAAAGTATGGGTTTCTAGTACTACATCAGGAAGTCATGCTTTTACTATGGGGTTTGAAGGCTCAGAAAAACTCAACTGGGTACACCATGATGTTGCTAACAGAGTACAAAAACAACAAGAAGCAATTGGAGGAAAAGCATGGGCAGGTGTATTATACTTAACTCCCAACCCTCCTAAACACTCTGGAACAGCATTATTTGAAGTTGATAACGAAATATACTCACAAGAAGTAAAATTGTTATCATCATCAAAAGAAATGCTAGATAACATATATGAGAGTGCGCATACAATAGTAGATAATAGATATAATAGATTAGTATTGTATCCAGCAAACTATTGGCACGCTCCGATGAAAAGTGGTTTTGGTACTAAAAAGAAAAACGCAAGACTAATTATGAACTTATTTATGGTAGTATCAGATGACTGATTATACAGATAACAGATTTAACGAAAAGGAAGCAATAAAGTTGCTTTCTGACTATATTGATTCCACATATGGAAAGCACTATAGTATGAATAAAATACAATCAACTGAGTTTATATTTGATGCAGGACATGGAGATGGCTTCTGTCTAGGAAATATAATTAAGTATGCTCAGAGATTTGGAAAGAAAGAAGGACGAAATCTTGATGATTTACTCAAGATTTTACATTATGCAATAATTTTACTAGGGGTAGAAATTGAGAACAAAGAAACACGAAAATCTTACACAAGCAAATATAACCAAGGTAATTGAGTTATTAAACCCTACTGATGGTAGTAAGCCAATCACCAAGAAAGAAGCATGTGGTATACTAAACATAGCTTACAACACAACAAGATTAGGCAACATTATTACAGACCATCTAGAAACGATGGAGTTCCGTGCAAAAAGAAAAGCACAGAACAAAGGTAAGGCTGCAACAGCAGCAGAAATAAAAGATACAATAAAAAGATATCTTGAAGGAGACAATGTAAGTGATATTGCGAAAGCATTAT
>Ga0070752_1001852_pt1 | contig 14241 bp, 13 predicted proteins | sample VirMetDEL_Aug_30_FD_77440 | JGI IMG/M metagenome (GOLD analysis project Ga0070752, IMG submission 77440) | Aqueous microbial communities from the Delaware River and Bay under freshwater to marine salinity gradient to study organic matter... | ecosystem: Environmental > Aquatic > Marine > Coastal...
CCCAATCGAGCCGGACGATGAACGCCGTCCAAAGCCATGTAGCTTAAAAGCCACCCGATCCTGTTACCCCATACGTTACCCCAAGGGCGGGGCGGATCGATCAATTCACGGCTAAGTATCTGAAAAGTTTGGTGGACGCACTAGGGCTCGAACCTAGGACCCGCTGATTAAGAGTCAGCTGCTCTACCAACTGAGCTATGCGTCCACACTGCGGCGTACCGCGGCCCCGTGGAAGGGGCGTTCCCGACTCGGGAGGCGCTCATATAGCGGGCTTCTCGCGGATGAAAAGCCCTAAATGCGCATCATGCCGCGCGCTGGTGCCGGTTCGTGTCCGACGCCGGCTCCGCCACCGCCAGGACCGCATCAAACGGGTGGCCCGACCAGTCGCCGATCACCAGCAGTCGTTCGCATTCCAGATTCCGTACCGCGGCGTAGGCGGCCTTCAGCGTGAGGTCGGTCGCGTTGGGCAGATCCCAGACCGTCATCGGCTTGTCGCGGGCCTGGGCGTGACGCACGGCGGACAGGACGAGGTCGCGAATCTTGGGGCAGCAGGTGTCGAAGCTGCAGCTGCCGCACGATGCGAAATCGCCGTCGTGTATTTTCTGCAAATGGTTTTCGGGCGTCATTCTGTCAGATGTCCTGGTTCTCCAGCGACTAGCCCTACCTTCGTCACCTTCGGTTCGTTGGTTGTCCTTATGCAGTCGAATCTGATACATGTGCAGTCCCTCAATTTGGGGACAAGCACTTGGGCTGATTAGGCGATGTGGGATTTTGCGGCAGATATTGCCAAGATGGCCGATTGCGAGGCCATCCTGGAATTCGTCTACGAAAACTGCCTCGACAATGGTGCCACCTGGTTCAGCTACCATTTCACGCCGATCTTCGAATCGCAGACTTCCAAGAAGACCTTCATCTGGTCGCGTGACTATCCGCTCGAATTCCAGCGGCGCTACGTCAGTGGCGCGTGGCGCGAGATCGATCCGGTTCCCCGACTGACGTTCCAATACGGACCGGTGCTGGTCTGGCGCGACGCGATCGAGCTCGGCCGTGGCGACCCGAAAGCCGAGCGGTTCTTCGAGGAAACCGTCACTGCGGGGGTCGACAACTGGGTCGGTTTCGCCGTGTTCGGCCCGCGCAACCGCAACGCCTATTGCTCGATGCGATTCGAGCGCGACCCCGCCGATTTCTCGAACGAGCAATTGCAGCAGATCCATTCGCTGCTGCTCGCGGCGCATCTCCAGATCTGCAAGATCATGGATGGCGGCCGGGCGTCTGTCTCGCTGTCGGAACGCGAACGCGAGGTGCTCGAATGGATGGGGCGGGGCAAGTCGTCGGTCGATATCGGAACGATCCTCGACATTTCGCCCGAAACCGTACGCACCTATACCCGGAGGATCTTCGACAAGCTGGACACCAATGACCGGGTCACCGCGACGGTGCGCGCGCTCAAGCTGGGATTGGTCGAGCTTTAGCGCAGCAGCCCGGTGCGCGGCGCCTTGCGGTTCCAGCGGTGGACCAGCATCAGCGATCCGATGCAGATCATGTTGGTCAGCATGGAACTGCCGCCATGGCTCATGAACGGCAGCGGGATGCCCACCACGGGGGCAAGCCCCATGACCATCATCAAATTGATCGCGACGTAAAAGAAAATCGTCGCGGTCATGCCCAGCGCGATCAGCTTGCCGAACCGGTCGCTACTGGCGCGGGCGACCGACAGGCCCCAGCGCAGGATCACCGCGAAAGCGCCCAGCACCACGATCCCCCCCAGGAAACCCCATTCCTCCGCCATGGTGGCGAAGATGAAATCGGTATGCGGTTCGGGCAGGTAGTTGAGATGGCTCTGCGAACCCTCGTTGAAGCCCTTGCCCGAGAAACCGCCCGAACCGATGGCGATCTTCGACTGGGTGATGTGATAGCCATCACCCAGCGGGTCGCTTTCGGGATCGAGGAAGGTGAACACGCGCTTCTGCTGATAGGGTTGCAGACCGAAGAAGAACGCGACCGGCGCCAGAACCGCGCCCGCCGCAGCCGCACCGATGAACCAGCGCAGCGGCAGGCCGGCGGCGAACATCACCATCGACCCGCCGAAGACGATCGCCAGCGACGTGCCCAGATCGGGTTGCAGCAGCACCAGCGCCACGGGTGTCAGGATCAGCAGGCCGGGCACGACAAGCGCGCCGAGCGTCGGGACCATGCCGACCGGCAATGTGGAATAGTAGCGCGCAAGAACCAGCACGACCGCGGGCTTCATCAGCTCGGACGGTTGCAGCTGCATGAAGCCGAGATTGAGCCAACGCTGGCTGCCGCCACCGACAAAGCCGATCGCCTCCACCGCAAGCAGCATTGCCAGGACGACGCCGTAGATCGGGAAGGCGAAGAACAGCACCAGCTCGCGCGAGAACCGGCTGAGGACGAACGCCATGACTAGGAACACGCTGAAGCGGATCACGTGCGACGAGGCGTAGGGATCCCAGCTGCCACCCGCCGCCGAGAACAGGACCAGCGCCCCGAAGGCGATCAGGACGAACAGCGGGAACAGCATCTGCCAGGGCTGCCGCGCGATCGGCGCAGGAACGATCGAGCTCATTCGCTGGTGTCCGGCGGGGGCGCGGCAGGATCGCCCTGCGCGGCGTCCGCCCGCGCGCTGGCTGCGGCTTGCGACACTTCCTCGGGCGAACGGGTATCGACGCGCGAGGGGCCGACTTCTTCGGCAATGCTTTCGGGCTGGCGGGCCGCGACGCGGGCTTCGGCCTCGACCTGGTCGAAGATATCCTCGTCGCGCGAGGGGGCCGGGGGCACCGCCTCACCCTGCGCGGCGGCATAGGCGCGGTATTTCGCATCCAGCCGTTCCTGCGCGCTGCCGCCCCACTGTTCTTCGAGCGGGCGCAGTGCGTCCATGCCCTTGGCCGGGTCGAACATGAAGGTCATCACATCGCGGGCGATGGGATAGGCCGCGCCCGAGCCGCCGCCGTGCTCGATCACCACCGCGCCGGCGTATTTCGGTTTGTCGAAGGGCGCGAAGAACACGAACAATCCGTGGTCGCGATACTTCCAGGGGCCGGTCCGGCCATTGGACACGCTGAGCGAGACGACCTGCGCGGTACCGGTCTTGCCGGCCATCTTGATGTCGTCGAACGGCAGGCGCGCACGCCCGGCGGTGCCCGGTCCGTTGACCACGTCGCTCATCGCCTGGCGGACATAGCCGATCTCGTCGGGGCTGAAATCGAAATGCTCGAACTTCGGGGTTTTGCCGGTCAGCTGCAGGCGCGGCATGACCCTGTTCCCGGTCGCCATCCGCGCGCTCATCACCGCCAGCTGCAGCGGGTTGGTCAGATAGTAACCCTGGCCGATCGAGGAATTCACCGTGTCATAGGGCTGCCAGGCACTGTCGTGCTTGCGCTGCTTCCATTCGGGGGAGGGCACGGTGCCGTAGAACTGGCTGGTCACGGGGAGGGGGAATTCCTCGCCCAGACCCATCTTGTGCGCCCATTCGGCGACTTTGGCGAAACCGATCTTCTGCGCGAAATGGTAAAAATAGCTGTCGCAGCTCTGATAGATAGCTTTCGCCATGTCGACCCGGCCGTGATTGCTCCAGCAATTGAAGAAGCGGTTGCCGATCCGCCGCCCGCCACCGCACATAATCGCCTCGTCGGGTTTGATTCCCGCATCGAGGAAGGCCATGCAATGCATCGGCTTGACCGTCGAGCCGGGGGGATAGAGGCCCTTGAGCACCTTGTTGCGCAGCGGCACGCGCTCGTCTTCGCGCAGCATGGCGTATTCGACGCGCCCGATGCCTTGCGAAAAGCTGTTGGGGTCGAAACTGGGCATGGACGCCATGCACAAGAGGTCGCCCGTCTCGCAATCCATGACGACGACCGAGCCGCTTTCGAGGCCGATGCGGCGCGCCGCGTAGTCCTGCAGCGGGCCGTCGATCGTCAGCCGAACGGGATCGCCCTGTACGTCTTCGCGGGTCTCGAGATCGCGGATGATCCGTCCCGAAGCGGTGACTTCGACCCGGCGCGCGCCGGGCACGCCGCGCAGGTCGAGCTCGAACTGCTTTTCCAGCGCATCCTTGCCGATCTTGTACCCGGGCGTGATCAAGAGCGGGTTGCGGTCCTGCTCCTCGTATTCCTCGGCATTGGCCGGACCGACATAGCCGAGCAAATGGCCGACGCTGGGCCCGGTCGGGTAGAACCGCGAAAAGCCGCGCTGCGGAACCACGCCGGGAAGGTCGGGCAGGCGCACGCTGACTGCGGCGAATTCGTCATAGCTGATACCCGAGGCGATCTCGACGGGCTGGTAGCCGGGCCCATCGTCGACCCGTTTGCGGATATCGGCGGCCTGATTGTCGTCGAGATTGAGAATGGTCGTAAGCGCGTCGATCGTCGCATCGGGGTCTTCGGTGCGATCGGGAATGATGTCGACGCGGAAATCGGCCCGGTTCGAAGCCAGCGGAGCGCCGTTGCGATCGAGCATCCAGCCGCGCCGCGGCGGGATCAGCGACAGGTTGACGCGGTTGCTCTCGCTTTCGAGCTCGTATTTCTCGTTCTCGGCGATGGCGATATAGCCCATTCGCGCGGCCAGCAGCACGCCGAGCCCGCCCATGGCGGTGCCGATGACGAAGGTTCGCCGGTCGAAGGCATTGTCCAGCGTCGACTGGGTTACGACCTCGGGGGGCCGGGCACGGCGGCGCAGGCGCATTACAGCGCTCTCCAGCGGGTCAGCCGGAAGCGGTCGAGCATGGCCACGAAACGCGCCGCGATCGGGAAAAGCAGGATGGTGAGCACGAGTTGCGGAACCAGGGCGACGAGCGAATGGATGGTGGGCTGCGCGCCCGACAGGAGCCAGCCTGCGAACAGGTAGCCGACGATCAATAAACCCGCCGTGAACCAGTCCTGCCAGAAGGCTCGCCACGGCAAGCGCATCTCGACCACTTCGATCGCCAGCATGATCAGCGACCAGACGAACATCGCGAAGCCGAAGGGCTGACCGCTGAACAGATCGTCGATCAGGCCCAGTGGCAGTCCGGCCCAGACGGGCAACAGGCCCGGCCGTACCAGCCGCCACCCCAGCAGCATCAGAAGTCCCAACGGCGGGACCACCGGCAGCGCGGTGGCGATGGGGAATACCGGCAGGATGGACGCGACCATGATCGATGCCCAGGGCACCGCATTGGCCAGCATGTTCGAATGCGATCGGTTTATCCGGCTGCCATAGGCATCGGTGCGCGCCCGTGGATCGTTGCGCTCCATCAATCCGTCAGCTCGCGTTCGATCGGGGTTTCCGCGCCCAGCGCCGCTTCGGGTTCGTAGATCTGTTCCACGCTGACGTAGTCCGCGGCCGCCGGATCGCTGACAATGCGCGCAAGACCGCCATCATCGGTCGTCTCGGTCAGGATCGCCACGGCGATACCCGGCGGGTAATAGCCGCCAGCGCCGCTGGTGACGAACAGGTCGCCGGGCTCCAGCGGGTTGATACCGAGGTTGATCAGCTTGATGCGCAGCAAGCCATCGCCGCGGCCTTCGGCGAAAGCGACCACTTCATCGCCCGCGCGGCGGACCGGCAGCACGCTTTCGGTATCGGTCAGCAGCAGGACGCGCGAACTGGAACTGCCGGTTTCGAGAATCCGCCCGACAACGCCGCGCGGCGAACGCACCGGCATTCCGACCGCGACGCCATCGTCGCTGCCCGCGCCGAGATAGGCGAACCGCCGCGTGCTCGAGGCGGACGAACCCACCAGCCGCGCCACCGCGACGGGCTTGGTCTCGGCCTCGTGCAGGTCGAGCAGGCCCTTCAGGCGGACGTTTTCCTGCTTCACCGCCTCGGCCTCGCGCAGCCGGATACGCGCGATTTCCATTTCGCGCTTGAGCTGCGCGTTCTTCGAACCCGCGCGGTAATAGCCGCTGATGTTCTCCCAGACGCTCTTCGATCCGGTGCGCACCGTGGCGGCGGTTTCGGTGGCCGGCGACAGGCCGCCCTGCGCCGCGCCGCGCACTCCGCCGAACAGCTGCGGCTGGAAGAACGAAAGCGCAAGCAGGATCGCGCCGATCAGCGCGCCGATGCCCGCGATCACGTATCCGGTGAACAGATTGTACTGCGCCCTGCGAGAATACCCCGAGCGCCGTGAGCCTGTCGGCGCCATTCCCCTGCCTTTCCTAAGCCGTCATTAGGACGCCGCGGTAGATCGGGTCCTCCATTGCGCGGCCCGTGCCGAGAGCGACACAGGACAGCGGATCTTCCGCGATGGTGACCGGCAGGCCGGTTTCCTCGCGCAGATATTCGTCCAGCCCGCCGATCAACGCGCCGCCGCCGGTGAGCACGATGCCCTGGTCGACGATGTCGGCCGCCAGCTCGGGCGCGGTGTTTTCCAGCGCGATGCGCACGCCTTCGACGATCGCGCCGATGGGTTCGGACAGGGCTTCGGCGATGTGGCCCTGGTTGATCGTGATTTCCTTGGGCACGCCGTTGACGAGGTCGCGGCCCTTCAGCGTGATGCTTTCGCCCACGCCGTCTTCGGGCGGACGTGCGACGCCGAAATCCTTCTTGATCCGCTCGGCGGTGCTGTCGCCGATCAGCAGGTTGTGATGTCGGCGGACATAGGAAACGATCGCTTCGTCCATCTTGTCGCCGCCGGTGCGGACCGAGGTGGTGTAGGCGAGGCCACGCAGCGACAGCACGGCGACTTCGGTTGTGCCGCCGCCGATGTCGACGACCATGCTGCCGACCGGTTCGGTCACGGGCATGTCGGCACCGATCGCCGCGGCCATCGGTTCGAGGATGAGATAGACTTGGCTGGCACCCGCATTCGATGCGGCATCGCGGATCGCGCGGCGTTCGACCGAGGTCGACCCCGACGGCACGCAGATGGTGATTTCGGGATAGCGCATCAGGCTCTTGCGACCGTTTACCTTGCGGATGAAGTGCTTGATCATCTCTTCGGCCACGTCGAGATCGGCGATCACGCCGTCGCGCAGCGGGCGGATGGCCTCGATGCTGTCGGGCGTCTTGCCCATCATCATCTTGGCATCGTCACCCACGGCCTTGACGCGCTTCATGCCGTTGATCGTCTCGAGCGCAACCACGCTTGGTTCGTTCAGGACGATACCCTGGTCCTGCACGTAAACCAGCGTGTTGGCGGTGCCGAGGTCGATCGCCATGTTCTGCACGCCGAATTTGAAGAGATTGTTCCAGAAGCCCATTTTCGTTCGATTTTCCGTTGTGTCGCGTGATCCGGCGAAGGGGAGCGACCCGCTCGCACCTCTCCAGCAGGAAATGGTGGGCGAGCCTTAGCGAGATTATCGCGCGAATGCCAAAATTTTCCGCTATTCCCGTGGGGGATAGGTGAACGCATTGCCTCGGAATCGCGGCGCTTCACCGCTAGAACGATCTGCCCATGCCGCTAATCCGCCGCCTGCCCGAGAATCTGGTCAACCGCATCGCTGCGGGCGAGGTGGTCGAACGGCCGTCTTCGGCGCTCAAGGAGCTTGTCGAAAACGCGATCGACGCCGGCGCCACGCGGATCGCGGTGAAGCTGGTCGAAGGCGGACTGACCAGTCTCGAGGTGACCGACGACGGCTGCGGGATGAACCCCGACGAAATGGCGATGGCGCTCGAACGGCACGCGACATCGAAGCTGCCGGACGAGGCGATCGAACAGGTCGCGACACTAGGGTTTCGCGGCGAGGCGCTGCCGAGCATCGCCAGCGTGGCCCGGTTCACGGTCGAGAGCCGTCCGGCCGGGGCCGAGCAGGGCTGGAAACGGGTGGTCGATCACGGCGAGATCGCCGCCGAAGGCCCCGCCGCGCTACCGCCCGGCACGCGGGTGCGGGTCGAAAACCTGTTCGGCAAGATCCCCGCGCGGCGCAAGTTCCTGCGCACGGCGCGGAGCGAATACGCCGCCTGCAAGGACGTGGTCGTGCGGCTTGCCATGGCGCGGCCCGACGTGGCGATCAGCTTCGATCACGGCGAGCGGCGAATCTTCGCGCTGCAGGGCGGGGAAGGGCTGGCCAACCGCGTCGCGCAGCTGATCGCGCGCGAGCTCAAGGACAACGGCGTCGCGATCGACATGGACCGCGGCGAAATGCGCCTGACCGGGATCGCGGGCCTGCCGACCTACAATCGCGGCGTGGCCGACCACCAGTATCTGTTCGTCAACGGCCGCCCGGTGAAGGACCGCCTGCTCACCGGTGCAGTCCGCGGCGCCTATGCCGACATGCTCGCGCGGGATCGCCACGCGGTGCTGGCGCTGTTCCTCGACCTGCCGGCAGAAGAAGTCGACGTGAACGTCCACCCCGCCAAGACCGAGGTGCGGTTCCGCGATGCGCAGGGCGTGCGCGGATCCATCGTCTCGGGTCTGCGCCGCGCGCTGGCGACGGGCGACAAGCGCAGCGCGCAAAGCCCCGACGCGGGTGCCATGGCGCGCTGGCAGCAGGAACCCGTGCGCGAGGAGCCGTCGCCCGCGCTGCGCTCGATCTTCGAAGGGCGCGACTGGTCCGCGCCTGCCACCGGCGTGGCCGAGCCGGGCCGGGCCTGGCACGCTGGCGAGGGCGGCACCATGGCCGAACCGCGTGGCCGGGCCGAGGAAGCGGTACCGGCGGATACGTCCGCGGCGGACTATCCCCTGGGCATTGCCCGCGGTCAGGTCGCCAACACCTATATCGTCGCCGAGGCGCAGGACGGGCTGGTACTGGTCGACCAGCACGCGGCGCATGAACGGCTCGTACTCGAACGCCTGCGGGCTGCGGGCGCCGAAGAAGCGGTCGCGCGCAGCCAGGCGCTGCTGATCCCCGAAGTGGTCGAACTCGACGAAACCAGCTGCGACCGGCTCGAGGAAGCTGCACCCCGGCTTGCCGAACACGGACTTGCGATCGAACGTTTCGGGCCCGGGGCAATGCTCGTACGCAGCCTGCCGCACGCCATTGCGCGGACCGATCCGGAAAAGCTGCTGCGCGATATCGATGACGATCTGGCGCTCAATGGCGAGGCGCTGCTGCTCGGCGAAAAGCTCGACCTGGTGCTGGCGACGATGGCCTGCCACGGTTCGGTGCGCGCGGGGCGCGTGCTGCGGGTCGACGAAATGAACGCGCTGCTGCGCGAAATGGAACGCACCCCGCGTTCAGGCCAGTGCAATCACGGCCGGCCGACCTGGGTCAAGCTGTCGATGGAAGACGTCGAGAAACTGTTCGGGAGGCATTAGAATGACGAGCGCCGGCGAGTTCTATGTCCTCACCTGATGGCAATTCGCCCAGAATAGACATCGTCTCATTCTCCTCTAACGAATGGCGAATAATTCAGGCATTGCATGATGTTCAGGAAGCGTTGAGCGCTCTTACCTTTTTCATGGATATTCCCGAGCGACTAGGTGAAATCGAGCGTCGAAGGTTTCGTTGCTATCATGACATCATGGCCGTCAGTTACTGGCGACCCTTCAGTAAATCTGACGGATTACCAAAACTGAGTTGGGCAATGGCTGGGGTGAAGCCGACGGGTGGCGAAAAGGCCCTGCACGACCGCTTGGGCGCTTACCGCAACAAGCTTGCTGCCCACACGGACCTCGGGAGGATGCGCATGAAGGTTAAAGCACACGTCCGCGATGAGCGTGAGCAAGATTACCCTCGTTGGCCACTCATCGCAAAAGACGATGGCTTTGAGTTTCTTGATGACCAAAGGGCATTAGAAGCTTGGTTCTGGAAATTGCGCGGTGCGATGCAAGAGAAGGTATTTGCTTTGGTGCAATCTATCCCTGCTAATCAAAGCGTAGAAATTGACTATTTAAGCTAGCAGCGAGGTCTTCACATGCGTCAAACTATCGATGGAAGACGTCGAGAAACTGTTCGGGAGGCATTGATGCGCATTACCATACCGCTCCTGTTGGCGCTGGGACTGGCGGCCTGTGCGGACGAGCCGACCGAGGAAGAGCGGGCTGCCGCCGTGGCGGAAGTGGAGGCGCACCAGACGCCGCCGCCCGAACAGCTCGAACCCGGCGCGATCCGCTATCGCGAGATCGAGGAATACGACCTCTACGGCGCAGGCTGCAGCTTTGCGCCCGCGGGCGGGGGAGTGGCGGCGGTGGCGCTGGCCATGGCCGAAACCGGGCATTTTCTGCGCGATGGCGAAATGCAGACGCTGGCTGCCGACAAGGGCAGCGCCGAACTGCCCTATCTTGCGCGCAGCAAGTATGACGGGACGGCCTATTCCATGACGCTGGAGATCGACGAGGATGCGGGCGAGGAAGTGGCTGCGGAAGTCAGCGATTTTCCCGCCACGCTGACGATCTCGAATGCCAATGACCAGGTGGTCTATCGCAAGTCGGGCATCGCGCAATGCGGGGTGTGAGCTAGTCCGTCCCTTCCGGGTCGCGTGTGCGGATCAGCCCGTTCGAAACCATTTCCATGACCGGCTCGTCATTCTGGTTGAAGACGGTGAGATGGCTCTTGAAGATGCCCATTTCCGGGCGCGAGGCGCTGCGGCGTTTCTCGATCACTTCGCTTTCGCAGCGCAGCGTGTCGCCCGGATAAACCGGCTTCTTCCAGCGCAGCTTGTCGACCCCGGGTGACCCGAGCCCCGCCTGCTTGTGCTTGGTGAGATTGGCGACCAACATCGACATGGTCATCGCACAGGTGTGCCAGCCGCTGGCGGAGATGCGGCCGAAATGGGTTTGCGCCGCGGCTTCGTCATCGAGGTGGAAGGGTTGCGGATCGTATTTCGAGGCGAAGTCGATCACCTCTTCACGCGTCACTTCATAGTGCCCGAAGGCCTGCTTGTGCCCGATGGCGATGTCTTCGTAGAACTGCATTGCAAAATGCAATGGATCAATCGGGCGAGCGACGCAACATGGAAATGCAGCCGCGGCCCTGTAACGCGAAAAGGCGCGCGGGTTTAAAGCCGCGCGCCTGATGCGTTGGATTGGTGGTGGAACTACGCCCGGAACTGCGGGACCCGGCCGTCGGAACCCATGTCGGGAATGATCCGGTAGCGGGCCAGCACGAGGCTGAAGATCCCGAAGGCCAGCAGGCCGATCGCCACCAGCGTGAAGATGATGCCTTCGCCCGCAAGGCTGGCCACGGCATCGCCCAGTGTCTTGACCTGATCCGAGCCGCCCGACAGGAAACCGGCCTTGAACAGCGACCAGCCGATGACGAGGGAGACGACGGCGCGGGCGATATAGCCGATGCCGCCGACGATCCGGGTCTGCGAGGGTGCGCGGCCGCTGATCCGGTTCATGAAGCTGCCGGTCGCGCCCTTTTTGGCCTGAAAGATCGCAGTTGCGAAGAAGGCTATGCCGAGCAGGCCCAGCACCACACCGCCGAACTCCATCGACAGGACACCCGAAGCCGCGTCCTGTGCGCCGCCACCGCTGCTGTCGTTGCCGGAACTGGCGAATTTGTAGGCCGAATAGGCGAGGGCGAGGTGGCCGATTGCGCTACCCGCATGGCCAAGCCTTACCGCCCAACCCTTGGTGTCGGTCCCGTGGTTCTCGATATCGAAGAATGTCGAGGCGAAGCGGAAAAGTGCATAGGCAAGCAATCCCACCACCATCAGCCACAGGATGGCGGTGCCGAGCGGGAAATCGCGGATCGCCTGGAAAATACCGTTGGTGCCTTCGCTGATCCGGCCTGCGCTGGTCAGCGCGATCAGGCCGAGCACCGAATAGAGGATGGCGCGGCTGAAATATCCGACGCGCACCAAAGTGCTGAATTTTTCCGACTTGTCGACCACATCTGTCTCCCCGTTGAGCTTTGATTGGCAACGGGGTGGGGGCGGTCTCGTTCCGCCCGGCACTTAATTTTGCTGGGCAAGAGCTCCGCTGACATTGGCCAGGTCGCCATCCGAGCGCGCTGCCTGCGGCAAGCCGACAAGATGGCGCAGCAGCGGCGCGACCGCGGTGTTCTGGAAGCCGTCCAGCGTCACACCGCTGCGGAAGGCCGGCCCGTGGGCAATAAACAACGATGCCATTTCCGGCGCGAAGGGATCGTATCCGTGACTGCCGCCGCTCCACTGTGCGCCCGGCGCCGTGGCCGAAATCGTCCAGCCGGTATCGGGCAGGCACAGATAGGGCGGGATGCGATCATGCGTGCCGTACTGGAAGCGCGCCGGGATTTCGTCCTTGCGCCAGCATTCCATATGTGCGTGATCGCGCAGCAGGGCCGCCTCGAGCGCCGCAGCATTGCCTTCGGTGGGCTGGAAGGTCGCATAGGCGCCGCCTTCGACCAGCCGGTAGAGCGCCGGATCGACGATATCGGCCAGCGCAATGACTTGGTCCGAGCCTGTCGCAGCCATTCCGTGATCCGAAACGATCACCAGGTTGGCGGGCTGGCCCAGCGTCTCGAGCCCGGCGACGAGACTGGCGATGTGCCGGTCGATATCGCGCAGCGCGGCGTCGGTTTCCTCGCTATCCGGCCCCGCGCCATGGCCCGCGCTGTCGACCGTGTCGAAATAGAGCGTGACGAATTCGGGACGGATTTCGGCCGGCCGGCGCAGCCAGTCGAGCACCGAATTGACGCGCTGGGTGTTCGAAACCTGCATGCTGAAGGCCTGCCAGTCGCTGGCCATCGTCCCATCTGTCACCGGGCCGTAGCGCACTGCCGTGCCGCCCCAGGCCACGGCCGAGCCGGGCCAGAACATTGCGGCGCTGCGGATGCCCGCTTCCTCGGCCTCGACCCAGACCGGCTTGGCTTCGCTCCACCAATAGGGATCGACCGTGGCCATGGTGAAGGGATCGTCGGGGCGCGCGGCATCTTCCATGCGGTTGGCGGTGATGCCGTGATGATCGGGCACCAGGCCGGTCACCAGCGTCCAGTGATTGGGGAAGGTTTTGGTCGGGAAGGACGGCCGCATCGCCGCGCGCGTACCGTCGCTGGCCAGCTGCGAGAGCGTCGGGGTCAGCCCGCGTTCGAGATAGTCCGGGTGGAAGCCGTCGATCGATACCAGGATCGTTACCGGTTCGCGCTGCTGGGCCACCGCCATGCTGGCGACTGGCGCATCGGCATAGGCGGCGCAGCCGCCCAGCACGCTGGCAAGACCGAGGGCGAGGGCGGCGGCAATCCGGTTCATGGAAGTGACCTCAGACGTTGAACTTGAACAGCAGGACGTCCCCGTCCTGTACCAGATATTCCTTGCCCTCCTGGCGCAGCTTGCCCGCTTCGCGCGCACCGCTTTCTCCGCCCAGTGCAAGGTAATCATCGTAGGCAATTGTTTCAGCGCGAATAAACCCGCGCTCGAAATCGGTGTGGATCTCGCCCGCGGCCTGCGGTGCCTTGGCCCCGGTGGGGAAAGTCCAGGCGCGCGTTTCCTTCGGACCGGCGGTGAAGAAGGTCTGCAGGCCGAGCAGCTTGTAGCCGGCGCGGATCACCCGGCTTAGCCCCGATTCCTCCAGCCCCAGTTCGGCGAGGAATTCGCCGCGATCTTCGACGGGCATCGCGACCAGTTCGGCTTCGATGGCCGCGGAAACCACCACGGCCTCGGCGCCTTCGGCCTTGGCCTTGGCGAAAACCAGTTCGGACAGCGCATTCCCGCTGGCAGCGTCTTCCTCGGCTACGTTGCAGACATAGAGCACGGGCTTGGCGGTCAGCAGCTGCGCCTGGCGGAAGACGCGGGCCTCTTCCTCGTCCTTGGGCTCGGTCAGCCGCGCAGGCTTGCCGTCCTTGAGCAGCTCGAGCGCCTGGCCGAGCACGCTGGCCATCAGCTTGGCTTCCTTGTCGCCGCTGGTGGCACGCTTGGCGGCAGCGGGAACGCGCTTCTCGAGGCTTTCGAGATCGGCCAGCAGCAATTCGGTCTCGACCACTTCGGCATCGGCCAGCGGGTCGACCTTGTTGGCGACGTGCTGGATGTCGTCATCCTCGAAGCAGCGCAGCACATGCACGATCGCATCGACTTCGCGGATATTGCCGAGGAACTGGTTGCCCAGCCCTTCGCCCTGGCTTGCGCCTTTGACCAGTCCGGCGATATCGACGAAGGCCAGCTGCGTCGGCAGGATCTTGGCCGACTTGGCGATCGCGGCAATCTTGTCGAGCCGCTCGTCCGGCACTGCGACCTGGCCGACATTCGGCTCGATCGTGCAGAACGGATAGTTCGCGGCCTGCGCGGCCTGCGTCTCGGTCAGTGCGTTGAACAGGGTGGACTTGCCGACATTCGGCAGGCCGACGATCCCGCAGCGGAAACCCATCAGAAACTCCGGTATATGTGTGTGGCGCGCGCCTTAGCCGCGCCGCACGCGAATAGCCAGAGCGTCAGACGTTGTGC
>Ga0070752_1001857_pt1 | contig 14210 bp, 14 predicted proteins | sample VirMetDEL_Aug_30_FD_77440 | JGI IMG/M metagenome (GOLD analysis project Ga0070752, IMG submission 77440) | Aqueous microbial communities from the Delaware River and Bay under freshwater to marine salinity gradient to study organic matter... | ecosystem: Environmental > Aquatic > Marine > Coastal...
ATGCCAGAACATCTGCCAACCGTTGGCACCGAGCAGGCGCGCGGCCTCTTCCTCGGTGGTGCCCTGTTCCTCCATCAGCGGGATCAGCTCGCGGGCGACGAAGGGGAAGGTGACGAAGATGGTGGCCAGGACGATGCCCGGTACGGCGTAGACGATCTGCAGATTCTGCGAGTCGAGATACGGCGCGAGAAAACTCTGCGAGCCGAACAGCAGCACGTAGATCAGGCCGGCGACCACCGGCGACACCGAGAACGGCATGTCGATCAGGGTGACCAGAATGCTCTTGCCGCGAAACTCGAATTTGGTCACTGCCCAGGCCGCAGCGACGCCGAACACCAGGTTCAGCGGCACCGAGATGGCGGTGGCCAGCAGGGTCAGTTGCAGAGCCGAGATAGCATCCGGCTCGCGGATCGCCGCCCAGAAGAATTCCAGGCCACGACTCAGGCCCTGGGTCAGCACCATATACAGCGGTAGCAGCAGGATCATGGCGAACACTGCCCAGGCGATGACGATCAGGACGATGGCGCCGACGGAGCGGCTGGCCGGGCGCGCAGCCGCGCTCCTGCCAAGGGTTGCAAGGCTCATGACAGGCTCCTCAAAGTGGCGGCTGGATGCGCCGCTGCAGCAGGTTGATCAGCAGCAGCAGGATGAACGACACCACCAGCATGATCACGCCGATGGCAGTGGCGCCGGGGTAGTCGTACTGATCCAGCTTGGAGACGATCAGCAGCGGCAGGATCTCGGTCTTCAGCGGGATGTTGCCGGCGATGAACACCACCGAGCCGTATTCGCCGACCCCGCGCGCGAACGCCAGGGCGAAACCGGTCAGCCAGGCGGGCAGCAGGCTCGGCAGCAGAATGTGGCGAAACACCTGCAGCGGCTTGGCGCCCAGGCAGGCGGCGGCTTCCTCGACCTCCTTGGGGATGTCGGCCAGCACCGGCTGCAGGGTGCGCACCACGAACGGCAGAGTGACGAACACCAGCGCCAGGGTGATGCCCAGCGGGGTATAGGCGATCTTGAACGGGAACAGCGAACCGATCAGGCCATTGGGGGCGTACAGCGCGGTCAGCGCAATGCCGGCCACGGCGGTGGGCAGGGCGAAGGGCATGTCGACCATGGCATCGATGATGCGCCGGCCAGGGAAGGTGTAGCGCACCAGGACCCAGGCGATGACGGTGCCGAGGATGCCATTGAGCAGGGCGGCGGCCAGCGCGGTGCCGAACGACAGTTGCAGCGAGAACTGCAGCTGGCGGTTGTTGAGCAATGCCCACCACTGTTCGCCGCTCAGTTGCAGCGAGAAGAGCAGCATCGCCCCCAGCGGAATCAGCACGATCAATGCCAGGTAGCTGATGGTGTAGCCCAGGGTCAGCCCGAAGCCGGGTATGACCGGGGAGGTTCGACGAGACATGGAGAGTCCTTCATGTGGCAGCGATCAGGGCCGCACCCAGGGTCGCTGGGTACGTCCCCATGGGCGCGACTCCGTGGCGAAACGCGCGAGACAATCGCGAATGAATTCGCTGCTACTGGTTGATCTTGCTGAAGATCTGATCGAACACCGCACCGTCACCGAAATACTTCGGCTGGGCTTCCTTCCAGCCGCCGAAGTCCTTGTCGATGGTCACCAGCTTGAGATCCTGGAACTGATCCTTGAACTCGGCAGCAACGGTGGCGTTGCGTGGGCGGTAGAAGTGCTTCGCGGCGATGCGCTGGCCTTCTTCGCTGTACAGGTGCTGCAGGTAGGCTTCGGCCACTTTGCGAGTACCCTTGCGCTCGACGTTGGCATCGACCACCGCTACTGGCGGCTCGGCGAGGATCGACAGCGACGGAGTGACGATCTCCAGCTGGTCGCCACCTTCTTCGGCCAGCGACAGGTAGGCCTCGTTTTCCCAGGCCAGCAGTACGTCACCCAGGCCACGCTGGACGAAGCTGATGGTCGAGCCGCGAGCGCCGGTATCCAGCACCGGGGCATGGCGGTACAGCTCGGTGACGAACTCCAGCGCCTTGTCTTCGCTGCCGAATTTCTCGCGGGCATAGGCCCAGGCGGCGAGGAAGTTCCAGCGCGCGCCGCCGGAGGTTTTCGGATTCGGGGTGATGACTTCCACGCCGTCCTTGACCAGGTCATCCCAGTCCTTGATGCCTTTCGGGTTGCCCTTGCGTACCAGGAACACGATGGTTGAGGTGTACGGCGTGCTGTTATCCGGCAGGCGCGCCTGCCAGTTCGGGTCGATCAGTTGCTGGTTGAGGTTGAGCGCGTCTATGTCACCGGACAGGGCCAGGGTTACCACGTCGGCGCGCAGGCCATCGATCACCGCACGGGCCTGCTTGCCCGAGCCGCCGTGGGACTGTTGGATGGTCACGGCCGGGTTGCCCTGCGCTTGCCAGAATGTGTTGAAGGCGGCGTTGTACTCGACGTACAGCTCGCGGGTCGGGTCGTAGGACACGTTGAGCAGCGGCTGGGCGATGACCGGGCCGGCGATCAGGGTGCTGGCCAGCGCGGCCAGGGCGAAACGGCGAATGGACATGGTGCAGCTCCTAAACTGGATAAGTTCTTGTGTTGGCGGAGGCGTTGGGGTTCTAGCCCTCTGGTGGTCCAGTCGGGCTGCATCATGAGTCGGTGATCTGTCAGCTGTGCTTGGTGTTCGGCTGTTGCAGGCGGATCTTTTCCTTGCGCTCGATCTGCACCACCTGGCCGTTGTGGACGGTGATTTCCACCGAACCGAATTTCAGGCCATGCAGGGCGGTCTGGATCTCGCGGCGGATGACGGCTTCATCCTGGCCTTCCAGGTTTCTCAGCGTCGCAGTCATTTCCAGGCTCCTTGTGAATGGGCACCACGGCGGCGCAACGAGTGCCGACGCTGGTGTGGAGCGGATAGTAGGCAGGCACGAATATTCTTAAAAATACTGTTTAATAACATTTATATTCTTTTTGGAAATATAAGGCGTTGTCTGCTTGAATTGTATTTATGGAATAAGCAAATAAATTCTTATTCTTTTTGTAATGGATTCGCGCTGCCTAGACTGACGCCATTCGATTCAAGGAGGCGCCGTCATGGCCAGCGAAGCAATCCGTTATCTGATCCTGCCGGGTTGGCAGGGCTCACCCGAGGAACACTGGCAAAGCCACTGGCAGCGCAGCCTGCCAAACAGTGCGCGGGTCGAGCAGCAGGACTGGATCAACCCGCAACGGGGCGACTGGATCGCTGCGCTGAATGCAGCGGTCGCCGCCGATTCGCGTCCGGCCATGCTCATTGCGCACAGCCTGGGCTGCATCACCGTTGCGCACTGGGCGCGGCAGGCGCCGGTCGAACTGTTGCGCCGTGTACGTGGTGCGTTGCTGGTCGCGCCGGCCGATGTCGAACGGCCAGGCTGCCCTGAGCCGCTGCAGAACTTCGCGCCGATGCCGCGCGATCTGCTGCCCTTTCCCAGCCTGCTGGTGGGCTCCGATAACGACGCCGCAGCCAGCGCGCTGCGCGCCCTGGAGCTGGCGCGTGACTGGGGCAGTGAGACGGTGATCCTCAGCGGTGCCGGGCATATCAACGTGAAGTCCGGACACCGTTATTGGGAGCAGGGCTTCGCCTATCTGTATCGCCTGCAGAGCCGCATCGAGCAGCGCTCGCGCCGGCGTGCCTGAACGGCTACAACCCACCAACGTGATGTGGCGTAGTGCTTCGCGACGATTGCATGGATGCAGCAAGCCAAAGCCGAGAACGCCCTATGGGACCGCGTACCTACGGTGCCAGTAGCGACACTGATTTGATCTGCGCCCAGATCGCCTGTCCGGCGTGAATGCCCAGGTGATCGAAGGAGTAGCGGGTGATCCGCGCCAGCAAACGCTGATCGCCGATGCTCAGAGTCAGCAGCATCTGCGCCCCCAGCGCGTGCCAGCCCTCGACCCGTACCGGCAGCAGGTTGAGCAGGCTGCTGCCCTCGGCGCGTTGCAGGCTCAGGCTGACGTCGCGCGCCTTGATCTTCACCCGCACCCGGTGGCCCTCGGGCAGCGCCGCATGGGGCAGGCGCAGGCAGGCTTCGCTGCCGGGAAGGCGCAGTTGCAGCAGGTCGTAGGCGCCATCGTGGCCGCAGACTGCACTGTCGATCACGGTTTCGGCCTCGTCATCGCTGGCAAACGGCAGGTCGGCGCGCAGCAGGGTTTCCTTCAGTGGGCCGCTGGCGCGCACCTGGCCATCGTCGAGCAGCACCAGATGATCGGCCAGGCGCGCCACTTCGTCCGGTGCATGGCTGACGTAGAGCAGCGGGATATCCAGCTCCTCGTGCAGGCGTTGCAGGTAAGGCAGCACTTCCTGCTTGCGCTTGAGGTCGAGCGAGGCCAGCGGCTCGTCCATCAGCAGCAAACGCGGGCTGGTGACCAGTGCACGGGCGATGCCGACGCGTTGGCGCTCGCCGCCGGACAATGCCGAGGGCATGCGCTCGAGCAGGTGACCGATGCCCAGCAATTCCAGCGCCTGATCCAGCGCCACCCTGCGCTGCGCGGCCGGGATGCGCCGCTGACCGTAATCCAGGTTCTTGCGCACGCTAAGGTGCGGGAACAGGTTGGCATCCTGGAACACATAGCCGATGGCGCGCTGGTGCGCCGGCAGAAAGAAATCGCGCTCGCTGTCCTGCCAGAGTTCACCGGCCACTTGCAGGTAGCCCTGCTGCGGGCGATCCAGCCCGGCGAAGCAGCGCAGGCAACTGGTCTTGCCCGAACCGGAATGGCCGAACAGCGCGCTGACCCCGCGCGCCGGCAGGTCGAGGTCGACATCCAGACGAAAGCCCGGATGCTGCACCAGAAAGCGCGCGCGGATGCGCCCGTCATCCGTCACGGGCAAAGGCGCGGGCTTGCCGAAACCGAACATCACAGCGCCCTCATGCGCGGGCGGCGCCCGCTGTACAACGTGAGCAGGACGATGAAGGAGAACGCCACCATGCCGCCAGCCAGCCAGTGCGCCTGGGCGTATTCCATGGCCTCGACATGGTTGTAGATCTGCACCGATACGACCTGGGTCTTGCCGGGGATATTGCCGCCGATCATCAGCACCACGCCAAATTCGCCGATGGTATGGGCAAAGCTGAGAATCGCGGCGGTGATGAAGCCGGGCCGCGCCAGCGGCAGTACCACGCTGAAGAAACTATCCCAGGGGCTGGCGCGTAAGGTCGCCGCCGCCTCCAGCGGACCACGGCCGATGGCCTCGAAAGCGTTCTGCAGCGGCTGCACGACAAAGGGCAGCGAGTAGAAGATCGAGCCGATCACCAGGCCGGTAAAGGTAAACGTGAAGGTGCCGAGACCAAGGCTTTGCGTCAATTGGCCGAAAAATCCGTTGGGCCCCATGCTCACCAGCAAATAGAAGCCGATCACCGTCGGCGGCAGCACCAGCGGCAACGCCACCACGGCGCCGACCGGGCGTTTGAGCCAGGACTCGGTACGTGTCAGCCACAGCGCGATGGGCGTGCCGATGATCAGCAGCAGCACGGTGGTCAGCGAGGCCAGCTCCAGGGTCAGGAGGATGGCATCGAGGTCGTTCTTGGACAGCGGCATGCGAGGTTCCGAAAGGCGAACCTGGCGCGGATGCAGTCCGGGCCAGGTTCAGGCAAATGGTTCTACGGCAGTTTATAGCCGAACGACTCGATCACCTTCGCCGCTTCCGGGCTTTTCAGGTACTGCACCAGCGCCGCAGCCGCCGGATTGTTCGCGCCTGGCTTGAGGATCACCGCGTCCTGCTTGATCGGCTGGTACAGGGTGTCCGGCACTATCCAGGCCGAGCCGCTGCTGACCTGGCCCTGCTCGTACACCTGCGACAGCGCGACGAAGCCCAGCTCGGCGTTACCGGTGGCAACGAACTGATACGCCTGGGTGATGTTCTGGCCCTCGACCAGCTTGCCCTTAAGCGTTTCGCTCAGGCCCAGCTTGGCCAGCACCTGGGTCGCCGCCAGGCCATAGGGCGCGGCCTGCGGATTGGCGATGGACAGGTGCTTGAACTGGCCGGCTTTCAGCGCCGCGTCCGTGCCATCGAGATAGCTGGCATCGGCCGACCACAGCACCAGGCTGCCGATGGCGTAGGTGAAGCGCGAGCCGGGTACGACCTTGCCTTCGCTTTCCAGTCTGGCTGGCGTGCTGTCGTCGGCCGCGAGGAACACCTCGAACGGCGCGCCGTTGTTGATCTGCGCATAGAACTGCCCGGTGGCGCCGAAGGAGGCCAGCAGCTTGTGCCCGGTGGCTTTCTCGAACGCAGGGGCGATGGCCTGGATCGGTGCGGTGAAGTTGGCCGCGACCGCGACCTTGACTTCATCGGCGCTGGCGCCGCCGGCAAAGAGCAGACCGAGGGCCAGAAGGCTGTGCTGGAGAGGCTTGAGCATGGCAATTCCTTGTCGTGTGCAGGCGTCGCCTCGACGCCTGGCAGCCGGTGTGAATGCGGCAATCCTACATCGTTATATCTTTTTGTATATAGCGATTATGGGGCGGTTTCCCTGCTCGATCTTTGTGCGCCGCAGCAGGCGCCTGCAGCGTCAGAGCCTGCGTGCAGTTTTTCCCTTGCCAGCAACTACAAAAAACATGATTTCGCGAATCCCTCGCTCTCAACAGAGTGTCTGCAACGAGCCGCCCCGGCGGAATCCGCGAGTAGGGTGGACGACGCTCTTTTCGTCCATCGCCTGCCCTGTGATGGTTGATGGAGGAAGCGCCATCCACCCTGCGGATGCGCCCCTGTCCCCAGCCGCAACCTGCTCACCGATGCTGCCAGCGACGCCGTGATCGCCGGGCGCGAGGACTTCACCACCCTGGTCTGCCGCCCGGCAGTCTCGATCAGCTCGAACCTTGCGACGCCCTGCTGGTGCGCCTGGTCGGGTGGATGCAGTAACCCATCCATTCACCGCGCGGGTGTGGCTTTTTACCTCGTTCGTGCCTTGAAACGGGGCGCTTGGTAACGTTTTTGGTGCATTTTCTCGGCGCAGACTCTTCCGCCAAACATCCCATTTCCTTTTAAAACAACGGCTTGGCATTTTTGGCATGGTCGATGCTTTTGGATGATTGTGTTTTTGGATCCAAAAATTCAGGAATCCTCTCCATGCCTTTCGCCGTTACCTACAACGCCCAGCCAGCTTTGTCCGCCGAGGATGAAGCCTATCTGCATCTGCTCGATGCCATCTGCCAGGGCCGCTATCGCACCGGCGACCGGCTGATCGCCGAGGACATCGCCAGCGAGCTGGAGATGAGCCGCATGCCGATCCGTGGCGCCTTCAAGCGCCTGGCGGCAGAAGGGCTGGTAACGCTGCGACCCAATCGCGGCGCAATCGTAAGCGGCCTCAACCTCGATCAGATGCGTGAGGTCTTCGAGATGCGCAGCGCCCTCGAGGGGCTGGCGATTCGCGTGGCCACGCCCAAGGTCAGCGAGCGCCACCTGGCGCGCCTGGAACGTCTGCTCGACGAGATGGACGACTGCCGCGAAGACAGCTCGGAGTGGGTGGTTCGCCACCGCATCTTCCACGAATACCTGTGCAGCCTCAGCGAGCGTCCACGGCTGATGCGCCAGATCAGCGCTCTCTACGCACTGATCGAGCCGTACATGCGCCTCTGGCTCAAGCACGTCGACAAGCCGCTGAGCGCCCGTGAAGAGCACAAGGTGATCCTCGACGCCTTGCGCACGGGTGACGCCGCGCATGCCGAGCGGATCATCTGCGAGCACATCGAGGGCACCGTCCCCGACCTGCTCGAATTCCTGGAAAAGTCGGGCGCCTGAGACCCGATGACCTCCGTTTCATTTCGAACTGCCATACCAACAATTACACCGGAGTCGAATATGTCAAAACGCACTTTCACCACATCCCTGATGGCCCTCTCGCTGATGGCTGGTCTGGCCCAGGCCGAGGTCACGGTTCCCGAGCGCCTGCAAGCGTCGGACAAGATCGTTTATTGCGGGGCGATGGACTCGCCGCCCATGGGCTTCTTCGACGCGCAGCAGAAGCCGGTCGGCATCACCGTCGAGCTGGGTGACGAGATCGCCAAGCGCCTCGGTGGCAAACGTGTGGAGTGGCGGGTGACGCCGTTCTCCGGCCTGATCCCGGCGCTGATGGCGCAGCATTGCGACATGATCGTCGACCAGTTGTTCGACAAGCCCGAGCGCCGCGAAGTCATCGACATCGTCAACTACATGTATTCCAGCCAGGCAGTCACCGTGCTCAAGGGCAACCCGGCCGGCATCCACAGCCTCGACGACCTGTCCGGCAAGCGCGTCGCGGTACTCAACGGCTCCACCATCCGCACCTTGCTCGAAGCGCATAACGACCTGCTCGCCAAGGCCGGCAAGGCGCCGATGACCCTGGTGGTGTTCAACTCCGACACCGATGCCTTCCAGGCGCTGCGCGTCGGTCAGGCCGATGCCTACGGCACCACCATGGAAACCGCCGGCTACTACCAGAGCATGGCGCCCGATCTGTTCGAAACCGGCGTGCCGGCCTTCGCCAAGATCCTCACCGGTTTCGGTCTGCGCAAGGACGATGCCGAGCTGAGCAAGGCGGTCAGCCAGGCTCTGGCCGACATGAAGGCTGACGGCAGCTACATGGCGCTGCTCAGCAAGTGGCACATCGAAGGCAACCAGCTCGACTGAGGTAAGACGATGAACTTCAACTGGGACATATTCTGGCAATACTTGCTGCAGCCCAGCGACGTATATCTCTACGGCCTCTGGCTGACCTGCGTGATTGCGGTGATGGCGATGCTGCTGGGATGCGTCCTGGGTTTGCTGGCGGCGCTGATGCGCGCTTCCAGCAATCCGCTGCTCAACTACCCGGTGCGCTTCTACATCTGGCTGATGCGTGGCACACCCTTGTTGGTGCAGATCGTCTTCCTCTACACCGCACTGGCGGCGGGCGGCATCTTCCGCTTCGAGGATCTGAACCTGGGCCTGTTCGTCCTGCCGGGCAACATCCAGGCAGCGATCCTCGCCCTGGCCCTCAACGAAGGTGCCTACATGGCGGAGATTATCCGCTCCGGCATCAACGCGGTGGATCGTGGTCAGTACGAAGCGGGGCGTTCGCTGGGGATGAGTTATCCACGGCTGATGCGGCGCATCGTGCTGCCGCAGGCCTTTCGCGTGATCGTGCCGCCGCTGGGCAACGAGTTCAACGTGATGCTCAAGAACACCACCCTGGTCAGCGTGATCGGCGTGCAGGAGCTGCTGCTCAGCACGCAGATGATCACCTCGGCCACCTTCCGTGTGTTCGAGCTGTATCTGGTGGTGGCCATCTACTTCCTGCTGCTGACCACGCTCTGGGGCTTCTTCCAGCGTTGGCTGGAGCTGCGCTTCGGGCGTACCGACGGCCATGTGCCGGCGAGCAGTCGGCTGTTCGGCCTGGGTGCCATGAAATTTCTGAGGGGGCGTTGAGATGAGCGCATTGGACGAGAGTCTGGTGATCCAGGCGCAAAGCGTGCACAAGCGTTTCGGCGAGCTGGAAATCCTCAAGGGCGTATCGCTGAACGTGCGCCGCGGCGAGGTGGTGGTGCTGATCGGCGCCTCCGGCTCGGGCAAGACCACCTTCATCCGCTGCCTCAACTACCTGGAGGATATCCAGGGCGGCAGCATCCGGGTCAACGGCAAGCCGATGGGCTACATCGAGCGCGCCGACGGCAAGCGCGTGCGTGACTCCGAGCGCAACATCGCGCGCATGCGCCGCGACATCGGCATGGTGTTCCAGCGCTTCAACCTGTTCCCGCACATGACCGTGCTGGAAAACATCATCGAGGCGCCGACCCAGGTGCTTGGCGTCGGTCGGCGCGAGGCCGAGGAGCAGGGGCGGCAACTGCTGGCCCGCGTGCGCCTGTCGGACAAGGCCGATCACTACCCCAGCCAGCTTTCCGGCGGACAGCAGCAGCGCGTGGCGATTGCCCGCGCGCTGGCGATGAAGCCGCAGGCGATGCTCTTCGACGAACCGACCAGTGCTTTGGACCCGGAAACCGTGGGCGAGGTGCTGCAGGTGATGAAGGAGCTGGCCGAGGAGGGCATGACCATGGTCGTGGTCACCCACGAGATGGGCTTTGCCCGCGAGGTGGCCGACCGCGTGGTGGTGCTGCACCAGGGCGAGTTGATCGAAGAAGGTCCGCCGGCCCAGGTCTTCGGCAACCCTCATCACCCGCGCACGCGGGAGTTCCTCAGCCGCGTTCTGTGAAGGTCGCGAGCGGCCTTGTTCAATCTCTGGATCGAGTTCAATCCATGCTCAATTTTTCTGCTCACGAATATCCCTACGCGTCCCAGCGCCAGAGCGTGTTCGCCCGCAAGGGCATGGTCGCCGCGTCGCAACCGCTGGCGGCCGAAGCGGGTATCGCCATGCTGCGCCGTGGCGGCAACGCCATCGATGCCGCCATCGCCACTGCCGCTGCGCTGACAGTGGTCGAGCCCACCGGCTGCGCGATTGGCGGTGACGCCTTCGCCCTGGTCTGGTTCAAGGACAAGCTGTACGGCCTCGACGCCAGCGGTCATGCGCCGGCGGCGCTGTCCAGCGAGGCGGTCAAGGCCGCCGGCCACGAGCGTGTGCCGGTGCACGGCTGGCTGCCGGTCACCGTACCCGGCTGCCCCTCGGCCTGGGCCGAACTGTCGCAGCGCTTCGGCAAGCTGCCCTTTGCCGAGCTGCTGCAGCCGGCCATCGAGCTGGCGCGCGATGGCTTCCCAGTGTCGCCAGTGGTCGCCCATCAGTGGCGTATCGCCCTCGATGAATACCAGGCCAGCCGCGAGGCCTTCCCCGAGCTGCAGGCCTGGTTCGACACCTACCTGATCGACGGCCAGGCGCCGGTCGCCGGACAACTGTTCCGCAACCCGGCGCAGGCGCAGACCCTGGCCGAGCTGGCCGAGACCCAGTGCGAGAGCTTCTACCGCGGCGCCATCGCCGAGCGTCTGGCCAGCCACGCCGCGGCCAGCGGTGGCAAACTCGCGGTCGACGATCTGGCCGGCTATTTGCCGCGCTGGGTCGAGCCGATCAAGGTCAGCTACCGTGGCTATGACGTCTGGGAGATTCCCCCGGCTGGTCAGGGCCTGATCGCCCTGATGACCCTGAAGATCCTCGAAGGCTTCGACTTCGATCACCGCGACAGCCGCCAGACCTGGCACCGTCAGATCGAGGCGATGAAGCTGGCCTACGCCGACGGTCTGCACTACATCACCGACCCCGAGCACATGCGCGTGGCCGCCGAAGAGCTGCTCGCCGATAACTACTGCGCCCAGCGCCGCGCGCTGATCGGCGAGCGTGCCCGCGAGCCGCTGCATGGCGACCCGCAGGCCAGCGGCACGGTGTACGTCGCCACCGCCGACGCCGAGGGCAACATGGTTTCGTTCATCCAGAGCGCCTACCATGGCTTCGGCTCCGGCGTGGTGCTGCCGGACAGCGGCATCGCCCTGCAGAACCGTGGCTACGAGTTCAGTCTCGACCCGAGCCACTCCAACTACCTGCAACCGGGCAAGAAGACCTTCCATACCATCATCCCCGGCTTTCTCAGCAAGGACGGTGTGGCAGTCGGCCCGTTCGGCGTGATGGGCGGCTACATGCAGCCGCAGGGCCACGTGCAGATGGTGATGAACATGGTCGACTTCGGCCTCAACCCGCAGGCCGCGCTGGACGCTCCGCGCTGGCAGTGGCTGGGCGGGCAGAAGGTCGGCATCGAGCAGGAAACCCCGCGTGACCTGACCTTCGCCCTGGCCCGTTGCGGGCATCAGATCGAGGTGGCCTGCGACCGCACCGACTACGGGCGCGGCCAGATCATCGTGCGCGACCCACAGACCGGCGTGCTCTGCGGCGGCACCGAGCCGCGCGCCGATTCGCATATCGCGGTGTATTGAGCGGCGCCTGGCTGGGCCATGACGGCCAGCCGTACACGACGCAGTCATCGTGTACGGCCTGGCAGCATGAAGAGACTGACAATATCAGGTGCTGGGCCTAGCGCGCAGGGTGGACGTTTCTTGGGCATAATCCGCGTCTTCAGGGCGCCAGTTGCCCGCTGCCAGCAAGGAACAGGGACGTATGAACAACATGGATCGGGTGTTGCTTGGCCTTGGCGTATTGATACCGTTCTGGCTGTTCTTTGGCGTGCTGCTGACGGCTCTGGCCTATCCCGGTTACAGCCATCTCGATCAGGCGATGAGCCAGCTGGGTGCGCAGGGCTCGCCCACCCAGGGTTTCTCGGCCTGGCTCAATAATCTGCCCTTGGGTGTGTTCTTCGTGCTGTTTGCCGTGGCTGTGATGCGCCAGGTAAGCGGTTCGCGCCTGGCGCTGTTCAGTGCCGGGCTGATCCTCATCCACGGCCTGGCCAGTTTCGCCACTGGCTACTTCGCCTGCGACCAGGGCTGCGCGCCGGCACAGCCGTCCTTCTCGCAGCAGATGCACAACCTGGCCGGGCTGGTGATGTTTCTCTCGCTGACCCTGGCCAGCCTGATCTGGGCATTTGTCAGCAAACGCCTGCTGGGCTCGCGCGGCTTTGGCCTGTTTTCCAGCGCTTGCACCCTGTTGGCCGTGGTCACCGTGGTGCTGATGGCCCAGGCCGTCGAGGCCGGGCACTCGTTCGGCCTGTATCAGCGCATCAACTACGGCATCTCGGTGCTCTGGGTCGCAGGCCTGGCGCTGATGCTGCTGCGGAGCCGTGCCGGTTATCTCAGGTGCGGTACAGCTTGAGGCTCTCGACCCGCGCCCGGTAGGCGCCGAGACGTTCCTTGAGCTGATCCTTGCGGGCACTGGCCACGCAGTGCAGCAGCACGTTCAGGGCGCTGGTCAGGCCGCCGGTGGATTCGAGGATCAGACCAGTCTTGGTCTTCATGGTGACGATGTATGGCGTGTCGATATGCTTGGCGATGCCGTACTCGTCGGTGAACACCACCAGGTCGGCGTTCTGCTGCAGGCAGTTGTTGGCGAAGGCGATGCCGGCATCGGCGTAGGGCGCGATGTCGATCAGGATCACGCAGCAGCGCTGGTTGTGGCTGTCCAGCCATTGGCCGAGTACGCCGCTGTAGAGGTCGAGGAACTCCACCCCCGAGCGCACCAAGGCCAGGCGGTTGGCGAAGTCCTCGGCCAGCCCGCGAATGGTCTGGAAGCCGCAGACGAACACGCGCTCGGCATCCCCCACTCGCGCCACGATATCGCGCCAGTGCTGGCTGCCGAGCAGCTCGGCGAAGGCGCGCAGGGCTTCGATTTCTTCGTTTAGGTGGGCCACCAGGTCTTCCGGTTGCTCGACCCGCTCGATCAGCGCCGGGTTGAGCAGCGATTGCACACGCACCTCGTCGCGCAGCTCGTCTTTCAGGCTCTTCAGGCCCTTGTAGCCGAGCCGACGCAGGAAGCGGCTGACGGTGTTGGGGCTGACTCCGCTCTTGGCCGCCAGGCTGGCGCCGTTCTCGAACGCCAGGGTTTCCAGGTTGGCCTGGATGTAGACCCACAGGGTGCGCTCGGCCGGCGTCAGCTTGCCTTCCAGGTGTTGCATCTTGCCATCGAGCATGCTCGTTTTTCCTGTCATGCCAAATCGGCCTGACATTTAAATGTCAGTGTATTGATATTTGGAAGAAATATATTCTACTCTGCAGCCGTAACGCAAAGAGCTGTCGATTGGCCATCGCTCGGGCGAGAAAGCCAGCAGAAGTCTTTCCGCCGTGTCGTCGACGCTCGCGCTTCCTGCCGCAACAAGCAAATGTCGCGCGCTGCGCGACCACAATAGTGGAGAACAGGAACATGCCCATACTGCGTCATCTCACCCTGTGCGTCGCCCTTGGCAGCGGCCTCGTCACCGGCGTCGCCCAGGCCGCCGAAGAACTGCGCCTGTACAACTGGGGCGACTACATCAACCCCGAGGTGCTGACCCGTTTCACCGCCGAGACCGGCATCAAGGTGTCGCTCGACACCTACGGCAGCAACGAAGAGATGCTGGCCAAGCTGCAGGCCGGTGCCAAAGGCTACGACATCGTCTTCCCCTCGGTGCACATGCACGACACCATGGCCGCCCTCGACCTGCTGGAGAAGACCGACATCAACCAGGATGCCGCCTTCGCCAACATCGACCCGGCCTTCCTGCGTTCCAAGTCCGACCCCACGGGCGAATACTGCATGCCCTATGCCTGGGGTACGGTGGGCATCTTCTACAACAAGAACAAGGTCTCCAAGCCGATCGAGAGCTGGGACGACTTCTTCGCCGAGGCGAAGGCCGGCAAGAAGGTGATCATGCTCGACGACATGCGCGAGACCCTCGGCGTCGG
>Ga0070752_1001860_pt1 | contig 14185 bp, 19 predicted proteins | sample VirMetDEL_Aug_30_FD_77440 | JGI IMG/M metagenome (GOLD analysis project Ga0070752, IMG submission 77440) | Aqueous microbial communities from the Delaware River and Bay under freshwater to marine salinity gradient to study organic matter... | ecosystem: Environmental > Aquatic > Marine > Coastal...
AAAAAACCATTGAAATGATCGGCGCTTCTTTTATTGCTGATGAGCCGGCAATCTTTGGTACTCCAAATGAAGAGTATATTAATAAAGAACTTGAATGGTATCAGTCCCAATCAACAAATATTTATGATATTAATAAAGAGTCTGGTGCTGATGCTCCTGCTGCTTGGAAGTATGCTGCAGATAAACATGGTAATATCAATTCTAACTATGGCCATCTTGTTTTTTCTGAAAAGTACTTCAGACAATTTTATGCAGCCTTTAATGAGCTATCGGCTAATCCTGACAGCCGTCGTGCTCAAATGATTTACAACCGTCCTTCTATCTGGGTTGAATTCAATGAAGGTGGCAAATCAGATTACATTTGCACAAATGCTCAAACATTTTATATTCGAGATGGATTACTTCATATGGTTTCTCAGATGAGAAGCAACGATTGCATTTTTGGTTACAAGAATGATTATGCTTGGGCGCAGTATTTGATGGATAAATTTGTAGCACGATGGAATAGTGAGGCTGTTTATAATAATCATCCAGAAATTCAGAAAGGTCAACTCATTTGGCAGGTAATGAATTTGCACGTATATTCTAGGCATTTTCACCTTGTCAAATAAATGGGATAAACGTTACCTTAGACTTGCTCGAGAAGTCAGCACATGGTCTAAGGATCCATCATCAAAGATTGGTGCAGTCGCTGTTGGATCTAAAGGCCAAGTCTTGGCTCAAGGATACAACGGCTTTTGTCGTGGCATTAAAGACAGAGATGATCGATACAATAATCGAGAAACAAAATATAAGTTTATTGTTCATGCTGAACAGAACTTAATTTATAATGCTACATATAATGGTACATCTCTTGATGGAGCCACACTTTATGTGACGGGTTTGCCAGTCTGTTCTGAATGCGCTAAAGGTGTTATTCAAGTTGGCATTAAACGTGTAGTCATGCCAACTGAAAGTGCATTTAATGAAACATGGAAAGAATCATGGAAATTTTCCTCAGTAATGTTTAGTGAAGCTGGTGTACAATGGGAATTCACAAAAATATAATCTTTGTTGGAATGAATCCATCGAAAGTAAAAGTGAGTAAGTCAAAAGGTTCTGCTTATAAGAGATTTCATACTTGGCTCGATTTCTTAGAGATAGAGCGAGTTTCTTTTACGAATCTATCTTTTGATGAAAACTGGGATTTTAAGTTTCAAACATTCGACCACAATTTACTGTGTACAAGTCTTGAAGGATATGATAAGATAGTCACATGGGGAACGATGGTATCGAATTATATTCGCCGTTTAGGGTTTGATAATCACTTTGTCTTGCCTCATCCGTCTCCTCGAAACAGGAAATTAAACGATCATAAATACGTACATCACACACTTAATGAATGTAAGGATTTTTTAAATGACTAGAATTGCTATCGTCTTAGGCCGGGGCACTGAAGGTTGTGGCGTGACTCAATGTGCTATCCAAATGCAAAAGGTAACAAAGGCGCATATCTATTCAGCAAACGATAAGAAATGGGGTAGAGCTAAAGGACTTGATATTGAACAAACAGAATTCAATATGGGTACTCAATGGGAACAAACAGCTAACACACTGAATGAACAGTACGACTTAGTTGTAATTTATTCGGTGCCATCAAAAGGACACTCCCAAGATTGTCAGGATAATTTTATTCCATTCCTACAAAAATTAAATGTACGTAAAGCATTTATTAATGTAGACCATAAAGCAGCATCAATTGCTCGTAATGCAAACTTAAAAGAAGTTTGTGAAAACGTAGACGTAATCATGACTCATAGCTTGGAGAATGATTTTTCAAAGTTTATGTCAAAGAATAAAATTAAAACACCATTGACAAAGATGGGTCTTGGATTTGACTATGATGGCCACCGAGCAAAGTACTGGTTGCCAATCGAAGAACAACAACACAACATGGTTCGTTGGATTGGCCGTACTGCTATGTGGAAAGGTCCTAGCCTGATGATTGACTTTCATCAGGATGCACTGATGGAGAATGGATTCATTAGTGTTTTGGAGGGCCTTGAAGCATCGATCCAGTATCCTCTTGTTCTCTATCGTGATAATAAAGAAGAGAATCCTGTCGATCGTCGCTTGGTTGAAAACTATTTCCGACCAGAAAAGAAATTCAATGAAGTCAAGTTTACGCCTGACCTGTATGGTAAAGAAGAAACAGGCAAAGGTGCATACTTGTATCCTCAATATATAAACACAGAAGCAATGGAACGTATGGCCCGTTCTGCTTTTGGTTCTGACCTGTACCACTTAAAAGCAGAAACTTATGGTGACAACATTGAGAATTGTCATGCCGAATGCATTGCATCTGGTACTGTTCCGTTGTTCCATAAACACTTCTGTGATAATGTCATACATAAAGTACAGAGTAAACCTATTAGTCAATGCAAAGATACTGGCACAATTGGTGTTGACTATACTAACTTTGATGAGTGCCAAAAGATTATGACTCAACTCAAAAATGATCCTGCTATGAGAGATGATTGGAGAGAGATGGCATTTGAATTCTGGAAGCAACACTCTGATGGAGAAAAAGTTGTAAAAGAAATCATTGATCTTGCTATCAATACTACTGAAAACCAACCAATAGGATTAGAGGAATTCTTTATATGAAAATACTAATTACTGGCATTTCAGGCATGATTGGATTCCATGCAGCAAAACGATTTGCAGAACAAGGATGGAATGTTGTCGGTGTAGACAACTTTAATAATTATTACGATCCACAACTCAAAGAAGATCGAGCTGATATTCTTCAAGAACAATACAATATTCCAATCATGCGGTTGGACATTCAAAAATTTCAACATGTTCGTACCTCTCCGGGCTTTTTTGATGACGTAGAAGTAGTTCTACATCTTGCTGCTTATGCGAATCCACGACATGCTCTTGAAGAACCACAGCCTTATATCGATACAAATATTACTGGTACACAGCGTATTATTGAAGTATGTGAAGCTGAAGGCATCCCGGTCGTATATGCATCGAGCTCATGTGTTATGCATGGTCAACCCTTACCCTGGAACGAGCATGACCGGCCCGACATTCAGAACAATCCATATGGCTGGTCAAAGCGTGTAAATGAATGTCAATTTGGACACTCTAATGTGCCACGATCAGCTGGTCTTCGTTTCTTCACAGTTTATGGCCCATGGGGTCGACCAGACATGGCTCTTTTCAAATTCACAAAGGGCATTGTTGAAGGTACGCCTTTGACTCTTTATAACTACGGTGATATGAAACGTGACTTTACATATGTTGATGACATCATTAATGGTGTTGAGATCGTGGTGAATAAACTGATGAGTGATACTGATACGTATCATGAAATATATAATATTGGCTATGGTGATCAAGTACAGCTCATGGATTTTGTCAAAGAGATTGAAAAGAACCTTGGACGTGAGTCAATTCATGATTTTGTACCAAAGCATCCGGCCGATGTTGCAGAGACTTGGTCAGACACAACTAAACTACAAGCTCTTGGATATAAACCAACAACACCAGTGTCTGTTGGTATCGCTAAATTTGTAGAATGGTTCAAAGATTATTATAAGGTGAATTAATGAAATTAGCTATTATTGGACATGGATTTGTAGGTAAAGCTGTAGACTATGGTTTTTCTGATCCACGCGTAGAAAAGTTTATTGTAGATCCACAATATGAAAATGGACTAAAGATTCAAGATTTAGTTGATAAAGATATTGATATTTGTTTTGTTTGCGTACCAACTCCAATGCATACAAATGGAGCAGTTGATGCGTCAATTGTGAAAGATACTGTGTCTTATCTTAAAGAGAATGTTACTGGATTAATTGTAATTAAATCGACTATTCCTCCAGATATTACTGAACATTTAACAATAAATAGACTAAATAATCGAGTAATTTACAATCCAGAATTCTTGACAGAAAAGAATGCAAATGAAGATTTTGTTAATCCTAAAATGCATATCTTGGGAGGTGATCGTCCATTCACTGAAAAGCTTGAACACTACTATGAAGAGTATAGTCTGTGTAAGCCTTGTCCCGTTTATCATATGTCAGCTTCAGATGCATCGTTTGTAAAATATGGTATTAACTGCTTCCTTGCTTCGAAAGTTCTATGGTTCAATCAGTTCTTTGATGTGGTTGAAAATTTTGGTGGTAACTTTACAAAAATTATTAATGCTATCAGTACAGATCCTCGTATTGGTTCTTCTCATACTCGTGTTCCGGGTTTTGATGGTAAGCGCGGATATGGTGGTGCATGCTTTCCAAAAGACACTGCAGCCTTTTCTCACTTTGCTCAAGACTTCACTGTGCTTGATAAGGTAATTGAAGAGAATAATAACTATCGTCGAGGATATGAAAAAGATGATAGAGAAAAGGAGCAGAATGTAAATTATGGTTAAATAAAAAAACAAAAAGCTTTAAGCGGAATTCATAAACTCCATAAATGTCCTTATTGTGATTTTGAATCAAATAAAGGTAATTTAACAAGACATATCAGGAGTAAACATAATGACAATTAAATACGCTAGTATTGTGCCTCTTATAGGTGGCCAAACACTAGGTATGGATATGTGCTTTAAGAGTAAGCCAGATTACCTATTATCATATACGGATTTTCAGTCTAATGATAATCAACTTCTTAATTATTACGGGAACGATATTCCTTATTATCTTGTTGATCAAAGGGTTCCTAATATTCATAGAGTGGATGTGATCAGTAGCACTTGCCCTTGTGCTGGTTTATCTTCATTGAGTGTAAGCTCAAATTCAAATAGTCCAACAAATGATTGGATGATTAAATCAGCTGAATATGTTCTTGAGACTATTCAACCTCGTGTTTTTTGGGGTGAGAATGCACCACGTCTTGCGAGTAAAATGGGTGAACCGGTTGTAGAAAAACTACGAGAAATTGGAAAACGAAATGGATACACTCTTTCGCTGTATAAAACAAAATCCATTTTACATGGATTGAGTCAGATTCGTGATCGATCGTTTTATTTCTTTTGGAAAGGTAATGGTGTTCCAAAGTTTAAATACTATAATCGTTCATATACTCGAATTGAAGACCAGATTCGTTCTTCAGCCCGTAATGACGATGATCCAATGTCTCAGATCATAGTTCAAAAGGAAAGACCAACCGAGAATCCTTTCTATCGTTATGTGTTAGAAGTTATGCACGAGGGTATGTCTCATACTAACTTTTTTCAATTCATTGAAAAGACTACAAATGTTCTTCATTATTTTGAAGATAACACAAGTGCAAAGTATCACGACATGGCTAAGTGGCTCAGATCTGAAGGCTATGATAAACATGCTGAGAAAGCTGAACGCATGGGAAAGAAGCTCGCTGCTGGTGGAAACATTATGAGAAAGACCACTGAGATACCAAAAGATTACATTGGTGCCTTCGTGGGTCATATGCCTTATATGATTACACATCCAGATGCCGACAGGTATCTCACAGTGCGTGAATGTCTTGATATTATGAAAATGCCAAAGGATTTTCAATTAGTTGGTGGTATTAAGAACTTAAATATGATTTGTCAGAATGTACCGGTCACAACTGCAGCCGATATGGCAGAGAATGTAAAAGACTTTTTAAATGATAATATTGAAATGATTGGTTCTTCATTTGCTATTCAAGATAATAAATCTCAGACATTCTGGTCTGAAAAAGAGAAGATGACACTTGAAGCTTTTTTCTAGTGTTTATCTCTGCTTCACTATGGTATAATTATTCTATACAAAATTTCAGGAGCATTTTATGGCATCAATTATGGATAAGCTCAAAAAGAACTCAAAGCTAAAAGCGACTGAAGTTCTTTCTGAGTCTAAATTTTTTAATCAAAAAGATATGATCCCAACATCGGTACCGATGATTAATGTGGCTCTATCTGGTTCCGTGGATGGCGGACTTACACCCGGACTCACAGTCTTAGCGGGTCCATCCAAACATTTTAAAACTTCATTTGCTTTGCTTATGGCTGGAGCATACATGGAGAAATATCCTGACGCAGTCTTGCTTTTCTATGATTCAGAGTTTGGCTCGCCAGAAACTTACTTTAAACAATTCAATATCGATACAAGTCGAGTACTTCATACACCAATTACAAATGTAGAAGAACTCAAGTTCGATATGATTGGACAACTTGAGGCTCTGGATCGTGATGATCAAGTCATTATTGTCATTGACTCAATTGGTAATCTTGCATCAAAGAAAGAACTCGAAGATGCTATGAATGAAAAGTCTGTGGCTGATATGTCACGAGCAAAAGCACTGAAAGGCTTGTTCCGTATGGCAACACCTTATCTTGCTATGAAAAATATTCCAATGATTGCGGTAAATCATACATATAAAGAGATCGGCTTGTTTCCAAAAGATATCGTCAGCGGCGGAACAGGAATATATTATTCCGCGTCGGATATTTGGATCATTGGTCGTCGTCAAAATAAAACTGGAACCGAAGTTACTGGATACGATTTTGTGATCAATGTGGAGAAATCGCGCTATGTTAAAGAAAAGTCTAAAATACCTATCTCTGTATCTTGGGAGGGTGGAGTACAAACTTGGTCAGGTCTGCTTGAAGTTGCTATGGCTGGTTCCTATGTCACGAAACCGTCGGCGGGCTGGTACCAGCAAGTTGATTCTAAGACAGGCGAAGTTATTGGTCAAAAATACAGACAAAAAGATACGCTTACTGAAGAGTTCTGGCGACCGATCATAGATAATACTGACTTCAAAGATTTTATTCAGAAGCAATATTCGATTGGACATCAATCTATGGTTGATATGGACGAGATTGTAGAAAATGAATAAGTTACAAGAATTGATGGTAATTACTATGGAGGAGTGTGGTGAACTCACACAAGTCTGTAGTAAAACCATCCGTAAATTTAAAACTATTAAAGAAATTGATGATAATATCCTTGAAAAACTTACAGAGGAAACAGGTGATGTTCTGTGTATGTTACAACTTATGATAAAACATAATATTATAAGTGAAGATGATATTCAGAAACGCGCCGACGCCAAGATGAAAAAACTCAAAAAATGGAGTAGTCTTATTGAATAAAATGCTTTTAGAAAATACACACTATGAGTTTATTCCAGCAGATGAAAATAATTGGCATGTTCGTATTCTTGATGGTTATTATATCGAAACAGTTATTGAATTCGGTAAACTTAAAGTTGCGGATGGTGGTGAACATTTGACATATGATTTTAGTATTATATCAACACCTCTAGGAAATATTGATCCAGATGAAGATACTGATTTACAAGAGTATGCCGGTATGATACTATCTTCTATATTAGAAAAATCCGTGGAGGGTAAATGATTAATACAAATGTTGAACAAACGATTCTTCGTAATCTTCTTGTCAACGAACAATATACTCGAAAGGTTTTACCTTTTATTAAGCCCGAATATTTTGAGGGTACGTATAAAAGTCTATATCTTGAGATTGGTAAATATGTTGCAAAATATAATCGCTTGCCAACTCTTGAAGCATTTAAAGTTCAAATTGATGATACTGACTGGTCAGAAGAATTCTATAATCATGCGATTGAAATTCTTCCAAACTTGTTTTTAAAAGATCCTGTAGATGATGAATGGTTATTGAATACCACTGAAAAGTGGTGCCAAGATCGAGCACTCTATAACGCAGTAATGGAGTCAATCTCGATTATCGATGGGAAACATCAATCGCTTACAAAAAATGCATTGCCTGAAATTTTGAGTAAAGCGCTTGGTGTTTCTTTCGATGCAAATATTGGTCATGATTATATTGAAAACTTTTCAGATCGATGGGAGTTCTATCATAGAGATGAAGAACGCATTCCATTTGATCTTGAAATGTTGAATAAGATTACGAATGGTGGTCTACCAAACAAGACACTGAATATTATTCTCGCGGGCACAGGTGTGGGAAAATCTTTGGCTATGTGCCATATGGCTGCATCATGTTTGACCACGGGCTATAACGTTCTATATATAACAATGGAAATGGCAGAGGAGAGAATCGCTGAACGTATCGATGCTAATCTAATGGATGTTCCAATTGATCAGCTCGAAAATCTGAATAAAACAATGTTCTCGGATAAAATCTCGAAGATCAAGAAGACCACGACCGGAAAACTAATTGTCAAAGAATATCCAACCGGTTCTGCACATTCTGGTAATTTTCGAGCACTTCTGAATGAACTTAAGTTAAAGAAGAACTTTCAACCCAGTATTATCTTTATTGACTATTTGAATATTTGTGCTTCGTCACGCATGAAAGGCATGGGAGGATCAATTAATTCCTATAACTATATTAAAGCGATTGCAGAAGAACTTCGTGGATTAGCGGTCGAATTTGACGTTCCGCTCGTATCTGCAACTCAAACTACTAGATCTGGTTATGGTAACTCGGATGTCGGTCTTGAAGATACGTCCGAGTCTTTTGGACTACCCGCGACAGCGGACTTAATGTTTGCTATTGTTTCCACTGAAGAACTTGAACAACAAGGTCAGGTAGCAGTCAAGCAATTGAAGAATAGATATAATGATGTAGTGACAAACAAAAGATTTATTCTTGGTATTGATCGATCAAAAATGAGATTATATGATGTAGCGAATAGTCAACAGACTCTCATAGATGATACACCGGTTTTTGAAAAAACAGAAATGAATGACAGATTTAAGGATTTTAAACTATGACAGATCTTCTTGAAACACTAAATGAAATTCAGAGCATGAATCCAAGCATAGGAATTGGTAAAATTACTCGTCAACGTTTAAGAGCCGAGAAGCGTCGTATGCAAAAAGAAAAGAGATCTCAAATGAAAAGAGAAATCATGAAAAATAAAATACTCGGTGGATCATCTATTCTTCATAGTTGGCGTAATATTGAAATATAAGGAGAATTATAATGGCTAAAAAGGGTGGTAAATCAAAGGGAAACGTAAGTGCTGGTGTGCACAGTAATGTAAGTAAAGATATACGAAAAGCTATGAGACGTGATTATTTAAAATCTCCTGAAAGATTGATTAATCAATTGAAAGCACATCGTGCTGGTAAACGCACAATGGTTACAATTGAAAACCCTAATAAAACAGAAACAGATAAACCTTTTATTAGAGTTGAAGGTAATTTGCATTTTAAACAGAATTTTAGTTCAAAGAAAAAAAATAATGCTTTGGCATCGGAGTATGATATTTCATGAGAGTCTGGTTAGCAGTTCAGCCTATGCCTTCTTATGATCTTTTACATGAAGGTCTAGAAACGGCTGAGGATTTGATAGCTTATTGTGCAAGAGTATCAAATCCAGCAAATGAATTTAATACTGAAACAGGCAAAAAACTTATTCGATATCTCATTAAACACAAGCATTGGAGCCCATTAGAAATGGTTTCTGCAACTCTTGGTATTGAAACAACAAGAGATATTGCAAGACAAATTCTTCGTCATCGTAGTTTTTCATTTCAAGAGTTTTCTCAACGTTATGCTAATCCACAAGATATGGATGACACATTTGTACTCAGAGAAGCACGCTTGCAGGATACTAAAAATCGTCAAAATAGTATCGAAACTGAAGATGAAAAACTACAACAACAATGGAACGAGTTACAACAAAACGTAATTAACCATTCTAAAAATGCATATCAATGGGCTATTATGAATGGCATTGCAAAGGAACAAGCAAGAGCAGTCCTTCCGGAAGGTAATACAAAGTCAAGACTTTTTATGAATGGTACTATTCGTAGTTGGGTTCATTACATTGAACTTCGTTCAGGCCCAGAAACTCAGAAAGAACATCGTGAGGTTTCCCGAGTAATCGCTGAAGCAATCTCTAAAATCTTTCCAATGGTTGATGAATTTGTTGTAAAATAGAAATAAATAGAATGTAAGTCGCGGATGGCAGTCCCACTTACTCTATCATAAAGGAGGTTATTCCATGACAGCACATTCTATTTATTCACAACACCGTAAGATTTGGGAACAGGCAAACGGCCCTATTCCTGTAGATTCTGATGGAAGAACTTATGAAATACACCACATCAATGGTGATCCAACAGATGACAGTCTTGAAAATCTTATGTGTGTTTCTATTCAAGAACATTACAACATCCATTACGAACAAGGTGATTATGGTGCTGCCTTTCTCATAGCAGGGCGCATGAAAACAAAACCTGAAACTATTAGAGAGACCGCTAAAAAAGCTGGGAAGGCTAGTGCTCGTAAATTGTTACAACAAGGAACACACAACTTTCAAACTATGCTTAGAGACGATGAATGGAAATCAAAAAACTTCTACAAAACCGAAGAAGGAAAAGTTGTTAGAAAGAAACTAAATCAAAGGATGTATGAAGAAGGTACAAACTCTTTCTTTGATCCTGAAGCTGCCAAGGCTAGACAAGCAAAACTAATCAAAGAAGGAAAACACAATCTTGCTGGTGGTGTGACGTGTCGCGATAAAAATGGAAGGGTGACACAGATTCCAAAAGAAGTCTATCACAATCAAATCGGAGACAAAAATGAATGGGAATATATATCTATCAATAGCAAAGAAGGAAAAAAAAGAAAACAAGGAGGTAGCAAAGCAATAAGTCATATTTTTCCTCTCACAAAGGAGTTCATCAACAATGAGTAAAAAACTTTCTACACATTATAGTGACGATAATAAAGGTTATGCTGAAGTTTATTATGATTTTCGAGAAGAGTTAGCATATATCAAATACTTCGACAATAATAATAAAGTGTTCTATACTGAAGAGTTTCCTAATAACTCAATTCGTTATGTCGAAGATGCTGCTGAGAACTGGGCTCTTGGTATCAAAAAGCTAGAGGAAAATAATATACTTTTAAATGAATAAATAAGTTTACATCGTTATGCACATGTGGTAGAATTAACTATACATGAGGCAGAAAATGAAACTACTAGAAAAACTAGGGGCAGGAATGTCATTAGGTGTGCTTGGTGCCATGCTTTTTTGTGGATACACTGAGTATCAAAATCATCCAATTGAAAACGTAGACAATGAAATCGTTCTATCAAATATTAATGATACTACTATCATGGATAATTATCTCGATCCTAGTCATAGGGACAATACTACAAATCTACCAGTGGATAATGTGGCTAATGTAGTCAAGTTAACTGAATATGATGAAGAACAAATTCGTTGTTTAGCTTTAAATGTATATCATGAAGCACGAGGAGAAAACATTACAGGTCAAAGAGCAGTAGCACATGTTACAATCAATAGAGCAAATCACGAATATTTTCCAAATAGTGTATGTTCGGTTGTTTGGCAAAAGTCACAGTTCTCTTGGACAATAGATGGAAAATCAGATCGAGCAAGAAACAGAAGTGCATATGATTTGGCTTATGAAATAGCAACTCTTGTATATACTGGAGAAGATGATGATGATCCAACACATGGTGCTGTTTTTTATCATGCCAGTTATGTAAAGCCTAAATGGTCACGACATAAAAGCATGACACGATCCGTAAAACTTGGTAAACATATTTTTTATACATGGACAGGAACTTGGGTTTGAAAAACAAAATAGATTATAAATTTAATGAAAATCAATATATTCAAGAACTACAAAAATATATTGATACCACATATGATGCGCATTATGCTAAAAATAAAATGCAATCAACAGAAGTCATTATTGACCGAGGTCATGGAACTGGTTTCTGTATGGGTAATGTTGACAAGTATTCTAATCGTTATGGTAATAAAGGCACTCGCGATGATGCAAGAAAAGATTTAATGAAAATTTTGCATTATGCAGTAATTCAATTATATATTCATGATAATAATCTATAAAGGATAGTAATATGCGAATGACTACAAGTGAAACATGTTTTTGGGTTATTGTAATTATTTCACTCTGGAGTTCAATTTTTTTTCTTTAGGGGTTTAAATCGTAAAAATAGTTATTATATATAACTTGTAAGCGTTGAAGCAACGTGGACACATTCTGGACGGGAGTTCAATTCTCCCCTGCTCCACCAAGAATATTTTTGAAAAAGTTCTGAATATCTATCCTATTTCGTATAAATAAAATAGGATAGATAAGAGGGACTAGCATGAAACATAAACACCATATTATACCTAAGCATATGGGAGGAACTGACGAAGAAAGCAATTTGGTAGAACTTACCGTTGAAGAACATGCAGAAGCGCATAGGAAACTATACGAAGAACATGGTAGATGGGAAGACTACTTAGCTTGGCAAGGTTTAGCTGGACTTATGACTAGAGAAGAGTTAGTCAAAGAAATGCTAAGTCAAGCAGGTAAAAAAAGCTCTAAAAATCAACTTGGAAAAAAGCGTGGAAAATACAAGAAACATGCTCAAGGCGGTAATTACAAGCCAGTTGGAACAGGCGGAACTAGGTGGTATCACAACCCCAATGATCCAACAGAAAAAGGTTGCTTCAAAGAAGGTCAGGAAATTCCAGATGGTTGGATAAGAGGTCAAGGCAAAAAAGCCAAGAACCCAGGGTTGAACTTTCATGCTAAAAAGAATATTGTTGATGGGGCAGATCGGGATCGACAGGTGTGAAGATGAAGTGGAGTTTACCGGATGAGTCGCGTAATAGACTTAACTAAACTAAATGCAAACACAAATGCAAAACCTGAAACTCTTGCACTAGCTGCTTGATTTTCACGGGCCGATGGGAGCCTTGGAACAGAATCCCATCACTTACAATTTTTATGATTACTACGGAGGGTATTGAAAGCGGTTTCTTTTTTGCAAAATAAGCAGCAAACACGTTTTTGTTTTTTACCTTGCATTGGATTATTACCAGTTGCGGATTGTTCCTTTCTCTTTTGAATAAGATGCTCACGCATTCCAGGTTTTGACCATAAAGCTTTACCGCCAGCACTTGCCCGTTCTGGATATTTTTTGGAAATATATTTTCCACCCTCTATTTGTTTTATTTTTATTATTTCATCATTGCCAATATTTTTCGATAAACCTAACCATGCCAAATTATCTTGCCATCTACCATACTTTAAATATAGTTGTCTATGAGCCTCTGCGTGTTCTTCAATAGTCAACTGGATAATATTAGACGGATCATCGGTACCACCGGCATGTTTAGGAATAATATGATGTTTATGATAAATAGTCATGCTGGAAACTCCTTTTGTTTTCTAGAGTAGTTGGGGAGACTACCATATATCCCGTGAACTACACTTCTATTTATACGAATTTTGGCTTGGCTCACCAAAATACTATACAAAACAGAACGGGCCCGCTTCACATAATGAGAAATAAATATTCAATGGAGAATAAAACTAAAATGAAAAATACTCTACTAGGGTCATAAAGTAGTTTTTCTATTGATTGTTTTTCTTCTTAAAGCTTATGTGTGGTTTTCATAATATTCCCCTAAATTGATCTATCTTTATTTATTGTAGAATTTAATCATCGGTACAAAATCCTAATATAAATAATACTGTTCGCGAAGATCGTCACGATCCGAAGTGTAGATAAGAGAGATGAGGAAATATAAACATGGCATGGAAACCTGTTCCAAATGATGATGTGTGGGAATATGATAACGATCCCCCAGATCCCGGGCCCCGTCCCGTCGCTACTAGAGATTTGTGGCTAAAACAAAAATATGGTATAAGAGTTTATAAAGATCATGCTGTTTATGTTAAATGTAGACATATTGGAGAAACTGTTGAAACTCGCGGCGAAATAAGCAAAACGTTTCGTGATAAATTGGATCCCGATTGGTTTGCGTGGAATAGATATCCGTATTATTCCGACTATGCTATCAATGGTATTGATCCAAAATTTGTTTTAGATTTCGAAAAAAATTTGTATCGAACAAAGACTAGTGCCGGATCCTTCTCCTCTGCCATCACCCACGCAGCCACGTCCAATGCGACGATGACTGGCCTCCGCAAGTGGTCTTTGCATAACCTGCTGACGTATTCGGAACAGTTTGATAATGAGGATTGGGTCAGCGTCAATAGCACGATTACAGCGGACGCAGCGGCTTCACCTGACGGGTCCACTACAGCCGATCTTTTTGTCCCGTCCACCGACAATGTCTCGAACCATGTGCTTAGGCAAAGCGTTACTTTGGCTGCGGCAAAGCACACTTGGTCTGTTTTTGCTAAAGCGGCTGGTTATGACTG
>Ga0070752_1001864_pt1 | contig 14170 bp, 12 predicted proteins | sample VirMetDEL_Aug_30_FD_77440 | JGI IMG/M metagenome (GOLD analysis project Ga0070752, IMG submission 77440) | Aqueous microbial communities from the Delaware River and Bay under freshwater to marine salinity gradient to study organic matter... | ecosystem: Environmental > Aquatic > Marine > Coastal...
TATTTTATTCAAGATACTTAAACGGAGCATGGTATACTCATGTTTTACCAAACTTGAATGATGGAAATACATATACATTTCAATCAGCTACAGAATTCTACAAGGACGCTTCAGTAACAGTACAAAAAGTAGAAACAACATTAAAGACAGAGGTATTATCTCGTCAGATAAGTTTTGAATCAAATGAGGTTGGTGATATGAAGATGTACATGGGATATCCTGGTACTGTTGAGTACTTATGGTTTGTGGTTGACAAGGATTTAGCAGCTACAGATAATGGTACTATTGTTCCTAAGAATGATGCTGGAACAGCTATGACATCAGGTACGGTTACAGCTACAGCTTCATCTACAATATCTACAAGTTTTACAGCTACACCAACAGCTAACAATACATTTGTGGCAGGTGACATTTTAACATTCACAACAGCTAAAACTACTAAAGGTGGTAAGGGTACGTTATATGTTAAGATTAGTAAATCGTAATGACAGAAGATATTAGAATATATGAAGTAGCAGATACAAATCTTCTCCAAGTTATAACTAACGAGGAGAAGAACTCTACATATTATTCTAAGCAGAATTTAGATGTGTACGCCTTGAACGGTAAAATAGTATTATTAAATAATGATATTATAATATTAAATGTATTCCCTTATGAAGTACTAGTACCAAACGAAGAAAGTGTAGTAGACTTAGTAGAGATAATACAAGGATACATAAATAATATAATACCAGAAAACCAAGAGGAGGTAAATATATTAAGTGATATATTAACATCGAATGAAGAGAGGAATGAATTACTAGGGGTAATAAGAAAACAAACAGAGGTTCAATCAGAAATGCTTGATGAATTAAAACTCTGTTCAAAATATTTAAGAAAAATTTATAATCCAGAATAATATGGCAGTAGAAATAGGAGACGGTAGTGGATTTGATTACAGAGCTAAGGTTGATAGTAGAAATAGAATTTTCACTGATTCTATATCAAGAGAACAATTAGAATATGCCATACTTACAGGTAATGGTTACAATGTATCTACAGGTAACATTACCTTAACAACTGATGGAAATTCAGCTATTGGATGGTTTAAATATACAGGTAAATTTGCTCTTGTTATAAAAGAGATACTTGTTATACTTGGTGCTTCTACAAATGGTACAGGTAATGGTACAATAACAATATTAAAGAACCCAACAACAGGAACTATAATTTCAAATGCAGTTCCAGTAAGTGCTGCTAGTAATAGAGATTTCTCAAGTTTTAATCAATTACCAGCACTAGCTTATAAAGGAGCTGAAGGAGATACTTTTACAGATGGAGATACTTTTGCTGTAACAGGTAGAGATGGTTCTGCTCAGATTGTATCATTTGATGCAGCTCCAATAGTATTAAAAAAAGGAAATTCAATAGGAATTAAATATACACCACCTTCAGGAAACACCTCTCAAAATGTTATTGTAGCAGGAACAGTTTATGAAGAAAAAGTAGAGATATAATATGGCACAAGAAATAATAGATGGCTCAGGTAAAGGATACAGAGTAAAAGTAAATGAAAACAATAGATTAGAAACTTTTTCAATAATTGAAAGTAGAATAGCTGACATCAGTAATAGAAAGGGAGAAAGTTTTATTATCACATCGGATTTTGTTAGTTTATCTACTACAGGGTCTTTTAATGGTATCTTGTATATTAAGAATACAGACCCAGATAAAATTTTATTCATTGATAAAGTTAGAGTTTGTGGCACAGGAGCTTCAATGGGTTCGATGCAATGCAAATTTCATAAAAACCCAACAACAGGAACTCTTATATCTGATGCTAATGCAGGAATAGTTGTTGCATCTAACTTAGGTAGTAATGTTGATTTTTCAGGAACAGTTTATGCTGCTTCAGGAGATGGTAAAACTATTACAGATGGTACTCAATTTAGTCAATTTACAATTCACTTACCAGGTCATACAATACAAGAATATCAAGGTAATTTAATTATTCCTGGTGGTGCTTCAGTAGGTATAGCAGTAAAACCTAGTTATGCAACAGAAGCTTGTATTGAGGTTCAATGTTGGTTTGAAAATAAATAAATAATATAAAATGGCAGAACAAATAATAGATGGTTCAGGTACTGGTTCAAGAGCAACTGTAGGTGCTGACAAAAGATTACAAGTAAGAGCAATATCTGAAGATGAAGAAGTCCACAATGGAGAATTAGGTAATACCTATAACTTTAATACTGGATTAATTTCAATAACAGCAGATGCTACACTACTATACTTTAAAAATAATTCAGATGATAACTTTGTAGCAAAATCAATTGCTTTAGGTTCATTTACTGGGATTACGCATTCTAGTAGTCCTTATATAACGGTAATTAGAAATCCTACAGGTGGAGATTTGATTACAGATGAAACTGCTGTATCAATGAATCAAAATAGAAACTTTGGTTCTAGTAAAACTGCTGTAGCAGATATTTACAAAGGAAAAGTTGGTGGAACAATTACAGGTGGTGATGATATAGCAATCTTACAAGTTAATCCTACATCAAGAGATTTTTATGGTGTAGATTTCATTTTACCAAAAGGAGCTAGTCTTGCTATTAAATTAAATGCAGGAGTAAGCTCAGGTTCAGCTAATTACTACTGTGCTTTGATAGGTTATTTTAAAGATGATATAGACGCAGAATAATGATTACAACTAGAATAGTAGGAGCTAATGGAAAGCAGCTCAAAATAAATGGTGAGGGTGAAATAGCAGTTGCTATACACACCCATCCACCTACTGATGAGGTAGTAGAGTCTTTACCTCTTAGAGCTTATTTTGAAAATGCTGGTAGTAATGATATGAGAGTGAATGGTGCTACTACTCCAGTAGAATTTTCTATAGATGCAGACGGAGAATTTGATAAGTACATAAAAACTTTATCAATAAAGTTAGCAGACCCTTCAGCACAGTTGGATAAGTTTGGTAACTTAACAGCTCTTACTAATGGTGTAGAGTTTATATGGAGGTCTATAAGAGTAGGAGAACAAATAATCCACGATGGTATAAAAGATAACTTAGAATTTTTTAGACTATCTAATGGAGGATATGTACCTCAGATAATAGATTTATCTGGAGGTGGAGCTGATGCCATTATTGTGTATGTTGATTTGGCACAACTATTTGGTAATCCATGGGGGGTAAGACTAGAAAAAGGTACTACTGATAAACTATTATTTAGAGTTAATGATAATTTATCTTCTGGTATAGTAGAGTTTAATATTATAGGATATGGAACAAAAATTTAAGTAACTTTGTAAACAATGATTAATATAGATAAATTTAAAAACTTCTTATTCAATGTTGCGAATAAAAATGGTCGTGGAACTATAACTCCATCTCAATTTAATTCATTCGTTGAACAGGGATTGATAGCTTGGTACAATCAAAAGATTGGTATGAAGGATGCTAATGGTGTTCCAATGTCAATGGTTGATAATAACCAGTTGAATATTGAAGATTTGAGCGATATAAAAGAAGAGAGAAGATTATTATCTCATTTAGGAACAGTATTAATACCAGATGGAACTACATACGATTTAAATGGAGATTTAGCTCCAGCATATTGGACTTTTGGTTCTTTAACATTTGATTACCACCAAAACAAGAATGGAGAGAAGACTGTTACTGAGAGACCAATAGAGATTGTCAAGGATAATGAGTGGGGTAAGAGAACAAGTAGTACAATAGTTGCTCCAAACATGAAGAGACCAATAGCTAAGTTCTTGAATGGAAAATTGAGTGTTCGTCCTAAATCTTTAGTATCAGTAAATCTAACTTACTTGAGATACCCAAACACTCCTAAATGGGATTATACAGTTGTAAATGGTAGACCAGTTTATGATAGTGCCTCTAGTGTTGATATAGAAGCTCCTAAAGAAGCTTTTAATAATATAGCTATGCTTTGCTTAGGATTCATGGGAATCAATCTTAGAGAGCAGGATTTGGTACAATACGCTAATCTTAACGAAAATAAAGGAATCTAATTATGTTGACAAGTCAAGTAAAAATAGCAGAGCAGATTAATAGAAGATTAAAGAATTACACAGACGAGGCTGACTTTGATGAGAGAGAGATTATTATAGCTGTTCATCAATCACTAGCTAGTGTAGTTAGAAATAGATACTTTCAATCTAAAGCTGATGAAACAGGAGAGGTTGATGGTTCGTTGTACTATACAATTCATAATAATCCAGTTAAGCAGGATGGGATAACTGATGAGTACTATATAGAGACACCATCTTCAGCGATAGCATTGCCATTTGGTATTGATATTCAGAGAGTTGGAAAGCCAAAGGGGTACTCATACATTGAAGTTCCTAGAGGTTTTAATGATGCATTTAGAGGTATGGAAGCTTCTAATCTTGCAGGTAATATAGGATTCTATAGGAATGGTAGAAATATAGTATTCACAAATATGACTACAACAAATAAACCAGAAAATGTTAGCGTTACACTTCTGTTACCATTTGGTAGTTTAGATGAGGAAGATGAAATTTCTCTACCTTTAGATATGATTGATGAAATAGTTGAGGTAGTTTTTAGTAAATTTGCAAATACATCGCAGATTCAATCAGATGAGATTAACGATTCAAACGATAATTAATTATGGATTTTACATTAGATAGAGTAGTACGAGAGTTTATGGTTGAAGACTTAGGTCTTGAACAGATAGACAGAAGATATGCTAGATACTTATCATTAGCTATAGGTGGTCTTAGAGACCTTTATTACTCCTCTATTGGAAATGTAGAGAAAGAGGTTCTGTTGGATGTTAACGATAATGATACGGTTAGCCTACCTGATGACTTTATAGATTACTATGCTATAGGAATATGCAGTGGTGGTGAATTACTTGGATTAGGATTAAACTCTAATATGTGTGATGTAGCAAAGGATGATTGTGGAGATAGGGTTATTGATAATACAACATCTAACGATGACTTGTCTGGAATATTTTCTTACTATACAGATTATAATGATAAAGGAGAGAGATTGGGTGGTAACTATGGCGTTGGTGGTGGTAGAAGTAGTATTGGAGAATACAAGCTTTATCCAGATAAGGGTTACATAGCTCTTAGTGGATACTCAGGTTCTCAGATTATACTTAGATACAAGGCAGACATATCAATGGTAGATGGAGATTATAAGGTTCATCCTTATAATGTAAAACCTATAAAGGATTGGTTGTGGTATAAATACGTTAGTAAATCAAGAAGCTACAATTTAGGTCAGGTTCAACTAGCAGAAAGAGCTTATGCAAAAAGCAGAAGAGAGGCACAAAAAAGACATAACTCATTCAGTGCTAGAGAGTTCTTAAATGCATGGAGAAGTGGATTTAAAGGTAGTCCAAGAATTTAAATATGGCAATAGATAATAAAATATTCGTAGGAGGTTTAAATACTGATGACGAGGATAGAATTATACCTAACGGTGATTATCGTTATGCGTTAAATATTCGTAACTCTAAATCAGATTCAGACTCTCAAGGTTCTATAGAGAATGTAAACGGAAACGAGGAGGTATCCTACTCTTTAGGAATTGGAAACTTCAAGTGTGTTGGTGCTTATGATGATAAGTTAAACAATAAGGTTTACTACTTTGTATGGAGTAGCAATGGTTCACATAAGATACTAGAGTATGATGCAGCTACAACTACTGTAAATTTAGTTCTTGAGTCAGATTTATTAAACTTGAGCGAAGATAATTTTATTCTTGAGCAGAACATAACAGTACTAGATGGTAAGATGTACTGGACTAATAAAAAACCATACAAGATAAATATAGAGAGAGCTAAAACTAATGGATATCCATCACCATTGCTTGAGGAGTACATACTAGCAATAGTTCCAGCACCAAATAATTCTCCTAGAGTTGAGTATGGTAGCAATATAGATGTTAAGATTAACAATGTAAGGAATAAGCTATTTCAGTTCAGATACAAGTTTGTATACTTAGATAATGAAGAGAGTGCTTGGAGTCCTATATCTAAGGTTGCACTACCTGTTGATGAGGCACAGTACAGACCTTTCTCTTACTATGATACAACATTAAATAACTTTATAAAGGTTCAGTGTAGATATTCTAACAACGAAAATCCACTTGTATCTAGAATAAAGATTGCATTTAGAGAGGGTAACACAGGAGACTTTTATCTTGCAAAGGATATAAAGAAAGAGGATATGACTAGCTTTTTAGTTGGAAACAATTATGAGTTTGAGTTCTACAATAATGAGGTTTACACATCATTAGATAATGACGGAAATAAGGGTATGAGATTGTTCGATAGAATACCTTTAGAGTCTAATACTCAGTCACTTATAGATGGCAATAAGTTGGCTTATGGCGGTATAACTGAGGGCTTTGACCCTGTTGATATTGATATTGATATTGAACCAGTTTCAAGTGAGGTTAAGAATGTTCCTGCTCCAAATGTTAGCTCCCTTGTTGGTTATCAATCTGCTGATGGCGTTTTATTCCCCTTTACTGGTAATGGTATATTACAGTTTAATTCAAACTTTGTTTCATTTTCTGGTGTAGCTTCATCTATCAATGGTTTACCATACTTCCTTGATGTTGTATGGGGTTCTGGTGGTGGTTTAAATGTTTTAACTGGTGGGTATGGTATTTCAAATAATCCATACGGCTCACAAGCTAGTGATTGGATTGGTATTAAACCATTAGCAAATAGTAATGCTGTTCAATACCTTACTACAGCACAAGTTAAATCAGTAATTATAGGAGACCCACTTGGAGAGGAGGGTATTCGTTATACAGTAACTGTTGATGTTAACTTATTCAACTGGGATAAGAACTCATACGAGGATAAGAAAATAAAGGTTCAATACCTAACACAATCAGGTGATGGAATACTTGATGTATACAATGGTTTAAAGTCAGCACTTATTTCAAATAATTATTCAGAAGAATACTTGACTTTTTCTTTCGGTGATTTTTTCACAGTTAATGCACCTGGACTAGCATCTTACCCAGTACCATCTGGTTCTGCTGCTATGGTATTTAATGTTAGAGCAACAGTTCCACAGGTAAAGGTTGTTGCTCCATCTGGATTCGACCCTTTTGGTGTTCCTTTTGCTGCTGGCGGTAGAGGTGTTGATAAGTTACCATGTATTAGAACTTCAGACGTTAAAATAAGAGCTTATGCAGCTTGGACAACTTTAGTTGAGAAAACATTGAAATCTGGTTCAACACATGGTATTGGTATCGTATATTACGATAACCCAAATAGAAGTGGACTAACAAATGTTACAAAGGAGAAGTTATTCTACGTACCATTCCCTACAGAGAGAAATATACAATCAGGCTATCTTACTACAGATACAGATTTAGATATAAGGATTAAACACTTACCACCAGATTGGGCTAAGTATTATCAAATTGTTTATACTGGTAATCAGACGATAGAGAATATACCATCTGCTGCTGGATATAAAGGATTCATTCAGTGTAAGTTAAGAAATGTTCAGTCATCATCTATACCTGGAGCTTTAAAGGCTAAACTTACTGAGCTGACAGATTTTAATGCTACAACACCAGAAGCAACTGGATTAGGGTATGGATTTACGAAGGGTGATAGAATAAGATTCTTGATGGATTCAAGTGAGAACTTCTTGCAGCAATATTCTGATGTTGAGATAGTTTCATTTGACCAATCAACAGAGGAGATTATATTTAAATCTCCAGACATAAGTATTTCAGATGGATACACTGTAGAACTTTATACTCCAAAGAAGGATAATGATAATGATGTTTACTTTGAGATAGGCGAGGTATTTTCTATTGGAGAGGATTCTGCTGGTAACAAGTATCACGAAGGAGATACACCTCAAGACCCTCTAAATCCAATAACAACACCTGCTACTATATTTCTTGATGATATAGGGGATGTTTATCTTAGATTTAGAACAGCTCCAACGAGCCGTCAGATAGAGGATTATCATTACTCTGATTACTATGACTCTGATTCTTGGGATAAGGGAAGACCTAATATTGTTGATGATAACATAAAGAGAATTTATAGACCTACAACAATCAGATACACAGAGGCTTTCATTCCAGAGACTAATATAAATGGTCTTAGTAGGATTGATGATTTTAGTTTTGAGTCTTATGACCAAAAGTATGGAGATATAATGCTGATGTACTCAGAGGATAAGGGTCTTAATATATTCCAGAAATTAAAAGTAGGACAGGTTGGTGTAAACCAAAGCACACTATATTCTAATGATGGTAGCACAGTAGGTACAGTAGGTAGTAATACCAGAGTTCTTTCAGATATAAGATATTATACAGGAGAATTTGGTATTGGAAATAATCCAGAGAGTTTCGCTGTTTATGGGAACATGAAGTATTTTGTGGATTCAAAGAGAGGTGCTGTATTAAGATTAGGTGGAGACGGAATTACTCCAATATCTGAGTACAAGATGCATAATTACTTCAATGATAAATTCATAGAACTTGACACGATGTCAGACTTTAAAGCTATTGGAGTATACGATACTAGATTTGATGAGTACATACTAAATCTTTCTGGAGGAGATGTTAATGAAACTATAGCTTATAGTGAGGGTAAGAATAGATGGGTAACATTCTATTCATACGAGCCAGATTTTATGGTTTCAAATCGTGTAGGGTTGATTACATTTAAGAATGGTGTTATGTTTAATCATAATACAAGTGGAAATTATAATGTGTTCTACTATGATGATAGTGTTTCTAAGATTAGATTTGTATCAAACGTAGAGCCAACTAAGATAAAGATTTACGATTACATCACTCAAGATGCAACAGATGTTTGGTATATGCCAGAGGCTACTAATCAGTTTGGACAGAAGACTAGCCTTGTTATTGATGACTTCCAAGATGTTGAGGGAGTATTCAAGACGGCATTACTTAGAGATGAGAACACTCCTAATGTTCAGTTTCCATTAATAGAGGGAGACTCAATGCGTAGTCACTCTATGGATATTACGTTAGAGAATGATTCTATAGGATTCACGAAGTTATTTAGTGTAGGTGTAGGTGTTCATCTTTCAGAGTTAACTAACAGATGATGAGTATATTAGCTATAGCAGGGATTGTTTGGGTTATATGTTTCTCACGAATACTTAAGGGTGTTCGTGAGTGGATAACAATTAAATCTGAGTTTCTTGGACGATTACTTTCTTGCTGGGGATGCACATCCTTCTGGGTTGGAATGATATATTACTCATTACCAAATGTATTGTTGATAGAAAATGTATTTTCTTCTTTGATATGTTGTGTTTTTTTACAATCTTTGTACGATAAACTAAGACAGTAGCAAATGATTGTAGTATCAGGAATGGCTAGGTCTGGTACTTCGATGATGATGCAAACACTTATACATCTAGGATTCGATTCTCCAGCACCAGATTTTTTACCAGAGCATAATCTAATATTAGATAAGAACCCTAAAGGTTTCTATGAGATGTATAATGAGGTTGCTAATGGTGTTCATCATCATAGATGGAAAGGTAAGGCTGTTAAATTATTTCCAGGATGTCTAAACCAAACGCCAAAAGAATACGTATCTAAGGTTATAATAATGCTAAGAAACAAGGCTGATACTATTAAGAGTTATACCCCTATACATGAAATACTTAATGAAGATTATACTCCAGAGGTTATTTATGATGCAAATTATTATATTTTAGACAATTATACCTATGATGTTGACCATATTTTTATTAACTTTGAGGATATTATCTCTAATCCAGAAAAAGAAATTGAACGAGTTGTTGAATTTTTAAAGCTTGAACGAGATGATGAAAAAGTGTTTAACGCAATAAATAATATAGAATTATGCCATTATTAATAGGTGCAGCAGCAGGAGGTCTTTTATCAGCAGGTATGGGAGCTTATAAGATGTTCAAAGGAGGTAAACAGGAGGAGGCTGGAAGAAAAGCAAAAGCAAGCTTAATTAAACCTCAATACCAAATTCCAGAAGAGATTAAGCAAAACCTTAAGGAGAGTGAATTAAGAGCCTTAGAAGGGCTTCCAGCAGCTCAGAAGGCTGAGTATGTTAAGAATATACAAAGAGGACAAGAGAGAGCCTTACAAGCTCAAGCAGACCGTAAGGGTGGGTTACTTGGTATTCAAGCTGCTACACAACAAGCTACAGATGCTTTCACTAATTTAACATCTATGGATGCAGCAGCTAGAGCAGCTAATCAACAGCAACTACAGCAGAATAGAATGGTTATGGCACAGGAGAAGGGTAAGCAGTACGCTGAGAGAAGAGGTGATTATCAACAAGATTTAGACTCTGCAAACGCAATGATTGGTGCAGGTTCTCAGAATAAGATGACTGGACTTGACCAGATGGCTGGAACAGCTTTAACACTTGGTACATCTATGCTAGGTTCAGGAATTGGTGGTGGAGCTAAAGCAGCAGGTTCAGCAGCTAGCTCTATGCCAACATCTAATCAATTTAACGCAGCAAATACACTAACTAAATCAGTTGGGAATTACGGATACCTTTTAGGAGGACAATAGTAAATAAAATAAAACAACATGGGATTACCAGCTAGTAAAGGAATAGGAACAGGAGAAGCACAGGTCTTTAATCAAGATAAGACTTATGAAGCTTTTCAAGGTTTAGCTAATCGTAAAATGGCTCTTGATGATTATAATAAAAGATTAGAAGAGCAGAAAGCTAAAGAAGCTAAAGAAGACGAACAAAAAAAGAGACAACAAACAAATGCTTTATGGTCAACTGTTAAGGTTGATACTAGAGGTATGAAGCCTGCTGATATAGAGCTAACTCAAAATGAGGTTAATGAGTTTAGAGATAAGTGGTTGTCAAGAGCTGAAGAGATTGCTAACTTTGGTGCTGCAAGAAATGAATTTGATAAGGAGTTTCAGAATATACAGGGTAACGTGAATAGAAGGGTTGACTCGTACAATCAAATTAAGACTATCTCAGAGAGATTAAATGCAAATCCTGAGAAATACCAAGAAGCTCAGATAGATTACGCTAGAGAGCTTTATGACGCTCCAGATGTTGATATGGGTCAAAACATTGGGTTATTTGGTCAGAAATTAAAGATAGGAGACCCTAATGCTGATTACGTTAAGCTATATAAAGATTCATTCTTTAGAGATGAATACTCTAATACTAGTGATGATAAGAAGTCATGGTTTAAGGGTGATAAATTCTTATCAGATAAAGATACTTTTGAGAAATTTAAGAATAACCAGACACCAGAATGGATGGAGAAATGGAATGTTATTTATGGTGATGATGAATCGTTAGATAGAGATGATAGTGGAGAGTTAACCGATATAGGTACTGAGCAGATGCTTAAGAAAGCACATGATGTTGTTAAGGGTAACTTAAGACAAAGCTCTGATTATGGAAGTGTTACAGAAGAACCTACATCTAGTGGAGGTGATGGTGGTGCTGGTGGTGATTTCCAAATTGTTCCATCTACAGGAACTACAAAAGGTGGAAAATCTTTCATTGGATTAGAGATAGCAAAGGTTGGTAACAAGGATATTAAGCCATTTGATATTACAGTGGAACAAAATGTGTATAAAAAAGATAATAAGACTGTAAAAACAGATGAAGAAGGTAATCCTATAAGAAGAGAATCTACCGCATCTATAGTGCCATCTTCTTTAGCATACGAAGATGGAGAGTGGTACATGAAAGGATACACGACAAGAACTGTGTATGACAAAAAAACAAACGAGCCAACAACTATTAGAGCTGATTATGATAGAATTCTAATACCTAAAAATTCTGGATTGATGAATAAGGTAAAAGCTAGATACAATATTAATGGCGACTTACTTGATTACTACAACAAATTAAATTCAGGAGAAGGTGATAATAATGAAATTGACCCTTTAGGTATTCTAAAATAAATAAATATGTCTTTAAATAGTAAAATGTCTGTAGAAGAATTTTCTAAAAAACTAAAAGAAAAATACCCTCAATATAAGGATATTAATGATAATGAGTTAGTTAGTAAAATGATTCAAAAATATCCTCAATACAAAGATAAGGTTGAGTTAAAAAAAAAAGAAGCTACTACAGAAGATTCTCAGATGGTATCAGAGCCTTCTGGAGAGAGTTTAGGAGATGTTAGTTCTGAGTTATCAACTTCAGCACAGAAGCAAAAGTTAGACTCTCAATACTCTACACAACCAACAGTTGACGAGGTAATAGAAGCTCATGGAGGTAAACTTCCTGATGATATTGATGTTGTTAGTAAACAAAAAGAAAGACCTTTAGGTATACTTGCATCTGGTTATGACCCAACAGCAAAAACAGACAAGGAAAAGAGAGAGATTAAAAAGAGAGCTGAGGATAATCAAAAGGCTATATATAATCAGTACAAAGAAGATATACTAGAGGCTGAAGTAGAGCCTACTATGTATGATGATGTTTTCAGTAATATAGCAGATATTCAGAATGAGAAATTACTAGGTGCTGATTTCAAAGATAAAGTACCAGTAGAAGAATCACTTCCAAAGGTTAAGATAATTAATGATTATGCTGAGTACTTAAAGAAGAGTAACTCTCCATTCTATGATAGATATAAGGAGGGTGCTTTAACTAAAGATGATAAAAAAAGTTATGATTTCTTAAACAAAGCAATAGTTCATCAATCGGATATATTAAAAGCTAAAAGAGAAAAGGGAATAATAGATGATGAAACTTATAACTTTTACAGGGATGAGCTTTATAAGAAGCAAATGGAAACTCAGTCTATTGACCCAGATGCTGCTGCTGAATATGCTGCTGAATTAATAAGTAAGAAAGCTAAGAAAGGTAGTGATTACTACAAATTTCTTTATGATAATAAAGTACAAGAACTACAGGATGCAGCAGGGTTTTCTGATTATGAAGCAGATTTAATTGAAGAGAAAGAGACTCAAGAGGAAGTTGACAAATCTTATAAGGAGGCATTAAAGAATCCATATCTTCCACAGAATGCATCAAAGATAGCATACTATAATGTTGTAGCTCCAGCTATGAATGCATTTAAGAATTATGGTGCAAATGTTATTGCTTCATCAAGTAGATTGTCTGGAGTAGTTCAACCAGACTTTATGTCTAAAGCATTGAATGAGTACGCTGATGATATAACTGATTATTTCGGTAAAGAGGGGATATACACTATACCTTCAGAAATGAAAGGTGGATTATTTGAAGATGGCGATATTAAGTATAATAAACTACTTCCAAAGGTATCAGAAACTATGGCTAATATGTGGGCTTTAGTTGGTGGTGGTGGATACATGGGTGGTACTAGTAAGACTGCACAGAATATAGGCTTAATAAGTAGTTCATTCCTATCTACTCAGAATGATTATTATAAGGAAGCAAGAGAGCAAGGTTTAAGTCATAAGCAATCTATGGCTTTTAGTTCTGGAGCTGCTGCTACAACTTCAATGTTAGAGCTTGTTAACCCTCAGAAATATTTAGTTGGAGATGGCTTTAAATTATCTAAGAATGCTTTAAGAGCTATAATAAAGGATAAACCAAAAGGAGCTATTAAAGAGATGGTTAAGGGTGTTGGAGAGGAGATTTTATTTGAGAATATGCAGGAGTTATCTCAAGAAGCTGGTGATATGCTTAATAAGTTTGTATTCAATGCTGCTACAGGTTCAGATTTTGATGTTTCAGTATCTAAGGATGAGATTTTAGAGCTTGTTGCTTTAACATCTATTGCTGCTGGAGGTATGAAGGGAGTTTCTGGTTTTTCTTCTAGTAATCAATTAAGATATGAGGCACTAGAGAACTCAGTTACAAATAGTAATGAATTCAATGAGTACTTAAGTAGTAATGAGGTAGTTGAAGCTTTAGGTGAGGATAAGATTAATTCTATAAAGGAACAAGCAGGTAAATTTAAAGGTTTCTATGAAAAACTACCTGAGTCTTTAGGTGATAAACGTGCTATTGTAGCAACAGCAAAGATTGATTTAGAGAAATTAAATGAAAGAAAGAAGGAGATAGAAGCTGAGGAATTTCAAGATATATTTAAGGATGAATTAACTGCTGTAAACAATGAGATAAATGTATTAAAGAAAAATATAAATAATATTGTAAATGATAGTGAAACGAAAGAACAAGTACCA
>Ga0070752_1001868_pt1 | contig 14152 bp, 13 predicted proteins | sample VirMetDEL_Aug_30_FD_77440 | JGI IMG/M metagenome (GOLD analysis project Ga0070752, IMG submission 77440) | Aqueous microbial communities from the Delaware River and Bay under freshwater to marine salinity gradient to study organic matter... | ecosystem: Environmental > Aquatic > Marine > Coastal...
ATAGGAAATAACGGAACGATTGGCGGTGAAAATATTATTTCATATAATAAAAATAGTATTTCGAATGGCACAGTCTATGGTCAAACTTCAATAGTTTCACCAATGGGTACTATAGATCGTCTCAATTCAACATCGGCTCACGCTGGCATATTTGTTGGAAATCTAAATGGCGTAGCAAAGATTGCTATGAGTCTTGCACCTTATAGCGGTTCACCAGAAGCTCCATCAACAACAGATGATGCCTATGAAACAACACTGCCGACTGCTTCTGAAATTACAGCTCAGCAAAATACGGCTGATACTGCATTGAAAAGAGTTGATGTAAAAGTATCATCTCTATTAAATCAAATTACGGGTTTGAATGAGGCTGGTTTAGGTGAGTATTATGATCAATTCAATTTTCCTAATACTACACCAGATATTGCTTATGAGAATGGTCCAGAAAAAGGCAGTAGGACAGTGGCACCAACAACGTTTCCTGGTGATGAAATTAGATAAAGGAAATAGAATATGAGTGAATGCCCGCCGCGTAACACAAATACTCGTGGAGCTCTGGAAAGTATCAAAGCTGAGCGAAAGCGAGAAGCTGAAGAAATTAATAAAATTCTTAAAATGGATGTAACTTCAGGCGCGCTTCGTAGCCGACGAACGGGCGGTGTAGGACTAGAAGGAGCAAACTCTACAACACAAAGCGAAGATCCAAATAGTAATAATTTAACCGATACACCTCCAGATGCACCCAAACAAGTATATAAACCAATTATGGCTGGTTTAACTCCTCTTGGTAATGGAAATACGAGTAAATCCTTTATAGTTAATCCACAACTTAAAACTTATGTTGCTGATACAAATAGAGCCATTGGAGCAGAATCTTCACGGCCTGTGGTACCAAGAACATTCTTTTTTAGTGGAGAAACTGGTAGTGCAAATCCGGATAATATGGATGAGATTTTAAATGGCACAATAGACAAATATCTTTATGTCCAATCAGAATTTGTATCGGCTGCTCGATCAAGAGCAGAGTTTAAAAATAATAGAATTGCTGTTTCAGAAGGAATATATGAACCAGGAGATTTTGAATCGGTTGATGCTGGTACACTTAAACAACAATTGATGATAGGAAGAGCAATTGGTTATGTTGTAAAAACAATGGAAAATGGCACTCATTCAAAAGAGCTAACTTTTCTTCTTGCTTCTTATTTTGCTTCTCTTCCATGGTATGAAAAAATTATAATGCACTATGATACGACTTCTGGTAGTGGTGAGGGTGGAGATGGAGGCTTTAGAGCATTTGTCGTACTTCCTTTACTCGATGATAATTACCAAGGGTCATATGCTCGAAAACTTGAAACGCAATATAACGGTAAACTAATGAGTGAAAATCTCATGCTATTTTAAATTATAGTATATAAATATAATTAAAAGTAAAGGTAAGTTATGGCCACGAGAGCATTTTCAGTTGAAGCAGGAAATCTAGCGAGTTCTCTCGTTTCTTCTCGTGCAATTGATTACAAAGATATAGATTTAAGTTTTACAAGAAATACGATTAATGACATTTACAAAAAGATTGATGCAGAAGCTGTAAAGCAATCAGTAAAAAATATTATTTTGACAAATCTTGGTGAAAAACCATTCCAACCCTCTTTTGGTACACAAATACGTGATTTACTCTTTGAACTTGCAAGCGATCCTTTTATCAAATCTGATATTCGTGATAGAATTTCTCAATCAATTACAAGATTTGAACCAAGAGCATTAATCGAGTCTATAAAAGTTTATTTAAATCCAGACTCAAATATTCTTGCTGTTGATATTATTTTTCAAGTGGTAAATACAGATGAAACAGTCAATCTGAATGTAACACTCTCAAGGTTAAGATAAATGGTAACTAACATACAATCCACAGAACTTGATTTCAATTCAATCAAGCAAAGTCTCAAAACTTTTCTTGCACAGAAAGAAGAGTTTAAAGACTATGACTTCGAAGGTTCTGGTCTTTCAAATATTCTTGATGTGTTGGCATATAATACACATTTTAATGCCTTGACCGCCAATATGGCAATTAATGAATCATTTCTTGAAACTGCTCAATTAAGATCAAGTGTCATTACAAATGCTCAATCTCTTGGTTATTTTCCAAGATCATATACATCTTCCTCAGCCACTGTTCAATTATCTCTTGATTTAACTACATTCTCGGGTACACCCCCAATTTCAATTACATTGCCAGCTGGCACACTTTTTACTTCAGTGGTTGAAAATGTATCTTATACGTTTCAAACGCTTCAGGCATATACAGCTGAAAACGATGGATTTGACCTTTATATTTTTGGTGATGATGATGGAAATTTAGAATCTAAACTATATGAAGGAGTTCGAAAGACTCAAACATTCTTTGTGCCGCGGCCAGAAGAAAAAAGAATTTATGTCATTGGTGATGAAGCTCTTGATAAGAATACGATTGAAGTAAGTGTGTATGATAATTCATCATCTACAAATTCTGTAACTTATAGTAATATTACAGAAGCTATTCGAATTGATTCTAATACACGCTTTTATCTTCTTAGAGAAGCTGCAAATGGATTCTATGAGCTTCAATTTGGAGTTGATAATTCATTTGGTCAAGAACCAGTAACAGGTAATAAGATCGAAGTTTCATATCTTACTACAAATGGTGAAGCGCCGAACGGAGCGTTATCGTTTTCTGCTCAGAACAGTGTAACAGTTGGAGCACAAAGTTTTCCATTAGCGGTCGGTGTTCTTTCCGTTGCAACTGGAGGTTCTGAAAAAGAATCAATTGAATCAATTCGTACTCTTGCTCCTTTAAATTTTGCATCTCAGAGAAGAATGGTTACGAAAGAAGATTACAGAGCTTTGATTCTTGCAAATTATTCTTCAGTAAGAGATGCTAATACTTGGGGCGGAGAAGAAAATGATCCTGTTGATTATGGTAAGATTTATATCTCACTAAAGTTTGAAGATGATATTGATAATGATTCAAAGGAAACAGTAAAATCTGATATTACAAAAAACTTGATTGCGCCTCTTGGTACTATGTCAATTGATCCAGTATACGTGGATCCGACAACCACTTATCTTGGTATTACTACACTTTTTGATTATAACCCAAACTTAAGTAGTTTGACACCAAGAGCTTCTGCTACAGCGATTGAAAACGAGGTTGTAAATTACTTTGATGAAAACCTTGAAATTTTTGGAAATTCATTTAGAAGATCAGCTCTCTTATCAAGAATTGATGATCTCAATGAAGCTATCTTATCATCATCAATGATTGTCGAATTGAATCAAAGATTAGAATTAGATCTGAACGTAAGTAAAAGTTATTCATTAACTTTTCCTGTTGAAATTGCTACTCCAGATGACGTTAATTATAGAATAAATACAAGTCGCTTTATATTTGACTCAAAGACTTGCAGAATTAAAAACAAATTGAATTCTTATACTCTTCAAATTGTAAATGAAGCTGATGAAGTCATAGAAAGAAATATCGGTACATATGATAATAATGGAACAATCAACATTATTGATTTGAATGCTTCTTCAATATTAAATTCTTTGGATTATATTAAAGTATTCGCGACACCAGCAAATCAGGCTACAATTAGACCCGGTAAAAACTATATTCTTGAACTAGATACAGATAACAATAATGCAATATTTAATATTGATTATCAAAAGAATAGAAAAATCCTCTAATGTCTACTGATAGAACTCTTTTAGAATTTAATAGAAGAAAACCAAAACTTCAACAATTTGAAGTTGATGAAATTCTTCCAAGCTATTTTCAAGAAGAATATCCCAATATCATATCATTTCTTCGTGAATATTATGATGCAAATCACGAATTTGAAATTATAAAAATATTAGATCATGATCTCTTAGCTCTTCGTGATTTAGATGAAGTATCACTTCGGTTTATTGATGGTCTTTTTTATGAGTATGCTTTAAACACATCAAGTGATTACTTTTCAAAGCCAAGAGTTGCTCTTAAAATTATTAACTTTATTATCAAGAATAAAGGGAATGAACTTGCAACACAGCTTTTCTTTCGGCTATTCTTTGATCAAGAAGTTGAAATTTCATATCCAAAAGATAATGTATTTATTATAGGAGAATCACCATTAAACAATGAATTATATCTAATCCAAGACGGAAGAAGATATCAGTTTTTATCGGTGTTAATTAAATCAGGCTTGAGCTTTTCACAATGGGAACCGCTCTATCGCGCTTTTGCACATACTGCTGGCTATTTCTTATCAGGTGATGTGGCCTTTGAAAGTGTAGCAAATGCATTTAGACAATTTATGCCAACAGCAATTATTGATGATACAGATTTATTTACATTTACTTCATTAGCATCAGCACAAAATACAATAGGTGCTTTTGGTGAATACTATGTATTAACCGATTCTGATAATACACTTTATGTAAGCAATACACAACAAATTGCTGGTTATAGTGAAGTCACAATTGAAAATATTAATGCTCAGTATGACGATCTTCAGGAATTTGCTCAAGCGACCTCGCCAACAATGGATGAAGATTCCGACGGAACACTGAAATCAGTAACTACATCGAATACCATTGAGACAATGGATACAGATAAAATGCTAAAATCTTATATTGATTCCGATGGAATCTTATAAATAACATAAAGAAACTCTGAGGTAAAGATGACAACTCGAGAAAATATATCCTTAGGCGCTGCTGCAAATGATGCCACTGGTGATACACTAAGAGGCGCGGGTGGTAAGATTAATCGCAACTTTGTAAAGATTTTTCAGATGCTTGGATCCGATAGCGATTACTTATCGGCACAGCTAACTCTTGATAGTGATGGCATTATCTATAATGGTTCGTCATTCACAACAGAACTTACCTTTACAGAACCAACTGCAAATAGAACCATTACATTTCCTGATGCAACTGGTACAGTTTCTCTTTCAGATACGACTGAAAATCTTGAAAATAAAACTTTAATTAATCCAATTATTCTTGATAATGCTTCAGGAGTTGATCTTTTAAAATTCACTTCAGTTGCAGCATCAGTCAATGAACTTACAATTTCAAATAACTCAACGGGCAATCCTCCAATACTTTCTGCAACAGGTGATAATACAAATATTAATCTAAATCTTGATGCAAAGGGAACAGGAGCAGTCAGAGTTTCGAAACTCGCAATTGAAAGCGAAACACTTAATTCTGATGGAGCCTGCTCACTTGACGTTGGATACACTATCTTCAATGGTTCTGCTGCTCTTACAATGACACTCAATAATGGTACAACGGTTGGTGAACAAAAAATCTTTACAAATAAAGGAGCTGGAACTGCGACAGTAACACCAGTCAGTTTTGCTCAAGGCACTAGCTTTTCATTAGTTCAATATACTGGAAGCTCTGCAATATGGGACGGCACAAATTGGTATCTCTATTCACATGATAGCGATGTCACAATAGCGTAATAGGAAAAACAATGACAGCCACGATTACAGATATTTTTAGAAAAAATTTATTAAATGATTTGATTACTGGTGTACAATCAGATTCTGATTATTACTATGCAGCTATTGGAAGAGCTGATCAGTGGGATGATTCAGATAATGTTCCTGCAACTAAGAATCATTTATCAAGTGAAAGAAATGTTAGACTCGCTATGCAATCAATGAAATTGGCTGAAAGCGTTTCTCTTGTGATTCCAAGAAATACATGGTCAGCTGGCACAATTTACTCAGCTTTTGATGATGCGGTTGAGGGTTATCCAAGCGAACCATATTATGTTATTACTGATGAGAATAATGTTTATGTTTGTGTCCAGAGAGGACGAAATACAGATGGAACTACTCGAACATCTATTACCTCTCCGAGTGGTACCGGAACAAGTGTAATTGATACCGGAGATGGTTATAAGTGGAGATTCTTATATCAGATATCGACATCACGTGTGAACAAATTTCTTTCAGCTAACTATATGCCAATTGAATATATCGACTCTGCTTCAGATGATGTTGAACAACTTCAATTTGATGTTCAAACCGCATCAACAGCAGGTGAAATTATTCAAATTGTAATTACTGATAACGGTTCTGGATATACAAGTGCACCCACTGTCACGATTACGGGTGATGGATCATCTGCAACAGCAACTGCTAGTATTGCAGGGGGTGAAGTGAAAAGAATTCAAATGAGTGCTTTTGGTTCTGGTTATACTAGAGCTGTGGTATCTATCACAGGTGGTGGTGGGTCTGGAGCTACAGCCCGGGCCGTGATTCCTCCTATTGGAGGTATTGGTGCAGATGCAACAAAAACTCTAAAATCGACTGCTATAATGTTTAATACAAAGCCATCTGGCACAGAAAATGATACATTTCAAGTTGGAAATGATTTTAGACAAGTATCAATTATAAAAAATCCAACTGATTATTCAGGAACAAAATTAACTGGAGCTTCAGCAAATGCTATGAAAAGTCTCATAGTCGCAGATGCTGGAGCATTCTCCTTGGATGGAGATATTACTGGAGATACAAGTGGATCTCAGGCAGTGGTTGTGTACATCGACTCAGATACTGTATTCTATACACAGAATGAAACGACAGGATTTGGAAGTTTTGCTACAGATGTTGGTGGCAATATTACTGGGACAAGCACAACGACACTTACAACTAACGTAGATAGTTCTGCTGCTGATCCATTTAGTGGTGAAATTCTTTTCCATGAAAATAGAGCACCGATTATTAGAAATACCGAACAAGCAGAAGATATTAAATTGATTATTCAACTTTAAGGCAAAGAATATGGTTTCACAAGTTATTAAATCTACATTTGAAAATGTATATAAAGATGATTTTAAGGATTCAGATCATTATCATAGAATTCTTTTTAGTCCTGCTAGAGCTGTACAATCTCGTGAACTTACTCAAATGCAAACCATCATTCAGCGCGAGATAGAAAGATTTGGTAGAAATATTTTCAAAGAAGGCGCAGCGGTTAATCCAGTAAGAAACGTATATGTCGATAGAAAATATGCATTTGTAAAATTACAAAGTGCAACCGTTGATGCATCATATTTAAATCTTATTTTTACAGGTCAAACCTCTGGTGTAAAAGGCAAAATTGTAGAAATTGTTAATGCCGAAGGTGCAGATCCTACAACTCTTTACGTTGCTTATTCATCTGGTAATCCGAGTTCATCTGGAGAAAGTAATGTAAAGTTTCTTCCAGGTGAAACAATTGTAGGGCCCGGTGGAATACCTGGAACACCTACGTTTGTTGTACAATCTACAAATACCGATGCTAATCCTGCAACCGGCTTTGGTATGAAAGCATATGTCGGTGAAGGTGAATTTTTTGTTGCAGGGCACTTCATTTATGTACAGCAATCTTCAAAAATCTTAAGTAAGTATTCAAATACTACAACATCAAGAGTTGGATTTAAAGTTATTGAATCAATCGTAACTGTAAATGATAATGCTAATCTTTATGATAATTCACAAGATAATTTAAATACAACTGCTCCAGGTGCAGACAGACTTCAAATTACAGTCGAACTCGTTTTAGAATCGGAAATCGCTGCGGGGGAAACTTTTATTTACATTGCTGATATTCGTGATGGAGATGTTATTGATGTAAATGATGGTCGGGATGAATATAATAGAATTCTAGATTTATTAGCTCAAAGAACCTTTGAAGAATCTGGAAATTATACAGTCAAGCCATTTCTTGCTACATTTAATGCCGGAGATTCTTCAGGAGAGCTTGATCTTAAACTTACATCTGGTATTGCTTATGTTGAAGGTTATCGTGTTGAACAACCTTCAACAACAATAAAGGTACAAAAGCCAAGATCAACAACGGCTCGAACTGGTGATACAACTGGTATTAACTATGGCAACTATGTAAACGTAAGTGATCTATTGAGTGTTCCTGATTTATCTAATCATGAAAAATTAAATCTGATGGATGATTCAGACTACATATCAGGATCTATTATTGGTACCGCGCGTATTAGAGCAATTGAAACGGTTGGATCAGACTATAGGTTCCATCTTTTTGACATTCAAATGAATTCGGGGCAAAACTTTAGAAATACTCATTCAATTGGTACTGGTGCTCTTGACTATGGTAAAATTATTCTTGATAATGGAGTAGCAGTACTTTATGAGACTCAAAATAATGATGCACTCTTTCCTCTGACTAATGCAAGAGCTGCAAGTGTTGCAAATGGAGATCTTACAGTTCAAAGAACATTTTATGTTACTGCTGTAGGTACAACAGCCGCACTTCCAGCATTAGGTACCGGCGAGTCTTGGACATCAACTTCTGATTGGCTTACCTCAACCGATTCAGATGGTGCTTTCTTTACACCTTCAGCAATTACTGCTACTGAAATACAAGGTGTACCTGGAAATAATCAAGCGATTAGTGTACATGCATTTGTAAGAAATACTACTGCATCATCGAAAACAAAAACACTTACTACAGTAACAAATACAATTTCCATTGATTCTGATGGAAATGGTAACGTCTTTGTACCTCTTGGAAAGGTTGACATATATCAATTAGATTCAGCACGATTAACTAACTCGAGTGGAATTGACATTAAATCTAAATTTAGACTTGATAATGGCCAAAAAGATAACTATTATGATATTGGTAGGCTCTATCTAAATACTGGAGAATCATTAGCTGATAATAGTGTATATGTTAAGTTTCAGCATTTTGCTCATACGAATAATGGATATTATTTCTCTGTAAGTTCATATTCTGGAATTGATTATGAAAATATTCCAGTCTATCGTCAAAACAATGGTGTATCAGTTCCACTTTCTGATGTTCTTGATTTTAGACCAACGATAGATGAAACTGGTGCTAATTTTACAGGCACAGGTGCAATTGCGACTAAATTCCCTCAAAATACTGAAACAGTTTCAACTGACAATACCTATTATAATTCACGTAATGATAAGCTCGTTGCGATTGAAAATGGAAAAATATCTTATATTAAAGGTGAGGAATCACTTAATCCAATCTCACCTGATATTCCAGACGGTTCTATGCTTCTTTATAATTTCTATTTGAATCCATATACTTTGAATAAGAGTGATTTGAGTACTCAATATATTCAAAATAAACGATACACAATGAGAGATATTGGTAAGATTGAACAAAGAATTGAAAGAACTGAAGAGATGGTCGCACTTTCTCTTCTTGATATTCAAGCATCAACTCTTGAAGTTCTTGATGGTTCTGGTTTGAATCGTACAAAATCAGGATTCTTGACCGATGATTTTCATGATCACAGAGCATCTAATATTAATAGTGAAGAACATAGAGCATCAATAAATCCATTCGGCGAATTTATGACATGCTCCTATAGAACAAAGAATGTTGGATTGATTTTTGATTCAGCTGGTCTTGGAACTGGAACTTCTGGAACTTCACTTGTAAATAATCTTGTAATGCTTGATTATACAGAAGAACTTTATGTTCAACAACCTGAAGCGACTCGGACAGTAAATCTTCAACCATTTATTAGAATTAATTATGAAGGCACTTTGATTCTATCACCATCCTCTGATGAATGGAGAGAAGAAATTACGAATACTATTATTGTTGAAACACCAAGAGTTGATGATGAAGACAGAAGAAGAGATCGTGGCGGGGGTGATGATCCATCACAAGCACGAGCGGCGCCGGGATCAGCTCGGGAAAGGGCTTTCGCTTCAGGTGGCTGGAGACAAACGGGCGTTGATAGAAACGGATTTAGTACATGGGAATCTCGATCATAAATATAACATGATTTATAATGAATTTGACGGTATCACTTCTTGGATACCATTTGATCATACAGACTTTTTTGAATGTGTAAATTTGTGGAGTTCCACAGATCCATATTCAAAACTACATTGTGAAACTATTCAATGGAGGTTAATACCCGCCTTTGAAAATAAAAAGATAATGATGTTTAGAAAAGGAATAAATATAATTGGATTTTTTACTTGGGGATGGATGACAGAAAATGAATTTGATGAGTTTGATTTTGATGGTGAGCAAGTCTTTTCAAGAGAAACCAGTGATAAATGTGTAATTATAGATGTGATAGTAAAAGAAGATTTAGTGAAATGTATAAAACATATGAAAGTTTTTGGTAAGCAATATCATCCACATATTGATATGATTTACTTTCATAGAGAAAAATATAATTATCGTCCTGGACGGGCTAAAACAAAACTGAAGGAAATAAATGCATGACAGCATCTAGACAAGAACGAATTAATTTAAGTACATATGCTGGAAGTCTTAAAATTAGTTTGGCAACAACAAATAATTCTGGTTATAGAAATAAACTTGGGTGGCCGTCAACTGCGTCAAATAATGTCTTAGGACCTCGTATTAAAGAAAGTCTTGCAACTGGCGGTGCTGACGGATCATCAAAAGCTGAGATTAATATTGCTCGTTATGACATTGTACCTTTGATTCGATTTGAAGAAGATTATGCATATTTCGGCATTAAAAGTAATTAAAGGAGTTTAAGATGAGTGGTGGCGGTGGTGGACGTAGACGTCGTGGTCCTGGTAGAGGTGGTATTGATAACGGTAATACGAACGGTAATGAACCGGTAATTACCCTTATTCCAACGATTCGTTCTCGTGAAATTAGATTTAGAGCACAAGGGCTATTACCCAATACTCGTCACTTTCCTTTCTTTGACGGAATACGAGTAGATGCTTATTGTATTCAACTTGACTTTAATGATGCAGCATATAGCTGGAGATTTGAGAATAGAGAAACTTGGGATGTAACAGATCGTGTTGATAGTGATAGAACTACTGAATTTAATCAAAGATGGAGAGAACTTACACCTGAAGGGTGGGATCAGGCATGGCATCCAATTTATGGTTCATCGGGTCCTAACTTTTTAAATGATGTCGCAAATTCTAATTTTGAGGGGGCACTCGTATCAGATGCGAATGGTACTCTCGAAGGTACGTTCTATATTCCAAATAACCAAAATCTTTCTTTTGATGCAGGTGAAAGAATCTTTTCACTTTATGATATCACTACAGAAAATGATGATACATCAGCATCAAGAGCTAAAGCAACATATAACGCTCAAGGTACTACTGTTACGAATACTGTTATAATCCGCCGACCCCGGCCCGGTGGCAGCGGTGGTGACGATGGCGCGCGAGATCCTGTTGCTCAAACGTTCTTTGTTGATAATCCTGAAGGTGCATTTATTACAAAGGTTGGTATTTATTTCCAATCAAAAGATACAAATGAGGTTCCAGTAAATCTTCAGATTAGAGAAACAGTAAATGGTTATCCATCAACAACTGAAACGATCTCTGGCGCTAGTACTTGGCTATTCCCTAGTTCTATTAATGTATCGGAAGACGCAAGCGCGGTGACCAACTTTACATTGCCGGCTCCGACATATTTGGCTCCCGGCCAACAGTATGCAATTGTGCTTATTACAAATTCACTTGAATATAACGTATTCATTTCTCGAATGGGTGAATTTGCTCTTGGTGAAACTGATAGAAAAGTTACAAGACAACCGAGTCTTGGTTCATTATTCCTTTCACAAAATGCTGAAACATGGGAGCCTTCACAGTTTGATGATTTAAAATTTGATTTATATAGAGCTAAGTTTAGTTCAACATCTGGTACTGCTATTTTCCAGAATGAAAGTACAAGACAAAGACTACTTCCTGCGGATCCACTTCTTTTTGATTCTGGTGATGCTACTGTTAGAGTTATTCATCCAAACCATGGCCTATTTGTGAATGACACGATTAGTCTGCTCGGTATGGATTCAAGTACTACATTCCCATCAAATATTGTGCTCAACGATGTAATTGGTAATAGAACAATTACTGCAGTGGATGGTACAGGATATACATTTGAAGCCGGTGATACGCCAACCTCAGGCGGTAGATTTGGAGGTTCAAATGTCCGTACCAATGATCAGATTCTTATGGATTATGTAATTCCATCATTATCATATGGAGCACCAGAAAATACAAGTGTAGCGTTCGGTGGTAAATTCACCGACGGTAAATCATTTGCTGGAACAGAAACGCCGTATGGTAAACCCGATTCAGATGCTCCATTTACAACATTTGTTCCATATGAAAAAATCTATTTTGATAATCCTAAAGTAGTGGCAGCTTATGATAATGAAGTCGCAAGTATGGCTGGAGCAAGATCTGCTACAATTCAGGCCACTCTTTCAACTTCTACTGATTATCTTTCTCCAGTAATTAATGCTGAAAGACTTTCACTTACTGGTGTAAATAATGTGATTGATAATCAGGATTCAGCAGCGACTTCTGGATTTAATGTTCCACTCTATTTTGTTCCAGAGACTGATCCTACTCTTGGTTCTTCTCTTGCAAAACATGTAACAAATGTAGTTACACTTCAAAGTGAAGCTGTTGGAATCAAAGTGCTGCTTGCTGCTAACAGACCAGCCGGTTCAAACTTTGCAGTATACTATAAAGCTGTAGCTGAGGATGTTGATCTTTTAACAACCGCTTGGACATTAATCGCGCCTGAAGAAACATATTCGACTGATAACACACCTACTTCATTCCAAGAATATCGTTATCTAATTGGTGGAACAGAAGGTACTCTAGATCCATTTAAATCTTTCCAGATTAAGATTGTCATGACAGCCACAAATAGTTCAAGGCCTCCATCGTTTAAAGATCTTAGAGCAATTGCACTGTTAGTATAATGAAACAATTAATAAAAGTACAGAACAATTCTAATTTGGCCAAGGACCCTATTTCAGGTGCAGTGATCAATATAAATAATACAGAAATTGAACAGGCTAGATTAAGAAAAAAAATACGGCAAGAAGAAAGAGAAAAACTTACTAAGCTTGAAAATGAAATGTCAGACATCAAGCAAATGTTAGTTAAATTAATGGAGAAACAAGATGCCAATTAATGCTAGTAATACAATTGAACAATGGAGACTAGCATTTAATAACTTAGACTCTGATGTAAATACAATTACCGCATTTGCTGGAGTTGGTACTTCACTTGATACTACTGCAACAGATCTTGCTGGTGCAATTAACGAGCATGAAGCCAGACTTGATTCTGATAATTCTAAAACAAATACAAATACTGTTGATATTGCTACAAACGCGTCAAATATTAGTACGAATACGTCAAATATTACTGATATATATGCTAATTTTCTTAGAAACGATTCAGCATTTACAAAAACTTCTGGCGACGTCATATTTAATGATAATGTAAAAGCCATCTTTGGTACAGGTTCTGATCTACAAATCTATCATGATGGGTCACATTCTTATATCACAGACCCGGGAACAGGCAATCTAAAAATCTTGTCTTCTCAAATTGATCTATTAGGTGGAGCAGATGGTGCTGAAACAATGGCAACATTTGTTGATGATGGTGCGGTGACTATTTATTATGATAATGTTGCTAAGCTTGCCACTACATCTGCAGGAGTTAATATAACGGGTGATCTTTCTATTACTGGAACATACACAGGTGATTCATCAATTCCTACAGCGGCAATTCAGGCAGGTGCAATTACATCAGCAAAGCTATTTGATGTACAACAAATAGATATTCTTGATTCAACAGGTACAGTTGTTCGTAGTTTATATGGTGCTGGTGCTTAATAAGAGGTTTTAATTATGGCAATCCGTAGGCCTCTTTATATAGATAATAACGGTCAATTCAGAGATATGACTTCTATTGAAGTCGAACAGATTAAAAGAAAAGCTGTAGCTGAATGGATTAAAAGTGGCGGTCAACGCGGTCAACTTTCTGTAGCTGATACTGCTGGTGCTACACCTACTGTTGTGGGTGTTGTTGAAGGATCAGTAGCAAATGGAACCATAGACATATCAAGCATTGGTCTCCAATCTGGAGATGTTATTCTTGTGACAGCATATGCTAATGAACAAGTTAATATAGCTGGTGGTGGAGATATTGGTTCATTTGGTACACCTGATGGTTTTGTTAGCATATCATCAACACGTGATAATCAAACCAGTGGTGTACAAGATTAACGTAATGTTGTAATGGTAAATTTTTTAGAAAAATCGAAAATAACTTTATTAAGATAAAAAAATCCTGTGCCA
>Ga0070752_1001869_pt1 | contig 14151 bp, 11 predicted proteins | sample VirMetDEL_Aug_30_FD_77440 | JGI IMG/M metagenome (GOLD analysis project Ga0070752, IMG submission 77440) | Aqueous microbial communities from the Delaware River and Bay under freshwater to marine salinity gradient to study organic matter... | ecosystem: Environmental > Aquatic > Marine > Coastal...
GACGTAAGAATTCGCGACCTCAAGGCCAGGGAAGGTGGACACGGCCTTATAGGCCATAAACACATTCACCGCGATGATCGTGCCAAAGGCAGCGACGGCGAACATGAGGACTTTAAAGCCGGTAATCGGAGAAGCCATTGCGGCACCTTTCTGTTTCGGGTGGGCGGCTGAGGGAGCGATTGCGGACGGGTTGCGTATCATCGCCCATCACCATTGAAGACCGCGCTCTCGCTGACCCGTACATTGGAGGTAATATCCTCAATCCAGATCGTGATCTCGGACCGCTCGGCATGGGCCATGCTAGCGCCTTTGGGGGCGATCACATAAAGGCGCTGGGTTTTGAGCTTATCCGCCGCAACCGTGATCGTATTGCCCGTCTCGCCCTCCAACTGCATCCGCACCGGTTCCTGCGAATCGACGGTGATCCGGAAACGCGCATCCTCACCCTGTTTGTTGCGCAGGCGGATGTCGTAAGCGTTGCGGATATCGCCATCCGATAGCGTGACATAGATCGGCTGGCGCAGCGGCGTGACGTTGAAATCAATCGGTGAGCGCAGGAACAACGCCGCAACAAGCCCGATGCCGATGCCGGACCAGAGCGCGAAATAAACCATCGTGCGGATCCGGAAGACGTGTTTCCAGATTTTCGTCGGATGGCCCCCCGCCCGTTCCATCGCCTCATCCTTGAGCGCGAGATAAGAGATCAACCCGCGCGGTTTGCCGATCTTATCCATCACCTCGTCGCAGGCGTCGATACACAACCCGCAGGTGATGCATTCAAGCTGTTGGCCGTTGCGGATATCGATCCCCATCGGGCAGACGTTGACGCAGGCCATGCAATCGATGCAATCGCCATTCGTCTCGACGCTTTGCTTGCCGCGTGGCTCGCCGCGCCATTCGCGATAGGCGATGGTGATCGTATCCTCATCCATCATCGCGGCTTGGATCCGCGGCCACGGGCAGGCGTAGATGCAGATTTGCTCACGCGCGAAACCGCCAAAAGCGAAGGTGGTCAGCGTCATCACCACGATGGTGATATAGGCGGCGGGATGTGCGGTGCCCTGCGCGAGATTGCTCAGCAATGTCGGCGCATCGGTGAAGTAAAACACCCACGCCCCGCCTGTTGCCATGCCGATCAACAACCAGAGCACCCATTTCGTGAGGCGCTTGCGGATTTTCTCCGCGTTCCATTTCTGCCGCAAAAGCCGGATGCGGGCGTTGCGGTCGCCCTCAACCCAGCGCTCCACAAGGATAAAGAGATCCGTCCAGACCGTTTGCGGACAGGCATAGCCGCACCACACGCGGCCCAGAGCGGAGGTAAAGAGGAACAGGCCCAAGCCAGCCATGATCAAAAGCCCTGCCACGAAGTAGAACTCGTGCGGCCAGATCTCGATCATGAAGAAGAAGAACCGACGGTTGGCGAGATCCAAGAGCACCGCCTGATCGGGCAGCGCGGGGCCGCGATCCCAACGGATCCACGGCAGCACATAGTAAATCCCCAGCATCATCGCCAGCAGCCACCATTTGAGCGTGCGGAACTGCCCCTTCACCCGACGCGGGAAAATCGGCTCGCGGGCGGCATAAAGTTGCTCTTGGGGTTCGGTACTACTCACGGCAAGTCTCCCTCAACGGCGGTTACATTGCTTCTTCTATGAACCTTGCGGCGGCGCTTTGATATGCGTCAAAAAGGCCTGATTTTAGGGCGATATTTGCGCCCCTCATTGCCTTGACCATTGCAGGGCCCATCACGCCTAAAGCGCCCTCGAAGGAACTCCCCCGAAAGCGCGAAAGGTAGAGAAAAGCATCGGCACGCCCGAGATATGCGCGAACAGGACAGGGTGCCGATGCTTCCGCCGGAGGCCAAAGGCGGCCTCCGGATGTCGTGCGCCTTCAGGATTACTCGCCGCCACCGCTGCCATGGACATATGTGGCCACGGCGCGGATCTGCGCTTCCGTCAGACGATCTTTCCAATGCGGCATCACCCCGTAGCGCGCATTTGTCACGGTCTCGGTCAAGGTGGCGGTATCGCCACCATAGAGCCAGATCGCATCGGTCAGGTTCGGCGCGCCCAAGTCGCGCATCCCCGTCCCGTCATCCGCATGGCACGAGGCACAGTTATCCGCGAAGACGGTCGCACCCGCGCTGGCAAGGGTCGCGTCAAACTCCTGCCCCGAGATCTGCTGAACATATTGCACGACCTCGTTGATCTGTGCTTTTTCCAGCAACTCATCGCGTCCGAAGGCAGGCATTTGCGACAAACGTGCATCCTCGTCTTCGGTATTGCGGATGCCGTGGGTGATCGTGGTGTGGATATCCTCGATCGAGCCACCCCAGAGCCAATCGTCATCGATCAGGTTCGGATAACCGAGCCGCGAATTGCCCTGCGCGCCTGCGCCGTGGCACTGCGCGCACCATGTCGCGAACACGGCCTTCCCCGCGTTCATCGCGTAGTCGTTCAACTCGGGATCGGAGGCGATCTCGGTCAACTCAACGGAGGCGAGTTTGGTCTCGATCGGGCCATTGGCGGCATTGTAGCGCGCGATCTCTGCCGCGACATCCGCCCGCGTCGATTTCCCGAGGATCCCCGGCGTGGCGCCATTGATCAGCGGCCAAGCAGGCATCGCGATGGAATAGGCGACGCCCCAGACAACACAGGCATAAAACGTCCAGAGCCACCAACGCGGCAGCGGGTTGTTCAACTCCTCGATGCCGTCCCATTGGTGGCCGGTGGTCGAAGGCTGCTTCTTCTCAACTGGTTTTTTGCTCATCGCCACGCCTCCTTACAACGTGGTGCCGCGATCAACCCGCGCGGTCGGCGCGGATTGGACGGCAGGCTTGTCTTCATGGCGGAAGGGAATGCTGGCCACCTCATCGTGGATTTTGCGCACACCGGGGCGGAACACCCAGATGACCACGCCCACGAAGATGCAAAACAGCATCAAGAGCGCCCAGCTATCCGCGAATTCCCGCAAGATATGATAGTCCATCGCGCGCCCCTTACCGGCTTGCCAAGGGCTGGAAGGTCGAGAAATCGACCATCGTCCCGAGGACTTGGAGATAGGAGATCAAGGCATCCATCTCGGTGATGCCCGGCTTGCCATCGAAGTTAGAGACTTTCGCCCCCGGATAGCGCTCCAGCAGGCCATCGTAATCGCCATCCGGATCGGTTTGGGCTTTGAAATCAGCCTGCGCCAGCTCGATCATCTCCGAGGTATAGGGCACGCCAACCATCGCGTTCGCTTTGAGCGAATCCGCGATGAACTCGCCGTCGATCCGTGCATTCGAGAGGAACCCGTATTTCGGCATGATCGATTCCGGCACGACCGATTGCGGATCCGTCAGGTGATCCACATGCCACGCATCCGAATAGCGCCCGCCGACACGGGCCAGATCCGGCCCTGTGCGTTTGGAGCCCCATTGGAACGGGTGATCATACATCGATTCCGCCGCCAGCGAGTAATGCCCGTAGCGCTCGACCTCGTCGCGCATTGGACGGATCATCTGGCTGTGGCAGTTGTAGCACCCCTCGCGGATGTAGATATCGCGGCCCTTCAATTCGAGCGGTGTGTAGGGGCGCACCCCTTCCACCTTCTCGATTGTGCTCTCCAGATAGAAGAGCGGAACGATTTCGACGATCCCGCCAATGGTGACGACCAGGAAAGAGCCGATCAGAAGAAGTGAGGCGTTCTTTTCAATAACGCCGTGTTTGTCGAGAAGACCCATATCTGTCTCTCCTTATTCGGCGGGCACTGCGGCACCAAAAGCAGCTTCACGCGGCTGTTTGGCGACAGTGGCCCAGAGGTTGTAGCACATGATCAAAGCACCGGAGAGATACAGGACGCCGCCCAGACCGCGGGCCACGTTCATCGGGAATTTCGCACGCACCGCATCGGCAAAGGCATTCACGAGGAAGCCGTTCGCATCCACTTCGCGCCACATCAGGCCTTCCATGATCCCCGAAACCCACATCGACGCCGCGTAGAGCACGATCCCGATCGTCGCGAGCCAGAAGTGCCACGAGACCAGTTTGAGCGAGTAGAGCCCTTCGCGGTTCCACAGTTTCGGTGTCAGGAAGTAGAGCGCCCCGAAGGTGATCATCCCGTTCCAGCCCAGAGCCCCCGAATGCACGTGACCAATCGTCCAGTCCGTATAGTGCGAGAGCGAGTTGACGGCCTTGATCGACATCATCGGGCCCTCGAACGTGGCCATACCGTAGAAGCCAACCGCAACCACCATCATCCGGATCACCGGATCGGTGCGCAGTTTGTCCCATGCGCCAGAGAGCGTCATCAGACCGTTGATCATCCCGCCCCACGACGGCATCCACAAGATGATGGAGAACACCATGCCCAGCGTCGTCGCCCAGTCGGGCAGCGCGGTATAGTGAAGGTGGTGAGGGCCAGCCCAGATATAGAGGAAGATCAGCGCCCAGAAGTGCACGATGGAGAGCTTATAGGAGTAAACCGGACGCTCTGCCTGTTTGGGAATGAAGTAATACATCATCCCGAGGAAGCCTGCGGTGAGGAAGAAGCCGACCGCGTTATGGCCATACCACCACTGCGTCATCGCATCTTGCACGCCGCCGGTGACCTGCACCGAGATCGAGCCGAACATCGAGACAGGGATCGCGAGGTTATTCACGATATGCAGCATCGCGATGGTGACGATGAACGACAGGTAGAACCAGTTTGCCACATAGATATGCGGCTCTTTGCGGCGAAGGATCGTGCCCAAGAAGGCGATGAGGAAGGCGACCCAGACAATCGTCAGCCAGATGTCGATATACCAGACAGGCTCGGCATATTCCTTACCCTGCGTGCCGCCCAGAATATAGGAAGACGCCGCGAGGACGATGAACAGGTTGTAGCCCCAGAACACGAACCATCCCAGCCCGCCACCAAACAGCCGCGCCGCCGAAGTGCGCTGCACCACGTAAAACGCCGACATGATCAGCGCATTGCCGCCAAAGGCAAAAATCACCGCCGAGGTGTGCAACGGACGCAGACGACCGAAGTTCAAAATCCCCTGAGCCCATTCAGGGTTCAACTGCGGGAAGGCCAGCTGGAAGGCGATTGTCACCCCCACGAGGAAGCCAACCACGCCCCACAAACAGGTTGCGATCACACCCGCGCGGATCACACTGTCAAAATATTCAGTCTCCGGTGCGTAACGCGGCACATCCACATTGCGCAATACATAGATGAACGCGATTGTGGCGGCGATGGCCACCTGGATTGCGTTCACCATATAGGGGAGATCCCGTGCGTAATTGGCCGCGACAGCGGCGAATACCGCCACCAGGCCAAGCACGATCAGCTTGAGATAGTCCATTCTGCGTCCCTTCGTCTTACCCTCTCCCGACCGCGATCAGCGCCTCTCATGGGCACGACTCATCGGGTAGGAGGCTGTTCGCCTTGGTTCGTTCTGCCTTCTCCCAGTGCCAATTGCCTTGATCTACATCAAGTCCGCGTGAGGGGCTTGGGCGCATTGGTCGCAGGGCGCGCGATTGCACGGATGTCGCAGGGGCTGTCATGGAGATCGCAGTGGAGGCCGGCCCATCATCCCCTCCCCCTGCGCCTCTCCCCTGTGCGGTCTCGCCCTCCCCGTCCCTGCCCTCGCCGTCCCTGCCCCTTCCCGCCGCTGTTGCGCCCGCCTCATTTGCCATCAGCCCCGCGCCAGAGTTTTCCGACGTTTTCCTGCGCAGGTTGATCCGCATCAAAGCCCACGGGTGGCGAGTCGCCCTATCATGGTAGCGTCGCCATCCACTCGAAGGGTTAATGCTATGCAATTCAAAACAATCCTCAGCGTGCTCACCCGCCCGGATCATATCGCGGCGGATCTCACCCCCGCCCAGAGTGCCGCCCAAGAGCAAGACGCGCATCTCGATCTGCTCTGCCTCGGGATTGATCAGGTTCAAACCGGCTATTATTTCGCGGGGGCAAGCGCGGCGCTCTACCAAGAAGGCCGCGCGCAGGCCGATGAGGATGCCCGCCGCATCGTCGCCAAGGTGACAGAGATCTTATCGGGGAACACCGTCTCATCGGGCGGCCTGCGCTGGTCCGCCGAGGCCGCCGTCGCACAGACAGGGTCCATCGCCCCCTTGGTCGGCCAGCGGGCACGGTTCGCCGATCTGGTCATCGCGACCTCGCCCTATGATCCTGCCGCAGGGATCGCCGAGGAGATTGCCTTTGAGGCCGCTCTGTTTGACGCCGCCACGCCCGTTTTGCTCGCGCCAGCCAATCAGCCACTGTCCCTCAGGCCCCGCCGTGTCGTCGTCGCGTGGAACCAGAGCAACGAGGCGCTCTGCGCGATCCGTAAGGCGCTGCCGATCCTGATCTGTGCCGAGCGGGTGGATATCACCGTGATTGACCCGCCCTCCCACGGGCCGGAGCGGTCAGATCCCGGTGGGCAGCTCGGCCAATGGCTCGCGCGGCACGGGGTGCGGACAGAAGTCACCGTGCTCGCGAAAACGCTTCCCACTGCGGCGGATGTGCTGCAACGCCATGTCGAGGAAACCGCGACGGATATGGTGGTGATGGGCGCTTACGGCCATTCCCGCCTGCGCGAGGCGATCCTGGGCGGCGCAACGCGGCAAATGCTGGAATCGGCCAAAGTGCCCGTGCTGATGGCGCATTGATGCGAATGGCAGGCGGCGGCGATCCGCCCCGCCTGCCGCCCGCAAATTCAGGCCCCAAGCCCTAGTGACAATGCACTTTGCCCGTCGCCTTCTCCATATGGCAGCATTGCCCGGGAGGAGAGGATTTGCGGCACCCGCCCCCATGGGAAACCTCGTCTTGGCCCCATATCGCACCGAGGAGCCCAGAGGGGTTGGCAGCGGCACTGGCGATCCCGCTCAGGCAGATCATCGAAAGCGTCAAAACAACGCGCAAAAAGATCATGAGACTGGTCCGTTCCTATAGGGTCGTGATGGCTTTCGCCCAATTGCGGCCCCGCAACAAGCCGAAACGCCCCCTCAGGCCATATAGCCGCCGTCCGAATCGTCCCCTGCCTCGACCATCAGCCGATCCATATCCGGCACGGTAATCATGCGCTTGCCCGCAAGCTCGATCACCCCGTCCCGCTTGAGCGCCGAGACCTGCCGCGACACGGTTTCCAGCGTCAGCCCGAGGTAATCCGCCATCGCCTCCCGCGTCAGCGGCAAATCGAAACTCATCCGCCCGCGCGGAGTTTGCATCTTCACCGAAGCATCACGGCGCGCGATAATCAGCAAAAGCGAAGCAATCTTCTCCCGCGCGGTTTTGCGGCCCAAAAGCAGCATCCACTCGCGCGCCGCATCCAGTTCGTCGAGCGTCATCTCCAACAACCGCTGCGCGACATGCGGCGTGTTGAGCATCATCTCCTCGAACGGCTTGCGCCGGAAACAGCACATCACGATATCGGTTGTCGCAGTGACGTTATAGGCCGCAGCCTCCCGTCCCGGACGGCCGACAAAATCAGAGGGCAGCAATAGGCCCACCATCTGCGTGCGGCCATCTTCCAAGGTCTGCGTCAAGGTGGCGATGCCCGATACGACAGAGGCCACAAAATCCATCTTGTCGCCAGACCAGATCACCGTCTGCCCAGCCTGAAAACTGCGATAATATTTAATCTGTTCAAGGGCTTCCAACTCGTCCGTCTCGCATCTTGCGCAGACCGCACGATGCCGGATCGGGCATTCGCCGCATTGGGGCGAAATCTCAGAGATGTCCTGAACTGTCATCGTTTTCAACTCATAATCTCTTTTCAAATTGGGGTCTTAAATGAGTATTACGCCCATCCTGCCCGCAGGATTCAAAAAAAGCGCAGCGTCGTAAGTATCAGCACGGCTTCATTTGATTTGGGTCAAAGAAGGGTGCTCCGCGTGAGGGTAATGATACGCTTATGAAACATGAATCGCAACTCGCCCGCCTCGGACTTTTTGACGCAAAGGTCCCGCGCTACACCAGCTATCCGACCTCCCCGCATTTTAACAAGACTGTGGGCCCGTCGGAGTTTTCCGAATGGATCTCGGCTGTGCCTGCGGGCGGCGAGATCTCGCTTTATCTGCATGTGCCCTTCTGCCGAAGGCTGTGCTGGTTCTGTGCGTGCCGCACACAGGGCACCCAATCGGCGGAGCCGGTGCGCGCCTATTCCGAGGTGCTGCTGGCGGAGTTGGCCCTGCTCAAGGCCCATCTCGCGCCGGATGTGAAGCTCTCTCGGCTGCATTGGGGCGGCGGCACCCCCACCTTGATGCCCGCGGATATGATCCACCGGATCGCGCAAGCTGTGTTTGACGCGGTGCCGATGGCCGAAGGCGCGGAGTTCTCGGTCGAGATCGATCCGAACGAAATCGACGCCGAGCGGCTAGATGCGCTCGCCGCCTCGGGCATGAACCGCGCCTCGATCGGAGTGCAGGATTTTGATCCCAAGATCCAAGCGGTGATCGGGCGCGAGCAGAGCTACGAGGTGACCAAGCAGGCGGTCGATATGATCCGCGCGCGCGGCGTGCGAAGCCTCAACGCCGATATTCTCTACGGCCTCCCCCATCAGGACACTGCGACCATCACCCGCAGCGTGGAGCAGCTTCTCACCCTCACGCCGGACCGCGTCGCACTCTATGGCTATGCGCATGTTCCGTGGATGGCACGGCGGCAGGTGATGATCCCCTCCGAGCATCTGCCCACCCCGCAAGAGCGGCTGGACCTGTTTGAAACCGCCCGCGATCTGTTTGTGGCCGCAGGCCATGTCGAGATCGGGATCGATCATTTCGCGTTGCCGACAGACGGGCTCGCGCGCGCGCAAGCTGCGGGAACGCTCAAACGGAACTTCCAAGGCTATACCGATGATCAGGCGGAAGCGCTGATCGGGCTTGGCGCCTCTTCCATCTCCAAATTCCCGCAGGGCTATGCGCAAAACAACCCCGCCACGGGGGCCTATACCGGCGCGATCCAAGACGGCGCATTTGCCACCGCGCGCGGGCACCGTTTCAGCGAGGATGACAAACTTCGTGCGCGGCTGATCGAGGCGCTGATGTGCGATTTCCGCATTGACCGCGCCGAGATGCTCAGGGCCTTCTGCGTACAAGCGACTGAACTGGATAAGATGCTCAGCGCGGTCGCAGAACAGTTTGCGGGCGCGGTGGCCCTCACCGCGCAGGGGCTGGAAATCCCGCCCCATGCCCGCGCCCTCACACGGGTGATCGCGCGCGCCTTTGATGCCTATGATCTCTCGAAAGCGGGCCATTCCTCGGCGATCTAACGGCATAAACACGCCCTCAAAACCAAGGTGCCGCCCGCCTTCAAGCGGTCGGCGCTCTCGTTTCCATTGAGCAAAAATATCCCCGCCGGAGGCGCAGATCAGCCCCGAAAGAACACTTATAAGTTGATTGCCGATTCCACAAATTCAACCAAACGCGGCAAGCAGATCGTCTCCAGGTCATAGCCCTCTACAATCGTCCTGCGCGCGTTTTTCCGCATGTTCTCATAAGCTTGCGGGTTATCAAGCGCATCAATCATCGCTTTCGACAAAGCCGTATAGTTGAAGAAATCAACCAATTTCCCGTTTTCTCCATCCACGATCACCTCACGCACAGGCGCGGTATCGGAGGCCACCACCATCGCCCCCGCCGCCATGCTTTCCATCAGGGACCATGACAGCACGAACGGGTATGTCATATAGCAATGGCAGCGCGAGACTTGCAGCAGCGCGGTAAAGGTCGGGTAGGGAACGCGGCCAAGGAAATGCACCCGCGACAGATCAAGCCGGTCTTTGACCTCATCTAGGAAAATCTGTTTCCAGCTACTTTCTTTCGGCGCAGGGCCGTAACTCTGGCCCTCGTCCCCCACGATCACCACATGCGCGTTCGGGCGGGCGGCCATCACCTCCGGCAGCGCCCGCATGAAGCTATGATAGCCGCGATACGGTTCCAGCGAGCGGTTCACGAAGGTCAGCACCTCGTCACCGGGCTTGAAGCTCAGCGTCGTGCCGGGGATATTGAGGCGCGCTTCCGGGTTGGGCGCGATAGTCTTGGTATTCACCCCGTCGAAAATCACCGAAATCTTCTGCCGTAGCTCCGGCGGGAAGGTGCCCGCTTGGAACTGCGTCGGCGACAGTCCCGCATCGGCTTGGATCATCGCCTGCATCAAATGCGCAGAGCGCGCCACGGTCGAGATCTTCGGCCCCAGCCCTTCGCGGCGAAATTCTGGATCGAAATCCGTATCAAGGCCAGAGGTCTGATACATCAACTCCGCATAGACGAGCAGCTTCGCCTCGGGCCAGACCTCTTTGAGATAGAGCGTCTCCCCCCAACCGGAATGGCCGAAGATCACATCGGGGATATAGCCGTGCTGATCGCGCAATTGCCGCGCGGCCAGCGCCGCCTTCGTTCCGCGCTCGGAGGTCTCCGCGTAGAGCCGCGTGAGCGGTGAGGAGAGGGTCACCTTCTCCGGCTTGCGGTATTTCACCACCTCAACGGGGGACGGGCGCTTGTTGGTTTCCGCTGTCAGCGCCAGCACCTGATGGCCGCGATCGCGCAGCGCGGGGGCGAGATGGGGGAACTGGCCGGGGAAATTCTGGTGAACGAACAGGATCTTCATCGGGGCGCCGTCACCCCCTCCTTGCTCAAGCCCTCATTATCCAGCGCCTCCTCGCCCAGAGCCGCCGCCATCAGCGCGCGGGTATAGGCGGTTTTCGGGGCGTCAAAAATCTCTGCCGTGGGGCCTGCCTCGACAATATCCCCCGACTTCATCACCATCACATGATGCGCCATCGCGCGCACAACCCGCAGATCGTGGCTGATGAACAGATAGGTCAACCCGTGCTTCTTTTGCAGATCGCGCAGCAGATCGACGATCTGCACCTGCACCGTCATATCCAGCGCGGAGGTCGGCTCATCCAACACCATCACGCGGGGCCGCAGGATCATCGCCCGCGCAATCGCGATCCGCTGGCGTTGCCCTCCGGAGAACTCATGCGGGTAGCGGGTCATGGCACTGGGATCGAGGCCGACCTCGCGCATGATCTCCGCCACCATCTCGGGCTGCGAGCGGCCCTGCTCGACCCCGTGGACGGTCAGCCCCTCCGCGATAATCTGCTCGATCGTCATCCGCGGTGACAGTGAGCCGAACGGATCTTGGAACACGATCTGCATATCGCGGCGCAGGGCACGCAGCCGCGCAGGCGGCCATTTCGAGATATCTTCACCGAGGTAATTGATCGGGCCTTCCGAGGCGATCAGCCGCATGATGGCCAGCGCGAGCGTGGTCTTACCGGAGCCGGATTCTCCCACGATGCCAAGGGTTTCCCCCTCGCGCACCGTCAGCGTCGCCGCATTCACCGCTTTGATATGGCCCACGGTTTTGCGCAGCAGCCCGCGCTGGATCGGGAACCAGACGCGCAGATCTTTCGTCGAGACGATTTCTTTTGCCGCCACAGGGGCGGCCTCGGCGATGCCCGTGGGCTCCGCCGCCAGCAGCATCTTGGTATAGGGGTGCTGCGGATTGCTGAAAATCTCCGAAACCGGACCCTGCTCCACAATCTCGCCATGCTGCATCACGCAGACACGGTCCGCGATGCGGCGCACCACGCCCAGATCATGGCTGATGAACATCAGCGCCATATTCTCCGTGCGTTTGAGATCCGCCAGCAGCGCGAGGATCTGCGCTTGGATCGTCACGTCCAGTGCGGTCGTCGGCTCATCCGCGATCAAAAGATCCGGCCCGTTGGCAAGCGCCATCGCGATCATCACGCGCTGGCGTTGCCCGCCCGAAAGCTGGTGCGGGAAGCTTTGCAGGCGGCTCTCGGGATCGGGGATCCCCACCTTCTCCAGCAGTTCAATCACCCGCGCCTTGGCCTGCGCGCCGCGCAGCCCTTGGTGCAGCGCCAAGCTCTCGGTGATCTGCTTTTCAATCGTATGCAGCGGGTTGAGCGAGGTCATCGGCTCTTGGAAAATGAAGCTGATATCATTGCCCCGCACCTTGCGAAGCCGCGCCGCATCCGCGCCGATCATCTCTTGCCCGCTGTATTTAACGGATCCCTCTAACTGCGCATTCTCGCCCAACAGCGCCACTGTCGAGAGCGCGGTGACGGATTTCCCCGAGCCGGATTCGCCCACAATCGCAAGGGTCTCCCCGCGGTAAATCTGGAACGAGACGCCTTTGACGGCGGGGGTCAGACGCCCCTCCGAGCGAAAGGCGATTTTCAGATCGCGCACATCAAGCAACGGCTGGGGATCGGAGGTCTGTGTCATACGGCTCACTTGAAGATTTTGCGCGGATCGAACGCATCGCGGATGCCCTCGAAGATGAACAGCAGCAGCGATAGCATTGTGGCGAAGGTCACAAAGGCGGTGAAGGCGAGCCAAGGCGCTTGCAGGTTTTGTTTCGCTTGCAAGGTCAGCTCGCCCAGTGACGGCGCCGAGCTGGGCAGGCCGAATCCGAGGAAATCCAAAGACGCCAGCATCGAAATCGCGCCCGTGGTGACAAAGGGCAGCATGGTCAGCGTCGCCACCATCGCATTGGGCAGGATATGGCGGAACATGATCACTCGGTCAGACACGCCGAGCGCGCGGGCGGCGCGGACATATTCGAAATTGCGCGCCCGCAGGAATTCCGCCCGCACCACGCCCGTCAGCGCAGGCCAGCCGAACAGGATCGCCACCAGCACCAAAAGCCAGAACGAGCGCCCCAAGATCGCGAAGAGAATGATGATGACATAGAGAGAGGGCGTCGAGGACCAGATCTCCAGCATCCGCTGGAAGATCAGATCGGTGCGCCCGCCGAAATAACCCTGTATCGCGCCTGCCGCGATGCCGATGACCGAGGAAATCCCCGTGACGATCAGCGCGAAGAAGATCGAGAGGCGGAAGCCGTAGATCACACGGGCGAGCACGTCGCGCGCGGTGTCATCTGTGCCGAGCCAATGGTTTGAATCCGGCGCAGAGGGGGCCGCGCCGACATTGTTGATCGTGCGGTAATGATAGGGGATCGGCGGCCAGATCATCCACCCCGCCTCGACCTTTTCACCCTCCACCGTGCCCGTGGCCTCGACCTCGGCGATCACCGCTTCGGGGTCGTCCTCGCAGGCCTCTGCCCCGCCGGACCGGATGAAGCATTGCACCACCTCGTCGCGGTAAACCGCCTCCGTCCGCATGAACCCGCCGAAGGTTTCCTCGGAGTAAAACTTCATCACGGGGGAATAAAGCTCGCCGCGATAGGAGACGAGGATCGGCTTGTCATTCGCCAGCAGTTCGGCAAACAGCGACAGGCCGAAAAGCGCACAAAACAGGATCAGCGACCAGAATGACCGCCGATTGGCGCGGAAATTCGCCCAGCGGCGCTGGTTGAGGGGGGAGAGTGCCATCAGCCTGCCCTCTTCTCGAAATCAATGCGGGGATCAACGAAGACATACATCAGATCCGACAAGATCCCCACGAGCAGCGAGATCAGCCCGAAAACATAGAGCGTACCGAAGATGATCGGGTAATCGCGGTTCACCGCCGCCTCATACCCCATGCGGCCCAGCCCATCGAGCGAGAACACCGTTTCAATCAGGATCGAGCCGCCCATGAACACGCCCAGAAACAGCGCAGGGAAGCCCGCGATCACGATCAGCATCGCATTGCGGAACACATGGCCGTAGAGCACGCGCCCCTCCGTCAGCCCCTTCGCCCGCGCCGTCATCACATATTGCTTGGTGATCTCGTCGAGGAAGGAATTTTTCGTCAACAGCGTCAGCGTGGCGAAGCTGGCGATCGTATAGGCGGCGACGGGCAGCACGATATGCCAGAGATAATCGAGCGCCTTGTCGATGGGCGACATCGCAGCGAACCCGTCTGAATATAGGCCCGAAAGCGGGAAGATCTGCCAATAGGAGCCCCCCGCGAACAGCACGAGCAGCAAGATCGCGACAAGGAAGGACGGGATCGCATAGGCCGCGATGATCGCCGCAGACGTCCACGCATCAAAGGCCGAGCCATGGCGCACCGCCTTGCGGATGCCCAGCGGGATCGAGATCAAATAGGCCAGCAACGTGGACCACAGCCCCAGCGTGATCGAAACCGGCATCTTTTCCAGCACCAGTTCGACCACGGTTTTCGTCGGGTTGAAGAAGGACGAGCCGAAATCGAACCGCGCGTAATTGCCGAGCATGATCAGGAAACGTTCCGGCGCGGA
>Ga0070752_1001875_pt1 | contig 14131 bp, 25 predicted proteins | sample VirMetDEL_Aug_30_FD_77440 | JGI IMG/M metagenome (GOLD analysis project Ga0070752, IMG submission 77440) | Aqueous microbial communities from the Delaware River and Bay under freshwater to marine salinity gradient to study organic matter... | ecosystem: Environmental > Aquatic > Marine > Coastal...
AGTGTAGGCGATCTCCTCGAGGCCCAGCCGCACCACGCAGATATCCAGGAATCGCGCGAAGTCGGCGCTCTCCTGATTGCCGCCCGTCTCCATATCGCGGCGCACCATGGGATCGGGCCACCCTGCGGCCATCACAATGCCACCCACAACGCGCGAGAATGCCGAGAAGTCGGCCAGCGTAGTATCACCGCCTGGGCAGCCTTCAGCTGCCCAATGGCGAATGAGAGCCCACACGGCCGCGCACATATCCGCGCGGTTTTCGTCGGCCAGTATCCAGTCGTCCTCGATCACTCGGTCGCCCAGTTCTGCCGCCCTCGCATGTGGATCTGCCTCGTCGACGAACAAGTCGACCACCAGCGCGCGATGTTGGATATCGGCTCCGATCGAGAACCCGTTACCCGTCAGGCACACCGTCGTACAAACTTCGACATTGAAGTCCTGCTGGCGGTGCATGCGTCGGCCCTGCCACGTCGGAGCGGTCAGAAATGCATTGAAGTCCGGCGAATTGAAAAATCCCTCGATGTTATCGACCAGCAGGTGCGGATACGATGCGATCGCCGCAGTGTTCAGCATCTCGCGCTGCTTGTCGTCGGTGCGGGGCAGGGCCTGCAGATTGATCTGCCCGCTCGCAAATCCACAGCACATCTTCGCCAGCAACGTCTTGCCCGATCTGCTCTTATTTGCATTGAATATAAACGCAGGCACATGCGCGTATCTCGGCAGCAGCTCGCGTGAAAACATGGCCAGCATCGCCGCCACCTGCACGCACTCGCCACCCTCCCCGATGAACGGGAAATCCCGATAAATCGCCTTCAGGTGCCGCACCGCCTGCGACAGTGACCAATCCGCAGGATACTCCAGGAGCGGCCTCGTATAGATTCCAGTGCGCGCATCGTAGCCCTCGCGCAGCAGTTCAACTCCGCCGCTCTCGCGGCGCACCGGCATCCGCAGCGTGTTCACCCGCCTGATCTCGCGCAGTCGCTCGAGGAACGCATCAGAAACTAGCACCTTTGCGGCAGTATCAGCCGCCAGACTCTTTCGCGCCCGCTTCTCGCCGCGCACCTGGAAAAACTCAATGTATTGCTCCACCCATGAGCAAAACTTAAGCGGCACCATCTCCTGCAATGATCCCTCGCGCGAGACCACCGTCGGGATGCCATCGCGCACAAATATCGGCTTGGTAGCCAGCAGCGAGCCGATCTCGCTCGCCAGCTCGCTGATCACCGGCCCGATCTCCACCTCATGGCGATCGATATCCAGGCCGCCCTCATTGGCAGCATCGTCTAAGCCCTGCAGTTCTGCCATCTATTCGATCGCCTCCCGTTGTGCTGTTGTCATAGTTTGAAAAATCGGCGCGCGTCATCACTCCTGCCCCACTTGGCACGCACCGACCGCTTTTCCGGCAGATCAGCGATCGCGCGCACATCTGCCCTCGGTGCGAGGTATAACAGTTTTTGCAGCCGCCCTGCTCGATAGCAGCCTGGCAGCCGCGTCATCCGCACCGCCGTCAGGGCCTTCGGGTCTGCGCCATGCGAGACCAGGTGCCTCTTATAACGGTCGCGCGTCGCGTCCCATTCATCCTTGCTCGCATCATCCAGGCGCAGGAGCGCGTGCACACTCCTGCCGCCGCTGGTATAGATCGCCTCGATCGGCAGGGCTGCGGCCACCAGGAAGGCCATCCACTCGCGATGGAATCCCTCGACATCAATCTCTAGCACCATATACCGCCATGCAGTCACCGCGCCACGCGCCCACCACGATCCATCGGCAGGCTCGCCGCGCACCGGCTGGGCCATAAACCACGCCCCGCCCTCGGTGCCCAGCGCATCAGCAGGCAGCTCACCGAGCAAGCCTGCGCCACGCGAGAGCGTCGGCGTCTGCGTCGACCAGTCTGTCTTGAGCGGCGAGAATCCCCACCGATCCCGATCGAACAAAAAACTCCCCTTTCCCAGTGCGCCAGTGCAGACCACAAAAAACTCGCCATCGTGCGCGATCGAGGACAAGAACAGCCCAGGCGATCGATACGAGTACGGATCGACAGGCGAGCGATTAGCCAGCCACTCCGTGGTCACCTCGAAGCCCAAGCGAGCCGCCTGTCGCTGCAGCACCTCCGGCTGGAACTCTGGCTCGGTCTTTTCCTCCAACGAAGCCGGGGCCGGAGCCCCCGATCCCGTGGACGTCGATGCTGCCCGTGCCCTCTTCCGCTCCGTCTCATTATCTCCCAGCAGCCACCCCACCTCCTTGTCGCCTGGATGCTTCCAAGCCGAAGTCACCTTGTGCCGCAGCTCCTTCTCCGACCAGGGCGGCTGGCAACCGGGATTAAAATGCGAGCGCAAGAGCTCCAAGCTCTTCTCGTCGCCCAAATCGAATCCCACGACGAGGGCCTTCGCCGCCTTGAAGCACGCATCGTGCCCACCCGATCCAGCGATCGAGGGCGGGCACTTCGCCAGGTAAGCAATGGCCCGCTCAACCGCGTCCACATGCCCTCCAATCGCTTTTAACTGCCTTTAAACCGCGTTTATTGCTGCAGTGTTTTGCTGCAGCGATCGCGCACCCTTTTCTAACTCGTTGATTCTTAAGAGCCAGGTATCGGATTCGAACCGATGACCTACTGATTACAAATTTTGCGCCCACGGTGTAACTCGTTGATAATGAGCGGTCGGATCTGCTTACTGCTGATGCAAAGCGGTTAATTCCGTTGCTTTTGCTGCAGCGTTTTGCTGCAGTGGTCGCATGGGCCGACGAAATCAAACAGGGGTGCAGGGGATGTATCAGCGATGGCACCGCAACGCGCGTGGCGAGAAGGTGCCGGGATTCTGGTATTGGCAACCGCCCACGGCCGAGGGACATGCTCGGCCGCAGGCGATGTCGCTGCGCACCAAGTCGTACGACGAGGCCGCGGCCATGGTGGGCGACTTGATGACTCGCAGACTTGCAGACGATCGCACCGGCCACCTCGAGGAAGTGGCCGAGCAGGTCGTCGCTGCCAAACTCAAACACAAAAAGTGGACTCCCAAAACGGCCCGCGAGGCGCGCGCGTCGCATCGGCGACTGATCGCCTTTATGGGCAACCGCAAGCCAGACCACGTATCGCGCGATGATCTGCTCCGATGGCATGCGTCGATGCTCGAGGAGGGCCTGTCGGCGGCCAGCGCGGCGCACCATATCCGCCAGGCGCGCTCGGTATTCTCGTCGCTGCTTGAGATGGGCATCACAGTGCGCAACCCAGCGGCGGCACTCAGATTGCCGACGGTGCAGTCGTCGAGGCGCGACCGATTCTGCTCGGCCGAGGAGCGCGACCGCCTGATCGACGCGGCGGCGGATCGGCCGCACCTCCAGCTGATCCTTTACTGCGGATTCCACGCAGGCATGCGCTACGGCGAAATCGTGCACGCGCGGCCAGAGTGGATTCAGCGATCGAGCGGCGGCGGCGGCTCGATCACCGTCCAGGCAGACGAGGCCGCCGACTGGGTGCCGAAGGGCAAGAAGGCGCGCTCGGTGCCGCTGTCGCGCGCATTCGCAGGATTCCTCGATCGATTCGATGCGCCTGGGCCGTATCTGCTGCGCCCCGACAAGCCACCTGGCGGGCGGCACCAGTATCGATACGATGCGAAACGCGCCTTCAAGAATTTGGCAGCGGCGAACGGCCTGCCGTGGGTTACATTCCACACGATGCGGCACACGTTTGGATCGCTGCTCTCGATTGCTGGAGTCAGCGATTTGAAAATCCGACGCTGGATGGGCATCTCCACAGAGGTCTTCGAGCGCCACTACGCTGGACTCCACCCCGAGGATCCCGATATCGATCGCATGTGACATCGATCAACTCCGCGGGCGCGCATAGCGTCGGCGCAGGTATAGCTTGCACGGGAACAGTCCAGGCGCGCGATCCTTGCGCGGGCAAACTGGCAGGAGCAGCAGATCGTTCTCGACGTCGTAGTCGGCGGCCTCGAGGCGGCTGATATCTGAGGCCAGCCTGGCGATGACATCATCGCGCCCGTGATACGTGCGATGCGAAAGGCGCGTCGGCGAATTATGGGTGCCGCAGCAAGTGCCTTCGCGGAATTCTGGCGGCGGCGTGGATCCGAGCCGAGCGCGTGGCACGCGGTTAATCGTCGCGACGATTTCCTCGGCGGTCATCTTGAGGGGCGGCGGTTGGACAGGCATCCTAGCAGTGCCCCCTTCCTGCCTCGGCGATCATCTTGTCGATGATCGAGTCGATAGCTTTTTTCGCGTAGCGTGTCCGCTTGTGTCCAGTGATCACGGGATTCAAGCCCCGATCGATCAGCTGCTGCAGTGTAATCTCCCCGTCGAGATATCGCTCGGCCGTGGCTGGCGACATCAGTGCGGGCCAATGGTTTATGGATAATTGATGTATCATAGTTAGGAATTTTCTGCGTCAGCGTGCCACGGCACGCCGAAGTGCTTCAGCGCGCCCTGCACGATGTGCCCGCTGCGACCAGATCGGCGCAGATCAGTCGCGACCAGCACCAGCAGCAGCATGGCGATCCGCTGGCGATCACTCGCCAATGCGCGGCCCACCAGGATCAACTTGTCCGCTGGGTATAAATCCGGCCTGATCGAGCTCTCGATGTTCGCCTCGATCTCGGGCGCATACTCGCGCAGCAGCCACTCGAGCCCGCTCTCATGCGCCTGCGATATCGCAAACGTGAGCGTGTGCAGGATGAGCGGGAAAAATCCTTGATCCTCTGGCCGCTGGTTCAGGGCGTGGCCAAACTGGACGAATCCCGGCGCAGTCTCGGCGGTGCATGCTGCGCGGAGTCGGCCCAACCACTGGCGGCGGTGCTCGATCTCGCGCTGCTGCTCCTGCTGCGCCTGGCCTTTCTCCGCCTGCCGCGGACTAATCGGCCGCTTGCGGAATATTTCGAGCGGCGGCGGCAGGCTCTGGATCGCCTCGATGGCCAGCGCGCGCTGCGCATAAAAATACCACTCGGTGCCCTCGGCATCGAGATACTCGACCGTCGTCGGCACCTCACGATCGGCCAGCAGCTCGCCCCATGTCGGCACGCTCTCATATCCGACCTCGCTGCGGATCTCCTCTGGACAAGGGCGCAGGTGCAGGCCCACCCATGCAGGATTCTCGCCGCGGCCAGTCTCCGCAGTGGGCTCGATATCCATATCCTGCAGCACGCCATGATTGCCCAGGCTCTCAGCAGCCTGATCCCAAAGGCTCACCTCTCGCCGCATCGCACGCGACGCTGGCTGCGCAGTGCGCTCCCGGCCATCTGCTCCGACTCGCGTCTCTGCAGCCATCCCCGGATGCTCCTGCTCGAGCTGCGCACGCACCTTTGAGACCATCCGCCGATCCACCCGGCAGACATTCGCCAGCTGGCGATCACTCATGCAGCGCAGTCGATCATTCGTGAGTGCTCGCTCGCAGGCCAGGCGGCGGTCGGCGGCGGTGCGGCGCAGGCCGTGCCGCTCGTTTGCCTGCAGCGCGTGCTCGAGAGCCTCCTGGCGGCCGCCTGGACGCACCGCGCACTCTGGCTCGGTGACGCCCGCAGCGCGCGCCGCTGCCAGTCGATGGAATCCATCGCCCACAAAGTATGTGCCATCCTCATCGGGGCCGAATACATCAGGCGGCGGCAGCTTGGTGCCGTTCGTCAGATACTCCGTGTAGTCGTCGATCGTATGCGGGCAGAGCCGCACGCGGCACTGCGTGGTCGCGTCGCTGGTCGCGATGCGACCAAGCGGTATGGATTGGCGGGCTGGTTTCATAAATCAAATGTCCACCGACACGCGAGTACTCGGCGGGCTGCCGATGTGTCGGTTACGGTTATTCGTTGCGCTCGCGGCCGCTCGGCGGCGATGCGTCTCGCTCTTGGCGGTCGGGCGGCGGCCCCACTCCTCGAGCATCTTATTGCGCACAGACTGCGCGGCCCTCGTCTCGCCCAGCATCAGCGCGAGATCCTCTCCCGACAGGCCATCGAGCAGGTCGGGGCGGAATGTCGTAGCGAGAGCCACGATGCGGCGCACCCAGTTCCCAGGGTGCAGCGGGCCGCGGAATACCCACTCGAGCAGGGCCATGCCAGCGCGCAGGTCGTCCTCCGAATGCGAGAGCCCACTGTCGGCCATCGCCGCCTGGAGCAGCTCGACCTCATCAGGATACAGATCCTCACCTGCGCGGGCGCGCGCCAGGATATCCTGCACCTCGCGGGCCATGATCTCGTCGCTCGGATCCTGGCCCGTCTCGTAGCCCTCCCATGCCCCGGTGCCATCATCGGCGCGCCGGTAGTGCGCCTGCAGGACGCGATGGCAGCGCACCTCGAGCGGGGCCTGTTCGATGTCGGTCAGAAATGCTGGCATCTCTAGTCGCGCTTGCGCACTCGGCGCACTACATGCACGGGCAGGCATGGGCCGCAGTGTCGATCGCCGCACCGGTCGCAGCGATCGACAGGCCCATCGTCGTCGGCGGAGCAGCCCTCCTCGGCTGCGTGCTCCTTTTCTTCGACTGCCGCTGCGATCGCGGCCTCGGCGCGGTTGCGACGCCAAGCTCCGAAGAAATACGCGGCCATAAACAATCCAGACGAGATGGCCCAAACTGACGCCAATGTTATCAGCCCCTCCATCACAGGTAGCTGCCGCGCTCGATCAGCGTGTCCAGCTTGTAGGCGCACGCCGCCTTGAATGCCTCGATATTGCTGCGGCCCTCTGGCAGCAGGTGCACGTAGACCACGCGCCTATCGTCATCAGATCGGCGGCGCGCGATCAGCTTTTCGTCCTCCAGGAAATCGATGTGCCCTGCGATGTATTGCGGGGAACAACGCGCATACAGCGCAAGGTCGGTGCAGCTCGGCGGGTTATCCTCGCCGAGCGTTCGCAGCCGCTCGAGCAGAGCCAGGCGGAACACTGAATACCCGCGCTGCTGCGCGACCATCATCACCGGGAAAAACGTACCGAGCGCGACGTCGATGCATACCTCGCCCTGCGTTTTTGCCATCGACTCCTCGAGGCCGAGGTCAGCCTCAAGCTCGGGGCCTGCAGTCGCGAGGCTCATGATGCGGCCCTCCCCAGCTTATGGTTTTCGTTCAGCGCGCACGCCATGCACGCCAGCGCACCGGGATCGATGCGGCGCATGAGCTCGACCAGGTGCTCGAATGACTTCGAGCCCATCGCCTTTGCCACGCGGTGCGATGCCTGGCTCGCCCATATTCTCGCAGCCACCTCGGGCGAGGTGCCGTTCTGCAAGCAAAATGCCGCCTGCCAGAGCAGCGGCTGCATCAGCGACACTTGCGGACTCTGGTAAACAGCACTGGACGGCCGCTTCGCTGGTAGTGTTGGTGTTGTTTTCGTTTTGTTCATAGTTTGATTTTTATTGTCATGTCAGAGCCAGTCGGCATCTGGTGATTCGTCGTCTGCGTCGTCTGGATCCCAGACCGCCTCGAGATGGGCTGCGATCATGTCGGCCATGCGGTCGACGGGCAGCACCACGAACCCGCACTCCATGGCACTGTTCGCGTGCCGCTGGACGCGGAAGACAGTCGCGCCATCGATCGTCGGGTGCGCGTACCCCATCGCCTCATGCCAGCTCTCGGCATCGAGATCAGCGTCGCTGGTGATGATGTCATGATAAGACGCGAACGCAGCCGTGGGGCCAGCCTCAGCCACGCACATCTGGCGACCGTTGAGCATGTCCACCACCACGCAGCCGTTCGCAAAATGAGCGGGCCGCTGGTCGTCGGTCGAATCCTGCGCCAGCGGTTGCAGCTCCGCAGTGGGCGGCACCTGACTCAGTTCGCGCTGCACCGCGGCCAGCGTCGAGATCAGCGCGTCGGCCTGTGCGCGCAGGATGTCGGCCCATTCGGATCGCTTACCTGTCATCGCACAAAAATGCCGGGGCAGGTCTGCACCTGCCCCGGCTCTCCTTTGTTCTCCCACCGATGGCAGGCAACCACAAAACCTGCCTCGGTTGCGAATTCACTGGCGGCCATCATGCGTCGGCCTCCTCCTTGTGCTTCTCGATGTCGGCCACAACCAGGTGCAGCAGGTAGCTGCTCCAGTTCACCCGCTGCGCTGCCCCGTGAATGTTCTCGACCTTTTCGATCAGCTCCTCATCGATCTGCACGCTTTTTTTTGTCTTCTTCTTCTCAACTGTCATGAATCGTTATTTACTGTTGATAACTGCAAAAAAAAAAACGCTCAATGCGCGCCCGCAGCCCTTAATAACTGTTAATTATTGTTAATGGTTATTAACCATCTATAACGACGCGTAACGGTTGGCAATCTTTTTTTTCGCCATTTGCGCACTTTTCGGCTAGGGTGCGCCATCATGGCAAAGAAATCCAAGTCTGCGCCAGGCCCTAGTTCCTCCAACAACAGGGTATTTAAAACCAAGTCGATTTCCATACACCCCGACATCCTAGCCGATGTCGAGGCCCGCATGGAGAAAGCCAGGATACACTCGTTCTCCGAGTACATCGCGAGCTTGATCAGGGAGGATCTTTCGCGACACAACCCTAAATAAAGATTCGCAGCAGGTGCACGCCTCCCGTGCGCCTGCTGCCCCCTTCCTTAATCCCTGCGACCGCCGAGCAGCTGGATATTCTCAGCCACGATCTGGAGCTTGCTGCGCTTTTGGCCAGACTCCTTGTCGAGCCAGGTATCCTGCTCCAGGCGGCCCTCCACGTATAACGGCGCGCCCTTGGTGCAGTACTGCGCCACGACTTCAGCCTGGCGGCCCCAGACCTTGATGTCGACGAACGTCGCGCGTTCGTGCTTCTCGCCCGCGTCGTCCTTCCAGACATGATTCACTGCGAGCGCGTTCTCGAGCAGAGCGGTGCCCCTCGGCAGGTGCCGCAGTTCGACCTCGCGCGCGAGGTTTCCGATCGTGATCGTTTTATTTACGTTTGCCATTTTGGATTCAGAAATAGAAATTTACAGGTGATACAGATCGGCCCCGCAGTACCAACAGACATCACTCGCCGCCGATAGCAGCGAGGACAAAGCGGTCGCCGCTTGCGGCCGGTCATAAATAGCGAGCACTTACCAAGAGATCACCGCGGCGGCGAGCGGTCTCATCGATCAGCACATAATCGAACGAGCGCACTGACGCGCCCCAGTCGTTCTTCCGCTGCGGAGCGTGGTAATGCTCGAGCAGGCGGTAGACATGCGGGCGCAGCGTGGCCCAGACGTCGGGCGGATTCGTCTGGCAGCCGAGGCTGCTCGTCGAGGATCCGCTGCCACTGTGCCAGTTGATCGCATGCCAGCCTGTATGCTCGTATGGGCCATCTTCCCCGTCGCGCAACACCGTGAACTTTTCGCACTGGCGAAACGCGACGCGGCCGCGGTGCAGTCCAGTGCCGTAGCGATGGATCCCGGTCTTCAGCATGGCCATGCCCTTGCGCGCGCCGGTGCCGTGGCCCGCGCGATACCCATTCGGATCTGTATTCGCCTGGGCGGCCAGATACCCGTCCGGCCAGCAGACGAAGTGGGCATCGTCGTATATCCGCCGATCATTCGCACCCGCCTCGCCCATGCTATCGAGATAGTATCCGCGTATCGCGACGACGGCGACAGGGCTGCGCGCCTGGGTGACTCCATTCGCCTCGAGGATCGCGCGCACCTTCGCCTCGGGCAGGCGTGGTTTTTTCGTCTTTGGTCTCATTCGCCTGCGTAGGTTCGTGCGATCTTTTCCAAACTGTCGGTCTGCCGCTCGAGCAGCTGGCGATAGATGCCATCACGATCCTGCATCGCCGCGATTCGCTCCTTGTGCGCGAGCCAGAGCATCAGCCCGATGAGAGCCGCGAGCACCGTCGCGATGCTCGCATTGGTGATCAGTTTAATCGTTTCGAGCGTCATCGATCGAGCCGTGCATTCTCCGCCTCCCACAGAGCACGCGACCAGGGCGCATACGCCCTGTTCTGCGAAGACAGACATCCAGCCGATAGCAGCGCAACGATGGCAGCGATAATGAGAGCAGGCCTCATGGTGTGTCCGACTCCGACGTCGGCGGCGGATTGCGCTGCGCTCGCTCGATCAGGTCGGCGAGCGTCACCCACTGGCCATCCACCCAAATCTCAAACGGTCGGCCTGGAAAGGCTCGCGTGCGAAAGTCGCCCTCGGCCTCGATCGCGCCTGGCTCGCGACTCGGTATAGGCAGGTCTCCGAATGCGGTCATGATTATTCAGCGAATTGCAGGCGACGCGTATTCTGGCGCAGCGTCTCGAGCCGCACGCGCTCCTGCGCGCTGATCGACTGGCTCTGCAGCGCAGCGTCTGTATCGACCGCCTCGTTGTCGTAGTAATTATCCGACAGCTGATTGATACCATCGACCACCACCTTCGCGGTGATCGTCTTGCGCGCGGCGTCGACCAGTGCGTCGAGACTGTGATCGTTATTGTGCGCCGCCTCGAATCCAGGCGCGCGCACCTCGCCGCGGCCGCCGAGGCTCCAGTGCGTGGTCGATGTGCCATCGGTGGCGCTGTAGCTGCAAGCCGCCAGCAGAGTCGGTATGATTATCATGCCGTGCCGGTTCACTTTCCTGTGCCGATACCGCTCACCGGGATCGATGTGTCGACTGATCGCTCGCGATTGATCCAGATCCCGATGCCTGGCTTCCACTCGCCGAGCGGCAGCTCGATGCCGAAGACTGTGCGGCGACCGATGACGAGCTCGCCGCGCGCACCAGCGTCAGCGTCGGCGGTGCGCAGGATGCCCGTCGTAGTGCATCCACCACCGAGCAGGACGATGGCCAGACTGACTGCGATAGCGCGTAGAGGTCTCATAATGCGGCATCCTCCGCTGCATTCGTTTCAGGCCCTGCCCATCCGTCGACGGTCGCGCCGATCTTAGCCTGCCGCTTGCGGATGAACCTGGCGTCCAGCGAGCGCACCGTCCAGTCGGCCAGCGCGCCGAGCAGCACTGCGATCGCGCCGATGATCGCCTGCGCGTTGTCCTCCGTAGCAATGCCCCAGGAAGCCAGCGCGGCCCCACCCTTGGAGGCCAGATTCTGCGCCACCTTGCCGAGCGTGGAATGAATAAAAATCAGCGTTTTTTCCAACATAAACGGAACGATGCGTGCGCGCTCAATCCGCTTCGGTCGTCGCTGCGATATTCGAGTGCGGCCCACGCCGACAGACCGCCTGTCAATCTGGCAGCTCAATCTGACAGCTCGTCCTTGCGCACGAAGTCGCGCGTAAACTCGTCAGCGACCGCACGCAGCATGGTGCGCAGCTCCCGAATCTCGAGCTCAATATTCGCCATGCGCGCCCTGGTGTCAGGCGGCGGCAGCGCGTCGAATCGCCGATCGATCCTGGTCTCGAGAGCCCATGCATCCTGGGCGGTGAATCTTACTCCTTGCGAGAACGAGGAATTATGCTCGATGAGACTCTTCGTCACCCAGACACTCCACGGCAGACCGACGAGCAGCGCGAGGCGCGAGGCGACCTTCACCACATCAGAGTCGAGCGCGCTCCTGATTTGCTCAGTCATACCAATTTTTCACGCGCTGCAGCCGCCATATCAGCCATGCAGCCAGCAGGGCCGCGCCTGCCACCATGCCGAGGAGAAACACAATCATGTTACATTCGTGTCCGTGCCTGCGATCAGGATATCGACATTCGCGCCTGTCGCCGAATTACACTCAAACGTCAGGCTGGCACCAGATCCAGGCACTGCCAGACCGCTGGGCGCGAATCGTATGATCGAGTCCTCGCGCGTCGCTGTGGCGATCAGGTTAACCGTGCCAGCGGCGGCCTCGAAAAACGGATTGCCTGCCCACCCCACCACATCGATATCGATCTCGCTGTCGTTCGCACCATCGGCGGAGGCCACGCGCACCAAAACATATTTTATTGTATCTGGATCGATCGTGTCGCCGAATTCAGTTGTGCGGCCTCCCATGGTATCCATCGGATCGATCGCGATCGTCTCAGCAGCAGCCTCGAACTGGTGACTAATCTTGAGATACCAGTCCATCTCTGACGGCACCAGCTGCATATCGACGTTGATATCGGCGCTTGCGCCGAATCCGCTGGTTACCGCCTTCGCTGCTGCGGTCGCGCGGACATTTGCGCGCAAGTGAAAGCTCGAGGCCATGATCGAGGCCAGAGGTCAATCCCTAGTCGCCGTCGATCTCTACACCGATCCCGCCAATCTCGACCGAGGTGCCGCCGATCTCGACATTACTCGCCGACTCCATACACTTCTTCACCTCGTACGTGGTGCCCGTGCCCTCGTCCTGCGTCTTGGTGATCGTTCGCTGGCCGAAGTCGACCTCGAAGGCGATATCGTACAACTCGAATAAGTAACAGTTCGCATCCGAGGGCGGAGTCTCCGAGAGCTTGATGCACTGAAACGATACAGAGTCAGTGCCCTTCTCGAGCGGCTCGCACCAGGTGTAGTCCCCCTCCCACTCGACATCGGTGATCTCGTTGTTTTTCACCGCAAACAGCCGCACCACGCGCAAGCCAGTGCCGCCCACGCCCCACGCCGCGCCTGTCTGGATCGATGCGCCAGTCATCCTCTGGTGCCACTCGCCAGCCACCACCGACGTCGAATAGCTGATCTCCACCCACACGTAAGTTTTCGTCGCAGGCGATGCCGCCCACGCCTGGCTCACCTGGATTGCGTTGTTGCTGCCGGTCTCCTCGATCGTGCCCTCACTGACCTGATACTCCCAGCCGCCCGAGCCATCGCTGCGCACCTGCCCGATCAATCGATGGTTGCGGCCGAATCCAGGACGCGAGAAGGGCATCGGGAACGGCAGGCGCGTCTCCGAGATATACGGCCGGTTCCCGTCCCATAATATATCGCACCACTCCACCCACTCAGTGGCCGAGCCCTCCGACGTCACCGCAGGCGTATCGCCCAGGTCGCGCAGCACGAACTCCCACCCCTCGGGCGTCGCCGTGATATCGGCCGCTTGGGCCAGTCGCTCGCCAGGGTCGCCAATCTCGTAATCCTGCCGCAGCCAGAGCGTCTTGTCGGTGCCGGTCTCGCCCACTAGCGACAGGCGCAGCGGCGGATCCGCTGGAGCAGGCGCATCGCCGTCATAAACGCCAGAGCCCATCTGCCACGGCACGCGGCCGAAGTCACGCTGGCCGAATGCAACCAGCATGCGCCCCGGATGCAGGTGCACGTACCACCCCGCATCGTAATCGAGATACGGCTCGAGCGGGAACCTCCGCTTCTGCCAAGGTTGATCGTCCCCGTCAACGCGAGCGAACAACCGACCGAGCAGCGCAATGAGCGTGTTCCAGCTGCGCAGGCCAGGGATCCCACCCCTGCGCAGGCGCAGGTTATCGAGCTCGGTGCGATCGCTCCGTTTCATGCTACTGCTGCTTGTCGGCGGTAGCGTCCCAACCCGTGCCCCGGTACTGGTAAACGAACGTCTCCGACCACCAGCGGCCATCGCGGCCGTTGCTGCCGTCGATGACTTTCCACTTGTTGTCGCCCGCCTCGCCTGGCGGATTTTCCAGCGCGCCGAGCGAGCTCTCGAGCAGGCTGCCGGGATCTGAGCTGTAGTATGTCGTGACCGATACCTCCGAGGAGATGTCCCACCAGTGGCGACGCCCTGCCAGCTCCTCGGGCACTCCCGAGCCAGACATCAGTCGCTCCGAAAATTCGTCCCAGAACAGGTCGAGGTTGCCATCAAAATCAGGGTGCTCGCGCATGTCCCTCTCATTCTGCCCAGCGCGGCGGCGGATCACAGGCGGCGGCGGAGTCTCGCCAGGATCGGGCACCGTCTGCTCGTAGCGCAGCGCATACATGGCGCGGTCACCGACTTTATCCTGCGTGACCGTACAGCCCTGATACGCCAGCAGCGGCATCTGCGGCAGGCCATCAGGGCGCGCGCCGTCCACCGGCAGGAACGAAAGGTATGCTGGATACGCTGCCACGATCGAGCGGTCGAGACTGCGGCGCACGCGATCCGATGTGATCTTATCCTTTACCTCGATGATATAGGCGGATCCGTTGAGCGGCGTCCCTGTGTCTGTGCTGGCCATGAGTGAGTCGGTTACTGGCTGGCGGATTCGATCGGCGATTCAGTTTCGACGCGGATGCCATCACGCAGCTGGTCGCGTATCTGCTGCAGCACCTCCACGGGCAGGCTGCCCACTGCTCCTGCCGCCGCCACGGTGCCACCCACGGCAGTCGCCGATGCGAGGCC
>Ga0070752_1001876_pt1 | contig 14126 bp, 13 predicted proteins | sample VirMetDEL_Aug_30_FD_77440 | JGI IMG/M metagenome (GOLD analysis project Ga0070752, IMG submission 77440) | Aqueous microbial communities from the Delaware River and Bay under freshwater to marine salinity gradient to study organic matter... | ecosystem: Environmental > Aquatic > Marine > Coastal...
CTCTTCCTCTGGCGCGCCCTCGGTATAGCTGCGGTGGCCATAGCGGTTGAACGGGCGCGTGAGGCGGCCGAGATGAAAGCCGAAGCTCATCACCACAGGCAGATCCCCCGCGAAAGGATCGCGCTGGCCCGTCGCCTCGCGCAATCGGGCGAGTAGCGCCTCGCCCATCGGGGCTTCGACAGGCTCGAACCCGTCTTCGCCGTAAGCAAAATTTCCGTCATGCCAGAGGCTACCGGAGAACCAGACACTCGCAGTCTCCACGCCGAGCATAGCCGCGCCATCGGCCAGCGCGACAGTGTGGCTATCGCCGAGAAACAGCATCTCAGGCGTCATTGAACCGCTCCAGCATCAGCTCTTCGCAGACCAAATCCTCCGCTGCGGTGCGGGCGTCGTCCGTCGTCCCATCGGCGCTCTCCTCCTGCGCACGCGGTGGGGCGGAGAGATCAAGCCCAGCGAAGAAATGCTTCATTACCAGCTGCACCCCTTCTGCGGCGATCCCGCGCAGGTCGGGCTCGAAAAACATCGCGCGGGCAGGGGGGCTGGCGATCAGCTCATAGGCGGGGAAGTAATCCACGTCTGTATGCCGCGCTGCCAGATCGCCCGCCACGGCCCGCAGAACGGCTTTGGAATAGCTGGTCGCGGTGAGGACATGATCGCCGCTGGCTGTGGCAACAAGTGGCACAGGGGAAACCGTCAGGATCACCTTCAGATCGGGGTTCAGCGCGCGAAGGATGGCAAGGGCCTGCTCCATATCCCCGAGGATCTCGGGATAGGTGTAATTGTGAAACTGGTGCTGATCGGCATCGAACTGGCCCGCCCCCGTTCCGGGGCAGATCGCATAGGTCATCCCGGTTTGCGCGTGCGACCAGCCCTCGGTCAGCCCGAGGGTGAAGACCAGCACATCCGCGCGCGCAATCGCGCGGCGCAGGGCGCGGGCGGTGGAGCGCAGAGCGGCGCGCGCCTCGGATGTCGAGGAAAACCCTTTGGGTTCGATCTGCGGGCGCAGCATGTCATAGATGCGCCCGCTGCGATCTTCCCAAAGCTCGATTGCCTCAATGGCCATTTCGTCAGAGGCCAGCCGCACCCATGTGAGAAGTTGCGCGGCGGTGTAGATATTGCCGGTTCGCGCCGAGAAGACCCCGTAATTATAACTGTTGCGGATCGCCCATGAGCTGCCCGCAGGGGCGGGTTCGGCGTCGATCCAGTTCATATCGCGGAAGGTGAGCGCGCGGCTCATATGCTGGGCAAAGCACGAGCCGAAGGTGATGAACCCTGCATTCTCGGGCAGCGGCCAGCGCGCGGACCAGAGTTTCTCGATCCCCAAGAGCCCCTTTTCCGCCACGCCAGAGCGCCAATATCCGGTGGCACCTGCTTTGCGGTAGGGGTGGTCTGTCATGGGCGTGGTGTCGCTTGTCGTGTTTTGGGGCATCCCCCACAGGATGGGCGATAACCCCTAACCGAACAAGCCGTTAAAGCTGATCTTTGAACGCGGCGAAGACCTCGGCATAGACTGCGCGTTTGAACGGCACGATGGAGTCGAGCAGCTCTTGCGGGGTCTTCCAATCCCAGTGCGAGAATTCTGGGTGCTCGGTTGCGATATTGACCTGCGCATCCGTGCCGTTGAACCGCAGCAGGAACCACTTCTGTTTCTGGCCGCGATAGCGCCCTTTCCAGATCTTGCCGACCATCTCGGAGGGCAGATCATAGGTCACCCAATCCTCGGTTTTGGCGATCACCTCGACAAGATCCGCGGTGACACCGGTTTCCTCCCAAAGCTCGCGCAGGGCGGCGTCCTTTGGCTTCTCGCCGTCGTCGATCCCGCCTTGTGGCATCTGCCAAGCGGGGGTGGGGTTATCGAGGCGCTGGCCCGCGAAGATCCGCCCTTCGGCATTGATCAACACGATCCCGACACAGGGACGATAAGGGAGGGCTTCGATCTCTTGCGGGGTCATGTTGGGTCTCTTCTTCGTGGAAAAAGGGCGCCCGAAGGCGCCCCACTATGGTCTCGTCGCGGCGCTTATTGCTTTTGCGCGGCGGCGTGGGCTTCCGCGACACCGGGTTGCAGCACCGAGAGGCCTTTGAGGATATCAATCGCGTAGGCGAGTTGGTAATCGCTGTCGCGCAGCTTCGCGACCTCTTCCGCCTTCGCCAATTCGTCCAGCGCCTGCTGTTTCTCATCCTCGGTCATCGAGTCATTGCTGATCGCGCCGCGCAGATCGGCCTCCGAGCGGGTGCGCTTGGCGATCGAGCTTTCTTCTGCATCGGCCTCATCCTCGGCCGCTGGCGTGGAGCGGGGCTGCTCGACGATGATATCGGGCGCGATGCCCAGAGCCTGGATCGAGCGGCCCGAGGGCGTGTAATAGCGCGCCGTGGTCAGGCGCATGCCGCCATCGCCATTGCCCACGGGCATGACGGTTTGCACCGAGCCTTTGCCGAAGGAACGCGTGCCCACCACAATCGCGCGGTGGTGATCTTGCAGCGCGCCGGTGACGATCTCCGCGGCGGAGGCAGAGCCGCCGTTGACCAGAACCACCATCGGTTTGCCCTCCGCCAGATCGCCCGCTTCCGCGTTGAAGCGCTCTGCCTGATCGGGGTTGCGGCCACGGGTGGAGACGATCTCGCCGCTTTCCATGAAAGCGTCAGAGACCATCACAGCTTGGTTCAAAAGCCCGCCCGGATTGTTGCGCAGGTCGATCACAAAGCCCGTGACCTTATCCATCCCGCCGAGTTCCTTGACGGATTTATCAAGGTTCTCTTTCAGGTTGGCGAAGGTCTGATCGTTGAATGTCGTGATCCGCAGGACAACGACATTGCCCTCGGTGCGGCCTTTGACAGCCGTCATCTTGATCGTGTCGCGGATGATCGAGATATCGAAGGGTTCCGGCTCGCCTTCGCGCACAACCGTGATCACGATCTCGGAGCCGACTTCGCCGCGCATCAACTCCACCGCGTCATCCAGTTGCAGGCCCATCAGGCTCTCGCCATCGACATGGGTGATGAAATCGCCCGCTTCGACGCCCGCCGCATCCGCAGGAGTGCCATCCATCGGCGTGACGACTTTCACAAACCCGTCTTCCTGCGTCACCTCGATGCCCAAGCCCCCGAAGGAGCCGCGCGTCTGGGTGCGCATATCGGTGTAGGCTTCGGCGTTCATGAAGGAGGAATGCGGATCCAGCGAGGTCAGCATGCCATTGATGGCCGCCTCGATGAGCTTGCTCTCATCGACCTCTTCCACGTAATCCGAACGGATCCGCTCGAACACATCGCCGAACAAATCGAGTTGTTTGTAGACGTTGGCAGGCTTGTCCGCCTCTTGCGCGATCAGCGGCCCGGCGAATTGCGTCGTCATCAGCAGGCCAGCCACGGTGCCGCCGAGTGCAGCGATTACAAATTTCTTCATCGTCTACCCTTGGTTATCCTTCGTCTCGATGAACCACGATCCGGGGTCCACGGGCTTTCCGCCCAGTCTGAGTTCCATATAAAGCGTCTCACTGCGCCCCGCGCCAGCGCCTTCTCGGGCGGCGGCAACAAATTCTGCGCCAAATTCCTCTGCTGCGGGCTCCGATCCGCTCATCAGGCCAATCGGATCACCTTTGGATAGCACGTCTCCTGTCGCACCATAGACCGTTCCTAACCCCGCAAGAACCAGAAGATAGCCCTCTTCCGGCTCAAGGATCATCACGTTTCCGTAGTCCAGCAGCGGCCCACGGTAGCGAATGGTCGCGGGCCAAGGGGTTGTGACAAGTGCTGCGGGCTCGGTTGCGAAGATCATTCCGGGGCGGCGGATGCCTGCCGCATCGGCCTCGCCTGCCCGACGCAAGAGCGTGCCCATGACCGGCAGATGCAGGGTGCCACGCGCTCCGACGAAATCTTCCATCGGGGCGCCGATATCCTCGTCGAGATCGGCCAGACCCGTGGCGAACCCCTCCATCGTATCCGCGCTTTCCACGAGGGCGCGCAATTCCTCGGGGTCTTCGAGATAGCGTTCGGGCAGTTTGGAGCGATCCGCCACCGCTTGGGAGAGCGAACTGCGGGCCGATTGCACGGAGGCGAGCCCGTCGCGCAGGGTATTCGCCGCACTCTGTTGTAGCGACCGCAGGCCTGCGATCTCCTCAAGGTCCACCCGCAGCTTCTCGGCCTCCGATTGCAGCGCAGGCGTCACATCCGAAAGCACCATCGCCGAACGGGCAGAGCCTTCCGGCCCCGAGGGATGCAACAGGAGGAGCGGCCCGTCCGAGCGCTCCATCGTGGACATCACCGCAAGCAACTGCCCAAGATAGGCGCGTTTGGCTTCAAAGCGGCCCTTGATCTCATCCTCGCGCACGGCGGCACGGCGCAGCCCGTCGCGCAGCGCGCCGAGGCCTTTTTCATAAGCGGTGATCGTCTCTGTCAGGGCCGAAACGCGATCATCCGCACTCTGCGCCCCTTGCAGGGCTTCCACCGCGACGCGCAGCTCTGCGGCGGCGCTCAGCGCGCTTTCGCTGATGTCCTGCGCCTGCGCGGCACTCGCCCAAAGGCCGAGGCAGAAAAGAACGCTGCGCCGGATCATCGTTGGATCAATGTCTCGCCGGTCATCTCTTCGGGCTTCTCCAGCCCCATGAGATCGAGCAGCGTGGGCGCGAGATCTGCAAGGCGACCTTTGCGAAGGCTCACCCCTTCCGGCCCACCGACAAGCCCGACGGGCACGAGGTTGGTGGTGTGGGCGGTGTGGGGGCCGCCCGTGACCGGATCAATCATCACCTCGCAATTGCCGTGATCGGCAGTAATGATCATCGCACCGCCCGCCTTTTCCAACGCGGCCAGAACCTTGCCCAGATCGCGGTCGATCTCCTCGCAAGCCGCGATTGCAGCGGGCAGAGAGCCAGTGTGGCCAACCATATCGGGATTGGCGAAGTTGACGACGATCAGATCATAGCCATGCTCAATCGCCTCAACGAATTTCGTCGTCACCTCGGGCGCGGACATTTCGGGCTGGAGGTCATAGGTCGCGACTTTTGGCGAGAGCGGCATGAACCGATCCTCGCCCGCCTCCGGCGTCTCTTTGCCGCCGTTGAGGAAGAAGGTCACATGCGGATATTTCTCGGTTTCGGCGAGGCGGAACTGGGTAAGCCCCTGTTTCGCAACCCATTCGCCCAGCGTGTTTTTCAACTCGCGCTTTGGGTAGGCGGTGGCGATATAGGCGTTATGGGCTTTTGAATATTCCACCATCCCGAGCATCGCGGCCCAATCTGGGCGCTTGCCCGTCTCGAAACCGTCGAAATCCGGCTGGCCGATGGCGGCGAGGATCTCGCGGGCGCGGTCGGCGCGGAAATTGAGGCAGAAGAAGCCGTCGCCATCCTTCGCGCCTTGGTAGTCGCCGATGACGGTGGGGGCGATGAATTCGTCCATCTCGTCCTTGGCGTAGGAGGCGGTGACCGCAGATACAGGATCGGCGGCGGCCTCTCCCTTGGCGTTGATCATCGCGTGATAGGCGCGGCCGACGCGCTCCCAGCGGTTGTCGCGGTCCATTGCCCAGTAGCGGCCAATCACGGTGCCGATGGTGCAGCCCGCGGGGAGTTTCGCGACCAACTCCTCGACAAAGCCCTTCGCGCTATCGGGGGCGACATCGCGGCCATCGGTGATCGCGTGCAGCACGACCGGAACGCCCGCATCGGCCAGCGCTTTGCAGGCCGCCAGCACATGCACGATATGCCCGTGCACGCCGCCATCCGAGGCCACGCCCATCAGATGCGCGGTGCCGCCGGATGCCTTGATCTTCTCGGCGAAGGCCACAATCGCCTCGTTTTTGAAGAAAGACCCATCCTCAATCGCGAGATCAATCGCGCCTAGATCCATCGCCACCACGCGGCCCGCGCCGATATTGGTATGGCCCACTTCCGAATTGCCCATCTGCCCTGTTGGCAGGCCGACATCGGGGCCGTGGGTGATCAAGGTCGCTTTCGGGCAGGTGCTCCAGATCTTATCAAGATTGGGCGTGTTGGCGAGGAGGGGCGCATTTCCCTCCCGCTCGGTGCGCTCGCCCCAGCCATCGAGAATGCACAGAACAACGGGTTTGGGATGGGTCATCGGAGCCTCCTGCAATCGGTTGCCCCTGTCTTACGCCTCGGGGCGTGCAACGGCAACTCTCCGCCGCGAGAGGCTGCGTGATCAGACGCGGTGATAGGGGGTTCCGGCGAGAATTTGCCCCGCGCGGTAGATTTGCTCGGCCAGCATCACCCGCACCAGCATATGCGGCCAGACCATGCGGCCGAAGGAAATCGAGAAATCGGCTTTTGCGCGCAAGGCGGGTGCGATGCCATCCGCGCCTCCGATGATGAAGGCGAGCTCGGAGCGGCCCGCATCGCGCCATCCGGCGATTTTATCGGCGAATTCGGGCGAGGACATCACAGAGCCGCGCTCATCCAGCGTCACCACCACGGCACCGGAGGGCAGGGCGCGCTCGATCAGCGCGGCTTCTGCCTCCATCCCGAGGTTTTTCTTATCCTCGACCTCCAAAATGGAAGCCGGGCCGAGGCCCATGCCCCGCCCGGCTTTCCCGAAGCGATCGAGATAATCATTGACCAGATCCAGCTCGGGGCTTTTGCGCAAACGCCCGACAGCGCAGATAGTCACACGCATCGCATTTGCTCCGCCGGATCAATCCTCGCGCGGAGCGCCGAAGATCTCGCTGGAATTGGGCATCCACATTTTCTCGAGCTGGTAGAACTCGCGAACTTCGGGGCGGAAGATATGAACGATCACGTCATTCGTATCGACGAGAACCCAATCGCCCTGTTCTTTGCCCTCAACGCGGCAGTAACGCCCGAAATCTTCTTTCACGCGTTCCATCAGCTTTTCAGCGATAGCGCCCACTTGGCGCGACGAACGGCCCGAGCAGATCACCATGTGATCCGCGATCGCCGAACGGCCACGCAGGTCGATCACGACGATCTCTTCGGCTTTATCGTCTTCGAGGGAGGCAATCACACGCGCGAGAACTTCGTCGCTGGTGGGCTCCATGACATCGGTATCGGTCACGAGAGCCGCCTTTGCAGCAGGAGCTGCGGGAGTAGGATGAGACAGGACATAGTCCTCCAAGAGTTGCACGTCGCACCCGCCCCGACGCTGGGCTTATCAATAAGCTAACACCCGAGTCGTCGAATCTCAACGACCGGGCTGCGGATTTCTGCTCTCCGGTCGTGCAGTTTGGCCGCAATGTCAAGCGTTGCGTGCAGGAATGGCCATGTTCCCGGACGTTTCAGCGGCCTTTGTGGCAAGGCGGTAGTGGGTGACTGCGCCCTTGCTTGCAAGGTGAGAAGGGCTTATATCAGCGCCATGATCAACTTTATGAACATTGGTGACCGCGCGCGCCTTCGGGAACGCTTCTACGGCGAAAGCCTGTCGGTTCTGGCGCGACTTTGATGCGCCGGCGCGATTTCGCGCCGTTTTGTCGATCAATCTCATCAGCTATCTTATAAAGAGAGAGAGCCATGTCCGCTCCGAAGACCCTGTATGACAAAATCTGGGATGCCCATCTCGTTTCCGAAGATGCCGACGGCACCAGCCTGCTCTATATTGACCGCCACCTCGTTCATGAGGTGACCTCGCCGCAAGCCTTTGAAGGGCTGCGGATGACGGGCCGCAAAGTGCGCGCGCCGGAAAAAACCATCGCGGTGCCGGATCACAACGTGCCCACCACGCTCGACCGTGTCTCGGGCGTGATCGCCAATGAAGAGAGCCGGATTCAGGTGGACGCGCTCGACAAGAACGCGAAGGATTTCGGGATCCACTACTACCCCGTCTCCGATGTGCGCCAAGGGATCGTGCATATCGTCGGCCCCGAGCAGGGCTGGACCCTTCCGGGCATGACAGTCGTGTGCGGCGATAGCCATACCGCGACCCATGGCGCGTTCGGCGCGCTGGCGCATGGCATCGGCACCTCCGAGGTCGAGCATGTTCTGGCGACGCAGACGCTGATCCAGAAGAAGTCGAAGAACATGAAAGTGGAAATCACCGGCAAGCTGCGCCCGGGTGTGACCGCGAAAGACATCACCATGGCGGTGATCGGCGAGACCGGCACCGCAGGCGGCACCGGCTATGTCATCGAATATTGCGGTGAAGCGATCCGCGATCTGTCGATGGAAGGCCGGATGACGGTCTGCAACATGGCGATTGAGGGCGGCGCACGCGCAGGCCTGATCGCGCCGGATGAAACCACGTTCGAATACGTCAAAGGCCGCCCGCATGCCCCGAAAGGTGCTCAGTTCGAGGCCGCGCTGGCATGGTGGAAAACGCTCTACACCGACGAGGGCGCGCATTTCGATAAGGTCGTGACGCTGAAAGGCGAAGAGATCGAGCCGGTTGTGACTTGGGGCACCTCGCCCGAGGACGTTCTGCCGATCAACTCTGTCGTTCCCTCGCCGGAATCGTTCACGGGCGGCAAGGTCGAAGCGGTCAAGCGCGCGATTGAATATATGGGCCTCGAAGTGGGCCAGAAGCTGACCGACATCAAGATCGACACTGTGTTCATCGGCTCGTGCACCAACGGGCGGATCGAAGATCTGCGCGCTGCAGCGGCGATCCTGAAGGGCAAGAAGATCAAGGACGGTATGCGGGCGATGGTCGTTCCGGGCTCCGGCCTTGTGCGCGCGCAGGCGGAAGAGGAAGGCCTCGCGCAGATCTTCAAGGATGCCGGTTTTGAATGGCGTCTGGCGGGCTGCTCGATGTGCTTGGCCATGAACCCCGATCAGCTGGCCGAGGGCGAGCGTTGTGCCTCCACCTCGAACCGGAACTTCGAGGGCCGCCAAGGCTACAAAGGCCGCACCCACCTCGTCTCGCCCGGTATGGCGGCGGCGGCGGCGATCACCGGTCACCTGACCGATGTCCGTGAAATGATGTAAGGAGAGCCAGTGATGGAAAAGTTTGAAAAAATCACCGGTGTTGCGGCCCCGATGCCGCTTGTGAACATCGACACGGATATGATCATCCCGAAGGTCTTCTTGAAGACAATCAAGCGCTCGGGCCTCGGCGTGAATCTGTTTGACGAGATGCGCTATGATCGCCAAGGCAACGAGATCCCTGATTTCGTGCTGAACCAGCCCGCCTACCGCGGCGCGGAGATCCTCGTTGCGGGCGATAACTTCGGCTGCGGCTCGTCGCGCGAGCACGCGCCTTGGGCGATCAAGGATTTCGGCATCCGTTGCGTGATCTCGACCTCCTTCGCGGATATTTTCTTCAACAACTGCTTCAAGAACGGGATCCTCCCGATCGTGATGCCGCAAGAGGTTGTCGATGTGCTGATGGAGGATGCCCGCAAAGGCGCCAACGCTCGCATGACGATTGATCTGGTCGGGCAGGTGGTGACGACCTCGGACGGGCAGGAATTCCCGTTTGAAGTCGATAGCTTCAAGAAGCATTGCCTGATTGAAGGGCTTGATGACATCGGCCTGACCATGGCGAAAGCGGCAGAGATCGATACGTTCGAGACCGCCGCCGCACAATCGCGCCCTTGGGTGTGATGCAGGCTTAATCGCGATGGCGGGGATGTAACGCGTTAGCGCCCGCCCCCGCGCGAGATACAAGATATTGAGCCGCCTCGGGATTTTTCTCGGGGCGGCTCTTTTTTGCGCCAAGTTTGATGCAAAGTCGCACCAGTTCTACCGAGAAAACGCCGCATTCGCGCTGTCTTAGTTAAGGAGATGTTGCCAGCAAGAGCGGAAATGGGCAAAATCATGGCAAGAATAAGGCAGCCCGCCCAATGTGGTGGGGAACAAATGAATAAGGCTCCGGCATCGTATCGGATCCATTCGAGGCAGAGGAACGAGTCAGTGTTTCAGCGACTCACAGGGGCGTTTATACGCGCCATTCTGGTGGTATTGATGATCGCGACCCCTGCGCTTTTGCTGCCGGGGGTTTCCTCTGACGCCACGCAGATCGTCGCGCTGATCGCGGTGTTTGCCGCCGTGCTGACCTTCTTCGAATATGCCTCGACCTATCCCGGATTGATCGAGTTCCGCGATGCGCCGCCGTTCAACCGGATCCGCTATGCGTCGCTCTTCGTGACGGTGCTGCTGCTGTCCGTGGTGGTGCTGGCGGAGACGCGCGAGACGACCTTGACACAATTTGTGCAGGTGCTGGGCGGCTCACTCGCACGGATGATTGATTTCCCTTATTCTCCGGTCCGCCTTCTTGTGCTGATGTTGCCTGAGGATAGCACGCAGGCGCATCTCGATCAGGTACGCACAGCGGCGGGGATCGCCTATGTGGTCTCGCTGGTGACGCTGGGTTATTTCGTGGTGATCCTGCGGATGATGGGCTGGCCCAATTCTGACGGCGGCTTCAATGTCTGGGTCAACCTGCCGACCTTCGATCCGACCGCTGGCGGAGATGTTGTGGATCGGTTGCGCCGTGATGCATGGGTGAATGCGGGCTTGGGCGTTTTGCTGCCATTCCTGATTCCGCCCGCACTCAAACTGGCCTCTGTGATGTTCACGCCCGTGACGTTGAACTCGCCGCAGACGATGATCTGGACGGTGGCGGCTTGGGCGTTCCTCCCCGCAGCCCTGTTCATGCGCGGGATTGCGATGAACCGGATCGCGGCAATGATCGAGGCCAAGCGGTTGCTCAATACCGCCTCCGATGCGGCGGAATACACCGCCCCCGCGACGCCCCGTTTCGGGCGGGCGTAAGGGCGCGGGCGGCCATGTTGCGCGCCCCTCTTCTGATGTGTCTGAGTGTGGCGATGGTGCCGCTTGGCGCGCAGGCGGAGCGGTTGCGCGTTGCGACATATGATGCGGGTCTGTCGCGCAAGGGGCCGGGCTTGGCGCTGCAAGCGCTGTTGCGCGGCGAGGCGCAGGTAGAGGCCGCGATTGCGGTGATCGCGCAGGTAAACCCCGATGTGCTCCTGCTGACCGGCATGGATTATGATGCGGGCGAGGCGCTGCTCGGCGCGGTGCAAGAGCGTCTGGCGCAGAGCGGCGCGCCCTATCCCTACCGCTTTGCAGCCCCGCCCAATAGCGGCGTGCCGACGGGGTTTGATGTCGATGGCAACGGCCGCACATATGACGCCCGTGATGCGCAGGGCTTCGGGTATTTCACGGGCGACGACGGGATGGCGGTTCTCTCGCGCAGGCCGATTGAGGCCGCGCGGGATTTCTCGGAGGGTCTCTGGGCCGATCTGCCCGAGACGTTGATTGGCGGGGCAGGGCTTTCGCCGGAGTTGATGGCCGTGCAGCGCCTCTCGACAACAGCGCATTGGGATCTCACGCTGGGTGGTGCGGGCCGACCGTTACATCTTTTCGCCTATAGCGCCACGCCGCCCGTGTTCGATGGGCCGGAAGATCGCAATGGCCGCCGCAACCATGACGAGACGGCGTTCTGGCGGGCCTATCTCGATGGGCGCTTGCCGCAAAAGCCCGAGGACGGGCCGTTTGTGATCCTCGGGAAGGTAAACCTCGATCCGGTGGATGGGGAAGGCCGCGCGGGCGCGCTGCATGCGTTGCTGGCGGATCCACGGATCCAAGACCCCGCGCCGCAAAGTGCTGGCGGCTTGGCTGCGGAAGGCCCCTCCGCGCACCGCGGTGATCCGCGATTGGACACGGCCGAATTCGGCGGAGATGCGGGCAATCTGCGGGTCGATTACGTGCTGCCTTCGGCGGATCTCACCGTCATCGGATCGGGCGTTTTCTGGCCTGGTGCGGGGGATCCCATGGCCGCCAGCGTGGCGCTCGCGTCCACGCATCGGCTCGTTTACGTCGATCTCGACCTGCCCTGACCCTCTGCCGAGTTTGCCCAAGGGAACAGGCCGCGCTTGACCCTGCGCGCGCCATTGTTTACGCCGCTTGCAACCCTTTTTTACTGGAGCAGACCATGGCAAACCCGTCCATTCTTATCCTCGCCGGCGACGGCATTGGCCCCGAAGTGATGACCGAGGTCAAGAAAGTCATCGGTTGGTTCGGTGAGAAGCGCGATATCCATTTCGACGTGTCGGAAGATCTCGTTGGCGGCTGCGCCTATGATAAGCACGGCACGCCGCTGCATGATGACACGATGGCCAAGGCGCTCGAAGTTGACGCGGTGCTTTTGGGCGCTGTTGGCGGCCCGAAATACGACGTGCTCGATTTCTCCGTGAAGCCGGAACGCGGCCTTCTGCGCCTGCGCAAGGAGATGGATCTGTTCTCGAACCTGCGCCCCGCGCAATGCTTCGATGCGCTGGCCGATTTCTCCTCGCTGAAGAAAGATATCGTGGCGGGCCTCGATATCATGATCGTGCGTGAGCTGACCTCGGGCGTGTATTTCGGCGAGCCGCGCGGGATCTTCCAAGAGGGCAATGAGCGCGTGGGCATCAACACCCAGCGTTATACCGAATCCGAGATCGCCCGCGTGGCGCGCTCGGCGTTCGAGCTGGCGAAGCGTCGCGGCAACAAGGTTTGCTCGATGGAAAAAGCCAATGTGATGGAATCGGGCATCCTGTGGCGCGAAGTGGTGCAAGAGATCCACGACAAAGAATACCCAGAGGTCGAGCTGTCGCATATGTATGCCGATAACGGCGCGATGCAGCTCGTGCGCAACCCCAAGCAATTCGACGTCATCGTGACGGATAACCTGTTCGGCGATCTGCTGTCGGATGCGGCAGCAATGTTGACCGGCTCGCTGGGAATGCTGCCCTCCGCTTCGCTCGGCCTGCCGATGGCGAACGGTCGCCCGAAAGCGCTCTACGAGCCCGTGCACGGCTCCGCCCCCGACATCGCGGGCCAAGGCAAGGCGAACCCGATTGCCTGCGTGCTCTCCTTCGCGATGGCGCTGCGCTATTCCTTCGATCTGGGCGAAGAGGCGACCCGCCTTGAGCAAGCCATCGAGAAAGTCCTCGCGGACGGCGTGCGCACCGCTGATCTGATGGGGCCGGAGGGCGGCACCGCCGTTTCGACCTCCCAGATGGGCGATAAAATCGTCGAAGCGCTCACCGCGTCGCTTTGAAATACAAAAGGCCGGATCTTCGGATCCGGCCTTTTCATTTAGAACAGTGCCTTGCTCCGGCTCAATAATACCCTGCCAAGTCGCCACGACGCTTGAGCGGGAGGCAGAAGTCTGACACATCGGAGTTAGCGCAAACGTCATTGCGCGCTGTGATGATGGCGAGGCGCTCCGCGCCTGTCGGGAGAGGCTCGGATGGCAAGCAACAATCTTAAAGGGGCGTCCCTCGGGCTTTTGTCGATGGCGATTTTCGCGACCCATGATGCGGTCGTGAAAAGCCTTGGCGGCACGTTGACGGCGTTTCAGATTGTGTTCTTCGCGGCGCTGTTCAGCTTTCCGATTATCACGGTGATCCTGCTCAAGGATCGGCGCGAGGGGCATCTGCGCCCCGTGCACCCTTGGTGGGTGATGACGCGGGCTATGTGCAATGTGGTGACGGGGGTTACGGCGTTTTATGCGTTCACCACTTTGCCGCTTGCGCAGGTCTATCCGCTGCTTTTTGCGACTCCGCTGCTGATTACAGTGATGTCGATCCCGCTTCTGGGGGAGACAGTGCGGCTGCGGCGCTGGGCGGCGGTGATCGTCGGGCTCATCGGTGTGATCGTTGTGGTTCGCCCCGGGCAGGCGGATTTGACACTCGGCCACCTCGCCGCGCTCACCTCGGCGGTGTGCGGCGCGCTGGCATCGGTGATTGTGCGCAAGATCGGGCCGGATGAACGTTCAGTGGTTTTGCTGCTCTATCCGATGGTGGCAAATTTCGTCGCGATGGCGATTGCGATGCCCTTCGTGTACGTGCCGATGGAATTACCCGAATTGGGAGCCTTGGCGATCATTGCGCTCTTCGGCCTCACAGCCTCCTTCCTGCAGATTCTCGCCTATCGTGCGGGCGAGGCGGTGATCGTCGCGCCGATGCAATATAGCCAGATCATCTGGGCCGTTATATTCGGCTATTTCTTCTTCGGGGAAAGCATCGACGGGCCAACGATGGCGGGTGCGGCGATCGTGATCTCTTCCGGTCTCTACATCGTCTTCCGCGAAAGCAGCTCCGATGCCTCCGAAAACCAGCCCGTTCTGCGCGCACGCGGCCGGAGCGCGACCGCGATTAGGCCGCGTTCCTCACTGCTGCAAAAGGTATGGAGCCAAGGCCGACGCGGCTAGGGTGAGATTTGCGCAGA
>Ga0070752_1001878_pt1 | contig 14112 bp, 21 predicted proteins | sample VirMetDEL_Aug_30_FD_77440 | JGI IMG/M metagenome (GOLD analysis project Ga0070752, IMG submission 77440) | Aqueous microbial communities from the Delaware River and Bay under freshwater to marine salinity gradient to study organic matter... | ecosystem: Environmental > Aquatic > Marine > Coastal...
AGTTAGGACGTTACTTAAATAAAATGTTCTAGTACTTGCAGTCCGTCAGAGACGGTTCGTGTGTTAGCACTATCTCCTGTATCTCATAAGACATGTCTATCAAGTTAGTGCACAGTTCTCTAATCTGTTTAAGGTTAGCTGTGCTAACATGCTTACCATGATGTGCATAGTGTTTTTGCTTTGTTATTAATTCATGTACTTCTTTTAGCCTTAATATAGGAAGCATACTAGACTGTGGTGTCATTCCTTTATACTTGGTATGCAACCACTGGTCTAGCTCTTCCTGTAAGGAAACATATTCTTCTGCTCTACTCATACTAGCTAGCTTCCTTTTGCTCTTCTGCAAGATTTCCCTTATCTTTAAATGCTTTCACTACGTCAGATGAAAATAACTTCTGTAGGTTTAACAGATACATGCGAGAGGCATTGTGGTCCCCCCCGGATACAGACCTCTTGTTATCTAGCCCACCAATGATACGCTTTTAACTATCTGTATTAAACACAAGCGTTGCAAATACATCCTCTCCTATACACAGGTTATGAAACCAGTAGTCAGACTCTGTGGCATTGATGCCGCTAGGTTTACCATACGACTCATACTCAATAGCAATGTTACCTGTGCGTTGCCACACATCCCTCTCTGATTTAACTTCAATCTTTTTATCCTGTAGCATATCCGCTACAAGCTTCTCTCTTACTTTACCGTACTCAAGGTCAAGGTCAAACTTCTTTCTGTTAGCTACACTAGGTTCTAATTTCTTCATGTTAATATTCCTTTCGGTTAAGATTAATTTGCAGTTAAGTCTACGACTTCACAAGTTCCGGCAGTACAGGCTAGCTCACGGCCACCTGATGTAGTATCTTCCTTCTCAAACTCTTGAAGCTTATTCCAATCAATTGCTTTAGGCATAGTCTTCAGCATTGCTGTGTACTCTGCTTTGGTACAGTCCTGATAGGGTTCTTGCTCATAAATATGTTCACTGAAGGGTAAGAAGCTAATACCTGATACTTCATCGAAGTGTTCATATGTCCATGCTCCTACATCCATCCACTCGTCTTCCTTCACGCTGATTGTAACAGAAGGTTTGTGTTCACACCAATGTCTTTGATAAATTAGCCATAGGTTCAACTGTTCAATGGCAGTCATATCTGTACGACATACGGCATTGTTAGGCGACTTCATAGGAAAGCTAAAGACTGTAGTGCTATCCGGTTTCATTACATCAGGCTCAGACGGGATGCCTGCATCAATTAAGAACTGTGTTAGTGGGTCTTTGTTATCGGCACGTACAGTGCGAATGTAGTACGGGTTATGTCTTGCATGAATACCTGATGCTGAGTCTGTCAATTGAGATACTGTACCGGAAGGTTTGACACACGTAATAGCAGTAGACTGATTGATGCCTAGCTTCTTAGATATATTAGCATTAACCTTCACTGATACCGCCTTAAGTTCCTCTAGCATTTCGGCTAGGTCAGCATTGCGTACCTTATTTGCCATTAGTTTGTTGTCCATAATACCAGTAAGAGATACACCAAGTAGACGTTCTTCTTCAGTGTTGTTCTTCCATATCTTACGTAAGTATTTAAAGTCAGTCAGTGTTGCTTGGAATGTACCAAGTGTAGTAGCCAAGCCTACCTTACGTCTCAATGTAGCTTCGGTATCTGTATCACGTACTACTACCTCGCTAAGATTACAGAACTGATATGGGCGTAGTATAATTTCACTACAGGGATTGCATCCAAAGTCCCAATCAGAATCTCGTCTACCATTCTTAGCTGCCTGCTTCTTAGCAGATTGCCGATTAAAGATACCACGCTCGCCAGACTTACTGTCATACAAAGCCATCCATTCACGCATGAATGTACCCATCTCAGGCTTACATTTATATGCTACACTGTTGTTAGCCAAGGAACGCTGTCCTTCGTACTCCCACCATTGTCCTGCCTTAGCATTACGCATTTGGTCATCATTAAGATTAGACAAACTAATTAGTGCACTTCTGCGTACCCCACCCACAACTACTACTTGCCCAATCTTACACATAATATCATGGCACTCAATCGGATATAGTCTACGTCCTGCCGCTTTGCGGAACACTTCAATACAGAAATTAAATAGTTCTACTAAAGGCTGTGGTCCAGAGGCACGACCCCCAAATGTTTTAAGTCTAGCTCCTGCTTCACGTACATCACTTGTATCCCACTTAGGAACCTGTCCTGTGTATAGCATAGCTATCAATTCTTTAAGTGACTTAGCCCAACCCGGACGACTGTCACCTACTTTAATTACGGTATCTGTTTCATGGAAGTCTTCGTTTACGATAGGTAACTTCTCAATGTTATGTCTCTCAACACTGAAGCCCACACCTGTACCACACATTAGAATGTACATTGTTTCATCGAAGGCACGAGGACTATCTACCGGAACGTATGAACAATTGTATCCACCTACATGACAGCGGTCTAGTGCAGGCCCCGAAGTCATCAAGGCTCTCATACTAGGCATTACTTCTTGTGATAATACCGCTTCTTCTAATTCGCTACGCAAGGAACTTGTTAAGGTAAAGCTGTGCTTATCTTTTAAATGCTTTGTCATATAGTCAAAGTATCTAGATACAGTTTCTCCCCATGTTTCTCTGCGTTGTTCATCTTCTTTCCACCTAGCATAGCGAGAAAGAGCAATGAAGTTTTGATAGTCAGTAGGTAATGTATTGTTCATATATCTTACTCCGTAATTGTTCTTATGTTTTTAATTTCAATGCCCTCTACTTCATGTAGAAATTCTTTAAGCCCGTCTTCTAACTCTATGCCGAAGTCTCCATCTGCAGGAGTTTGATACTCCTCTGTGTCTACCTCTAATGTCAGAAACATTTTTACTCGTACTTTCATGTTACTTTCCGTTCGACTCTTTTGCTTCGACTAGTTTAGATAGATACCACTGAGCTTTATGTAAATCTTCTAGCCCATTTTTATACCGGTATCTCCAGACGTACTTCATAATATTTCCTTGAAGATAGTACTCGTATCCATCGTCTGTTGCCGCTGCAATAGCATCAATACATTCTATACCTGATGCATTGTAATGCGGTGGATGGTTTACCATATCTGGAAACATATCGGTTTGATAATCATATGAGTCCAAGCCTAGCTTCTTTTCAAGGGAAGTTCTCCTACGTTGCTGCCCTGCTTTCTGTGTATTATTTACGTATCTGCCAAATTCACTGTGTGTCATGTTCATATCTCCTAGTGTAACTTTGTGTTCTTGTTATTAAAGAAATCTACAGTAATTATATTACCATCTTTTACAGAAGATGCAACATCTTTTGTGTCTACTTGAATTTCTTTTTCCTCAGCATCCTGCTTAGTGTTACTTAAGTTACTTACATAGTCCTGTACAATATTTCTAATTGACTCGTCTCGTTCCATCATGGGTACGGTAGCACATACCATAGTGCAAAAGTGCATAAGGTCATCGAAGCTAGCATCGTCTAGTGGATTAAGCTCATGTGTTAGAATAGATAAGTCTACTTCACCCGTCCACTCTCCTTCATGTAGGGCAGGCCGTACTCTAATTACAAAGTCTTCGTCTCGTGCTTCCATTGGATTATCTATCATGTTCTATATCTCCTTTTGTTAATGGTAAGTATACTTCATACATGGCCCTGCAATCCTTGTTAGGACAGGATAGATTGCTGTGTATCATATCCCCTAGTACCATATCTTCTACGTCAATGTCTCCACCCCATATAAGTTCAGTTCTGCAGTGCCAACAGTCCATGTTATTTCCTTTTAATTTTAGTACCGGCAAACGGTATAAGTTTAGGGTGATTAGTTTTAGTTCCTTTTTCTTTCAACCAATCCTCTGGAATAATTCTATCGTAATACAATAGGCCATTCTTAGTACACCATTCACCATACGTAGACTTTGCACCCTTACTTAGCTTCCGTCTGCTATTCTCAAATACAAATCTAATGTCAAGCTTCGGGTGTTGCTTCTTTATTGCTATGTGTTTCCGTCTATCAGATGCGGTAAACATTCCTTTAGCTTCTATTATAATACCATTCTTTAAGATAAAGTCCGGAGTATAGGTGCGGTAGGCTAGGTCTTCCCATTCAATCTTGATGCTCTCATAACCGTACTTGTAGTTTAGTTCATCAAGGTATTTGGAAAGCTTTACTTCTAGCCCACTGCGATACCCATACTTACGTGCTCTACTAAATGCTTTATAGTTAGGCACTAACTTGCTCCTCTTTTATCGAAATGTAAGGAACCATCTTAGGGTCCTTAGCCTTAGAAGGAATAGAGGGGCGTTCTTCAAGAGTAGGCCAACAGCTAAATCTGTACGAACAAAATGTACAATTACTATTTAGTACAGTGTTACCTGTAGGTGTTCCTCTGAAAGTCTCCGGCTCTGGCTCAAAGCACCGTTCAAACTTGTTTTCTTTAACAGTCTTCACAGTATCTTCTATCTTAGCTATCTCTTTATCCAAGTCCATGTTTGCCGCAGAGACATACTTGAATTGTCCATTAGCTTTATTGACAACCCACCAACCGCCTACACGTTTGCCGGATGCCTTGGCATACCCTGCTAATTGTCCTACGTAACCGAAGCCATCCTTGGCGGCAAGGGTTTCATATGACTCAAACTTATTTTGGTATGACCAATTTGATGCAGACTTCACATCGTCAACAGCACCATTAACAACAATATCATATGTTCCATTAATGGTTGTGCCATCATCCAGAGTAAGAGTAACTTGCTCGTCATCTTCATACTGTACTCCTGCTTCTTTTAGTAGTCCTTTAAATACGGCTTCGACAATATCGCCAAGCATCATATTCATTATGAATGTAGTCGGAAACGGCAGTGCCTTTTCACTCTGGTTTTTTTCGAACCACAGTTGACAAGTGGGGCGACCCACGTTAGACATTCTCAGTCTGAAGTCGCCCCGTGTCTTACCGCTACCGAACTGTCGCTTAAGTGCATCTGATATGTCATCCGCCACCTGTTTAATGGTGGTGTCTGCCATAGTGGTCTTGCCTTTGACAGCATTTTCCATGTATTGATGCAAAGCTAGTTCAGCAGGATGGTTCATTATGCAACTCCTTCTTCGAGTTCAATGTCTACAATGCCATCAACAATCTCGATGTCATCTTCATCATCATGGTTAGATGCTTTCTCTTGCCATGCATTAATGATGTACTCATTATAGTTTTGAACCCATTGAAGGAAGTCAGTGAATAGTCCTTGCTCTTTCTGTGTAAGCTCAATAGTCTTAGTCACATCAAGGGCAACAACAGGAAGATAGTACACTGCTCCGGTAGGAATTGTGCGCTCTTCTGTAGTAGCAGTAATCATATGCTGTACAGGAAGACGTTGCATCTTAGCCAGTTGAGTAAACGCACTACCTACTGTCTTAAAGGCATCACGATTATCAACTTCCCATATGAATGGTGTTTCATCCAACGTAACTTCCTCACCGTTAGCATCGGTAGGATTAATAAGCTTTACTGTACCTAGTACTACACGTACACGTTTGATTTGCTTAATCAATTCCTGTGTCTTCTCAGGTAGAGATTTAAAATCGGCAATGTACCCTGCAGGTTTACCACAGTTAAAGCCACCATCGTTGTCTTTCAAATCTACATTCAATGTGTCTGCCATCACAGTCTTAACAAAGCGATTAGGCTCGTCATTCTGTCCTCTGACATACCGCTTATACATAAAGCGTTGTAGATATGGTCTGACTTCAATGGACTCAGCGTAATATGTCGGCCCATCTGGTATCTCTAACTTGTATGTACCACCAGATACGACTTCCATCTTTACTTTCTTACCTTTAACTTCTGCGTTACCGGTAATAGGTGAATGATTAATACGTAGACGAGCAAGGTTACTGCTCTTCTTCTTATTAGTACCACCTTCGTTTGCTATGCCCATAGCCTTAGCCATTTCTGCATAGTTGTTTGTGTCAATTGTAGTTAATTCCATGAATTATACTCCTTCTTTCGAGTGTTTAAAGGTTATTAGTTTTAACATGCTACGTCTTTCGTGTCAAGCCAATTCGGTCCTATCTGTGCTTCTAATTCAAGAGGCACATTAAATGATATTCCCCATTGACTTTCAATTAGCTGTGTTAATTGTCTATTGGTTTCACCAATAATGTTTAGTACTTTCCTTTCTTCAGTTGGATGAACATCAAGAATGATGTCATCGTGTACAGTATTTACCACACATGATTGCATACCGTCAAGTAATTTCTCAATGTGTAGCAGTGCAATTGGTACAATATCTGCCGTAGCAAATGACTGCACCGGATAATTCTTTATCTGTGTGAAATGGGATACTCTACCTCGTGAGTTCCGTCTCACATCAGGAAAAGAAAACTCTCTGCCCGAAGGCGTAACTATCTTACCTGTGTTAATAGCTTCCTTGGCTAGCTTGCTGTGCCACTTAGCAATGCCTTGATACTTCTCAGTGAAGTGAGCATAGTAAGAAGCTTCAGCAGGCGTTCTACCGTAGCCTGTAGCTCCGTATAGTGGAGCAAAGGTATGTGCCTTAGCTTCCTGCCTGCTTGTAACTTGTCCTGCATCAGTAATAACTTTACTAGTGTAAGCATGTACATCAAATCCTGTTACCACTTCCTGTATAGCCACTTCATCTTGTGATAGATATGCCGCTGTTCTAAACTCAAGTTGTCCAAAGTCAGCTTGCATTATCTTACCGTCAGCAAACCTAGACACAAATACTTTCTTCACGGGGAACGTACCGCCACGGGGCATGTTCTGCATGTTAGGGTCTGCACCGGATAGTCTACCTGTAGATGTACGATGTTGTAGTAAACGAACGTGTAGTCTACCGTCTTGCTTAGTATGTGTAGCAATACCTTCCACAAAAGAAGATAGATAAGTATCTACGGCAGATAGTCTGCGAACTTTAATTAAGAAGTCCTGTGCATCTGTTAAGTTCTTTGCCCGTGCCGCTGTCTCTAGTAGCTCTATCTTCTGCTTGGATGTAGAGAAGCCATTTGCACTAGCCCACTTAGCATTAGGCGGACGAAACTTTAATCCTGCAACAACACTTGTATTTGTTAGTACGTAGCCTTGGCTATCACAAGTCTTGCAGTGATTAGGTTTAGCATACTTTGTGCCATCCTTCTTAGTCTTCCATGTCTTACCTGTACCATTACATGTAGTACACTGCTTGGCTACCGTCTTATACATACGTTCCGTTCCGGTATTACACATAGTACGAAACTCTTTGTCGGACATGAACGGGTCAAGGCGTTCACCCCAAGAAGGTTTATCTATTACTTTCCTACTGTATATAACCTTAGACAATTGCTCTGAGCTATTCAGATTAATAGGAGTATCACCCATCAATTCTCTGATGTGAATCTGTAATGCTTCCTGTAAGTCTTGGCGTTCTTGCTCAAACTCTTTTCTCACTTCATCAAGCTTAGTGCTATCCACTGTAAAGCCTCGCTGATAAATACGTGCAAGAGACACACACAATTTGTTTGTTAGGTCTACTGTACTCTTAAGCCCTGCGTTAGCCTCATTGTTTAATCGTGCCTGTATGTTGTCATATAACTGTTGCGTAGCACGTAAGTCAGCAGACAGATACTCAGACAATTCATCGTGCGGAATATCTCTAGTGCTATATCCTTTCTTGAAGTACTCCTTCAATGTGTCTTGCTTCTTGGTGTCTAGCTCATAGCGTTCAGCACAAGCTTCAAGAGATAGCGGTTCTTTCTGTCCACGCTGTAGTACATACTCACCTAGCATGGTATCAAACACATCACCATCATACTTGAACCCACTCTCCCATATCCATAGTAAATCGTGTGCGGCTTTGTGGCATATAAGAACACTCGCCTTGTCCAACCACTCCTGTACTACTGTGTGACCAAAGTCATCTGCCTCAACTTCACTGTGGTCAAAGGTAACAATACGTTCTACGCCTTGGTCTGATAGCATACCTACCTGAACTAAAGTATTCTCCGGTTCAAATGGGTCTAGGTGTATCTTACCATTACGATGTGTAACTGTATTTTCTACGTCTAATGTTAGCTTCATCCCTCGTACCTCGCTGTTAAGTAATCCAACTCACAGTTTACCATGCCATGCCAACCTGTCAATTTATTTTTTACAATGTTGATATGGCGTAAGGGACTGTCTTCATCCTGTCCTTCTACAGCAGGGGACTTGCCAATCAGTATCATCAAGTCAGCTTCAGCGGCCTTACCGGTACGTGAGCCTTCCATCATAGACTGATTTAATTGTGTACGTCCCTCTGCCTCAGCAGATAGCTGTGACATGTAGAATACAGCACACCCATGAGACTTAGCAATCTGTCTTGCATGAATAGCATTAGCTTTCAATGCTTCATCCGGTCTTGAGAAGCCACCATGCTGTGCAAACTTATCACCCATGTCAAGCACAAGTATGTCAGGCTTGTATGTCTTGGCTACAGATTCAACCCATGCCATATCACGACCTGATGCTTCCTTGATTTTAATGTTATTCATTATCGGCTGATACGCTAGCTTTGCCTTGCTCATATTATCTCTTACTTCACGGGCAGACATACCACATGCCGCTGTCAGATACCTAGCACCTACACGGTGAGTCGGTTCTTCGTTGCACAATATAATACAATTAGCACCCTGTGCCGCAAAGCCACGGGGCGAAGCAATAAGGCTAGCATGGAAAGATGTCTTACCTACGTTAGGTCTAGCACCTACTTCAATCAATTGTCCATCGGATACACCTTCCACCTTACGTGTTACCGGAGCAATATTAAATGTCCACTTAGCCTCAAGCTCCGCCTTAGCCATAAGTGTTTCAACACTAATGTCATCCCACTCAATGTTTAGGTTAGGTGTGAAGTCATCGCCATACTGCTCAAGTAAGTTACGTAATGGTTCAAGGTTAGTCTTATCACCATTCACATAATCAAAGCCAAGGTTAGCAATGTCCTCGCCCACTACCTGTTGAAATAGTTTACTCAACACTTCCTGTGCTACGTCACTGCCCATTGGCTGTTCTTTTTTAATCTGTGCAAACAAACTTAGATAAGCCTGTCTCTGTGCAGTAGTCAGTGTACGATTGTCTGATATAAACAATGCTTCCACTTCATCCGGTGTAACAGTACGTTCATACCTGTCCATCGCAAGGTCTACTACCTTCTTAATCTTTCTTACATCTTTACTGAATAGTCTGTCAGGACACTTCGCTCCACGATGGTCATCGTAGAAAGACTTGTTCATAAGACTGCGTAATAGGGATAGTTCCATGTCATGTACTCCTTTGTTGGTTAAGGTTATTTAAAGATGCCATATCGTCAGGGTGTTGATACTTTATGTCATCTTGTAGTCTGAGGACACGCACGTTGGGTACATGACCTCGTAATTCTTTTGCTATAGCTAGGGTTTTCTTTGCCGCATCGGGGTCTAAAGCTATAACAACTGTTGAGAACTGCGAGAGATACGACTTATGTGATTCGGAAAGCGATGTTCCCAACACGGCTACCCCTACGAACCTAACTCCGCTACTTCCTACTATGGCCGCACTCACGCAGTCCTCAACAACTACCGCTACACTACCACAACCATGTGCATAAGGCAACCCACTATTTCCATAGCGTTTCCATTTCGGAATACGTTTACCTAATGACCGTCCTGTAGCATCTACGGCAGTCCCATTATGTATTACCGGAAACACTACCCTGTGTTCCTTCACATCATACATAATATTTAATTCATCTTCATTCAATCCCCATCCCTTACACCACTCACTAACGTCCTTATTGTTACGATGGGGGACAATGTACTCTGGCATACTAAAGGTACTCTCAGCGAACTCCTCTGCTCCATTAAACCCTGCACGAATATCATCCACTGACATGTGCACTCTGGTTCCACCTTTAGCATCACAAGAAGCTTTATAACAATTCCATATTAAGCTACCCATGTTATTGGTCACAGTGAATGTTTTATATCCATTACAAGCAGGACAGTTCATTCTTTTAGTCTCACCTGTACGTATGTCTATATCACTTATAGTGTTATATATATTATTCATGTATATATCACCTTTCTATATACCAGTTTAACTGTTTTTAACATAGTGTTTCCTTGTAGTCAAGGCATTATTTGCACTGTTGTATGTATTTTTCATGTAAGGTTTAACAGATTGTGGGTTACTGTGCCCTGTAACAGACATAATTTGTCCCATTGAAACGCCTGCCTCTACCATTTGTGTAGTGCCTGTCCTTCTTAAGTCCATTAGCCTTAGCTTATCATCCAACCCTGCCTCTCGCATGACAACTCTGCCTGCCTTAGACAATCTTTCTATACTGTATGGATGGTATTCACCATTCACCGGTATCACACGAGGTGCTACATAGTCTTGAAAGCCAAAGTCTTGCTCCTGTTGCGTGAGCATTTCATGTAAGTCTTCCCCTATAGGTAGTGTTACCTGTGCTCTACGCTTACTCTGCTCAAGAAACAACTTACTGTTAGCCAAATCTATGTTACTCCACTGTAACATTCGCATATCACCTAGTCTCTGACACCATTCATAGGCCATGTGGACAATTAACCCAAGGCTACGCCACTCAAATTGACTGTATGCTGTGTCCAGAAAGTTTTTTATGTCGGTTTCTGACCACACAACCTTACGTTGTGGTGGAGATTTACGCTTTACATTACCAAATGGATTCACCTTGGCGTGTTCCATGTCCATAGCGTACCGGTATACAAGTGAGCTAACAGTACACACATGGTTAGCAAAGCTAATGCCTCGCTTAACCCACTCCTCATACGCCTGCTTCGCCTGCTTGCTTGTCAGGCTATCATATTCACACGTACCAAATTCATCTGTCAGTACACTAAGAAAGTATTTATAGTCACGTTGACTACGCTCACGTAGCATACTGAAGTTATTGGATTGGTAGTAGTAGTCTACTAGTTCATCTACTGTTTTCATATTACTATCACTTCCCCTATCAGCACATCAAGCTCATCACCAAGGTCATCACAGAACTTATGGGCGGCTGCTTCTGTCTTGAAATAGATTGTTGTTGGTGTTTGTACGTATCCTGCTGAATTTACAATCCATCGTTTATTCTTATGGTGGTATTGCAGTCGATGCTGCCTCTTACAATGAATCCCCCACTCAAGCTCACCATTCTCAGCTATATCTTCCATAGCCGCCAAACGCATCTTACCAAGGACTTCGAGCTTCTTCTTGTGGTGCTTTGCTTCTTCTTTGGTGCGGAATACGTTGCCTTGGGAGAGGCGGAATAGGTCAGCACGACAACTAGTCCAACAATCTACCGTAATAAAGCCATTATCTACAGACCAATAATCATAACCATATTCAGGCTTCCAATATCCAGACGGTTCATCTGGCATGGCATCCACTTGGGCTTGTAGTTCTGCAATCTTCTTTGTTAATTCTTTTTTAGTAGTCTTCATTGCTGTCATTTAAGTTCTCCTTTTCAATTCTTTCTTCACACGATTTACATAAAGTCTCTGACTCATCCCAACGTAGGATGCAGTCACATTCTTCACAGTATTGGTGTTCTGTATTCCATGCCTCTACATCGGACATCACCATCCACCCTGTCCGTTGTGTGTACGGTTTGTCAGGGTCAATAACCATAACAAAGTCAAAGCCAATACCAATGGGACATTTCAATACCATCAAAGTCAGCGTCTCTGTACAGTTAATATAACCATCCATTTCAACATCGTTATCATCGTTTATATTAGCAGTCGATGCCCACATAATTGGCAACGCAATTTTATTGTCTATCAATGCTTGCTTATTCATTTCATATACGTTCATTCATATTTCCTTTTCAAGTATCTGTGTATTCAGAGTTCCTACTGAGTATAGGGAAAGTGGGTAGCCATCTCTCATATTAAAACAGCTACCCATTACCGGAAGATTTCTATTATGCCGCAATCAATTGCTTGAATGGGGCACTGTCTATCCACTGTGAGACTTTCTGTTCACGAGTAAACATTGAGATAGCCTCAGTATCTTTACCGGTATTACGTAGGCTAAACCCATTACGTTCATCAGCATATGTAGCAAAGTTAGTGAACGCACTGTACAATGCCCATACATTCTGGCCACGTACTGCTGTCTCCTGATGGTACAGACCCATCATCTTCTCAACGGTACGGTCTGACTTAAGCAATGTCTCAAGCATAGACTTAACGTCTGCTATAAACAATGGCTTGATAGCCCACTGCTGAAGTTGCTCTGACTGTGCATAGAAAGACTGTTGGCTATGGGTTAGGTCATTGATGAACCTGTCCATGCTGAAGTTACTTGTGTTCTTCCTACGCACCTTGTCATGCTCACCTCTAATCATACCGTTAGTGCAGAAGAAATCAATTGCACCGAAGTATGTTTGGTTAGAACATGAGCCATCAATACCATGCAAGGCAATGATACGCTGTCCTACCTCAGTACTGTGCTTATCATTCTCAATAAGAGCAGTCACGTTAGGTAAGGTAATGTCCATCATAGCCCATGCATTATGCTTGGCTACGTTCCATTTTACTTTCATGTCCTTGCAGGCATCATCATCAAGATGCTCAGTCACCGTGTCGTAAACACCACCGAAGAAGTCGGTATGGTTAGCACAGTTAAATGATTCACCGACTACACCTAAGTACTCGCCTGTCTCACCGTTGATAACGTACTTCTTATCCTGTACTTTGGTTGGTTCAAATTCTACTGCAAAGTCAAGGTCAGTAGGTAGTAGTTCGCTTAATGGTTGTTTGTTGTATAACATATTTAAAGTTCCTTTCGGTTGGGGTTGTGTTGCTAGATTATCTAGACAACTGATATTGTGTTGTATACTAATTGCTATTATCGGTAGTGTCAAGCACTATTTTTCCCACCGATAAAAAATGTGGTCATCTATTCGTGTGACCAACGTCTTACTAGATGCCCATGCAGGCAGTACATAGTGTGCATGGTAGTGTGTCGCACCTTCTACTAAAGTATGTAGCTTATTCTTATGCACATACTTAGCCACAAACATGGAAGTTTCCCATGCCTCTGAATTAGATATGGTGTCAGGCTTACCATCACAGTACCAACTAAATTGGCACCGGTGCTTGATGGGAATGGCAGGGTTCCATGCATAGGTTTGGCCTTGTTTGACCACCTCACATATAGAGTTAGGAAATCTGCTGTCCTTCACTCTGTTCATCACTACCTGAGCCACAGCCACCTGACCTATAAGAGATTGGTCACGGGCTTCATGGTACACGTTCATGGCTAGACACGCTAGTGCTTCTACTAACATGATGATTGCATCCATACTTCAAGTAAATATAGGCTATGCAACATTGTCATCGGCCAGTACTCCTATTCTGTCATCTATCACGGCTTCAATTAAGGCCACTAAATTATTCTCAAGTTCACGCTGTATGCCACTTTCATATACACCTGTCATGGCGGATATGTTGTAGGCTACATCACGGGCACAGTCTATGATTTTAATTTTGCTATCAGCAGTAAAGCTCTCTCGCATCAGCCATACTCCTTTATATATTCAAGTTCAATGTGTGCATCTGGATGTGCTACCCTTGCCATTTCAAGGGCATATTCAACCGCACTATCCCATTCGCTCGCTTCAAGTGAAGCAGGGTGAACAGTAGTCTGCCCACGCTCTGCATTTATTTTCATTCCTACTTGCCAATATTTAGCAGTCTCTTGCTGTTGTCTCATAACTGCCACCTCACATCACACATACTACGGTGAGCTTTAACAAGATTTACAAGGGCTAACCCTAGCTTAGAGACACGAGCAATGTCGCTGTAGGAGCACTCTACCCTGTCATTGTGTGGAATTTTTGCTAGTTCATCTAGGGCATCCCCATATTCCTTTTCAACAATCTGAAGTTGTACATATAGTTGGTTAGCAAATTCACTTGCTTTATCTTCTAGTTTTTCGGTTAAGTTAGTCATATTATATTCTCCTTTTTAAATTAAACTTCCGCCACCTAATACTATTAGTATCAGTGCCATTAAAAATAAGGCTAGCCCTACTGCCCCTAGCAGTGTGACGATTAAGCC
>Ga0070752_1001885_pt1 | contig 14094 bp, 13 predicted proteins | sample VirMetDEL_Aug_30_FD_77440 | JGI IMG/M metagenome (GOLD analysis project Ga0070752, IMG submission 77440) | Aqueous microbial communities from the Delaware River and Bay under freshwater to marine salinity gradient to study organic matter... | ecosystem: Environmental > Aquatic > Marine > Coastal...
AGAGGATGCTGCAAGTCCGGGTGACAAGGAGTACGGCATGGCCCGCACCTTTTATGACGAGATGTACGACGCGAGCGGCGCTGTCCGCCCGCACTACCGCGAATTTGCCCGCTGGTTGGCAGAAACGCCGGACGATCTGCTGGCCCAGCGCCGACGAGAAGCCGACCTGCTGTTCCACCGCGCCGGCATCACCTTCACCCTCTATGGGGATGATCAGGGTACCGAGCGCCTGATCCCCTTCGACATTATTCCCCGCTCCATCCCCGCCAGTGAATGGCGCATCGTCGAGCGCGGCTGCATTCAGCGTGTGCAGGCGCTCAACCTGTTTCTCGCCGACCTTTACCACGATCAGCGCATCATCAAGGCCGGCATCATCCCGGCCGAGCAGGTGCTGGCCAACGAAGGCTACCAGATGGCCATGCAGGGCCTCGATCTGCACCGCGATATCTACGCGCACATCGCCGGGGTCGATCTGGTGCGTGATGGCGACGGCAGTTACTACGTACTGGAAGACAACCTGCGCACCCCCAGCGGCGTCAGCTACATGCTCGAAGACCGCAAGATGATGATGCGCCTGTTCCCCGAGCTGTTCGCCGCGCAACGCGTGGCGCCGGTGGATCACTACCCGAACCTGCTGCTCGATGCACTGAAGAGCTCCAGCCCGCTGGACAACCCGACGGTGGTGGTGCTGACCCCGGGGCGCTTCAACAGCGCCTACTTCGAGCATGCCTTCCTCGCCCGTGAGATGGGCGTGGAGCTGGTGGAGGGCGCCGACCTGTTCGTGCGTGACGACAAGGTCTACATGCGTACCACCGCCGGTGCGCGCCAGGTGGACGTGATCTACCGCCGCCTCGACGACGCCTTCCTCGACCCGCTGGCCTTCAATCCCGACTCGATGCTCGGCGTCGCCGGGCTGCTGTCGGCCTACCGCTCGCGCAATGTGGTGCTGGCCAACGCCATTGGCACCGGCGTGGCCGACGACAAGTCGATCTATCCCTATGTCGGTGAAATGATCCGCTTCTACCTGGACGAGGAGCCGATCCTCAAGAACGTGCCCACCTGGCAGTGCCGCAAGCCTGCGGAGCTGTCCCACGTGCTGGCCAACCTGTCCGAGCTGGTGGTCAAGGAAACCCAGGGCTCTGGCGGCTACGGCATGCTGGTCGGCCCGGCGGCGAGCAAGGCCGAGATCGAAAACTTCCGCGCCCGCCTGATCGCCAGGCCAGAGGCCTATATCGCCCAGCCGACGCTGCGCCTGTCGACCTGCCCGACCTTCGTCGTGCGCGGCATCGCACCGCGTCATATCGATCTGCGCCCGTTCGTCCTGACCGGCCGCGAAACCCGCCTGGTGCCGGGCGGCCTGACCCGCGTGGCACTGCGTGAAGGCTCGCTGGTGGTCAACTCGTCGCAAGGCGGCGGTACCAAGGACACCTGGGTGGTGGAGGACTGAATATGCTTTCGAGAACTGCCTCCGACCTGTACTGGATGTCGCGCTATCTGGAGCGTGCCGAGAACCTGGCGCGCATGCTCGACGTCAGCTATTCGCTGTCGCTGATGCCGCAGGATGGTCGCGGCGATGGCCTCGACGAACTGGCCATGCCGCTGCTGATCACCGGCACCCTGGACGATTACCTGGAGCGCCACGGCCCGTTGCACGCCGAGCGCATGCTGCATTTCTTTGCCCTCGATGCGAGCAACCCCGGCAGCATCTACTGCTGCCTGCAGGCTGCGCGCAGCAACGCCCATGCGGTGCGCGGGCGAATCACCGCCGACATGTGGGAGAACATCAACGCCAGCTGGCTGGAAATGCGCGGTATCGCCGAGCAGGGCCTGGGGCGCTACGGCATCAGCCGCTTCTGCGAGTGGGTCAAGGAACGTTCGCACCTGTTCCGCGGCGCGACCTTCGGCACCATCATGCGCGGCGAGGCCTATCGCTTCATTCGCCTGGGCACCTTCATCGAGCGCGCCGACAACACGCTGCGCCTGCTCGACGCGCGTTACGAAATGCTCGGCGAGGAGATCGACGAGCTGGAAGAGCGGACTGCGCGCAGCTATTACCAGTGGAGTGCATTGTTGCGTGCACTGTCCTCGTTCGAGGCCTTTGCCGAGAGTTACCGCGGCTCGCCGCGCACGCGCAAGGTTGCCGAGCTGCTGTTGCTGCGTCCGGACGTACCGCGCTCGCTGCGGGCCTGCATGGAAGAACTGAACCTGATGCTCGCCGGTCTACCGGGAGAGAACGGTCGCCCGGCGCAGCGCCTGGCCGCCGAGCTGGATGCACGGCTGCGCTATACCAGCATTGATGAAGTGCTCGACGAGGGGCTGCACGCCTGGCTCACGGACTTCATCCTGTTGGTGCGTCAGTTGGGCAACACCATTCACACGTCCTATCTGGAGGTCGCATGAGACTCTCGATCAGCCATGACACCACCTACCGTTACGATGATCAGGTGCGCGCGAGCATCCAGTACCTGCGTCTGACCCCGCACGACAGTGAACGCCAGCAGGTACTGAGCTGGCAGCTCGACCTGCCGCGACCGGTGCATGCCCAGCTCGATCCGTACGGCAACATCCTGCATGTGCTGACCCTGGATGAACCTCACGAGTCCATCGTCATCGGCGCCCGTGGCCAGGTGGAAATCGACGAAACCTGCGAGGCCGAGCACGAGCCGCAGTCGGCCTTGCCGTTCCTGCGCTTCACTCGGCTGACCCAGGCCGACGATGCCATGCGCGAATTCGCCGCCCAGCAGTGCAAGGCGCGCGCCGATCGCACCGGCCTGATCGATTTGATGCACGCGCTCAATGCGCACATCGCCTACGAGCCGGGCATCACCGAGGTGGACACCAGCGCGGCCGAGGCTTTCGCAGGCCGCCGTGGCGTCTGCCAGGACCATACTCATGCCTTCCTCGCCTGCGCGCGTAGCCTGGGCATACCGGCGCGCTATGTGTCCGGCTATCTCTACACCGACGATGCCGAGCATCTGGCCAGCCACGCCTGGGCTGAGGCCTGGGTCGGCGATGCCTGGTACAGCTTCGACGTGACCAACTGCCTGGCGCGCCCGGAGCGTCACCTCAAGCTGGCGGTCGGCCTGGACTACCTCGACGCCTGCCCGGTGCGTGGCATGCGCCGTGGTGGTGGTTGCGAGCAGATGCATGCACAGGTGCAGGTCGCGCCGCTGCTGCAGGTGCGGCAACAGTGAAGTGTCGATAGGCGCTGGGGGCGAGCAGGGGGCGCTGTGCGCATCTCCGGCCCCCTCGAAACACCGCTGCGCACGGCGCGCCCTGAGACCTACAGATTCGCGCTGCTTTTGCGCTGGGCCATGTGCCGCAGGTAGGCGATCAGGCGTTCCAGTTCGGCGCTCGGCAGTACCTGTTCGCTGAAACCGGGCATGCGCCCCTGCGGCCAGCGTCGCAGGCTCTGCGGGTCGCGGATGTACTGGCGCAGGAAGTCGCCCGCGAAGTATTCGGTTGGGTTGTGCGGGATGTTCAGGTCCGGGCCGAATGCGGAGTCGCCTGCGCCATTGAGGCGATGGCAGGCCATGCAGTTCTTCTGATAGGCAGCGAAGCCTGCTTGCACCTCGGCGCCTGCGTCCGTTGCCGGTAGCAGGGCAGGGAAGCGCTGCTCGACCGGCGCCAGCTGGCGAATCCTGGCAACCTGATAGGGCCACTGCTCGGGGCCGATATGGCTGGCGGCCGGATCGGTCCAGACCAGGTAGAACGGTCCGGCGCTGGGTTTGCCCTTGGCCAGCGGCGGCCAGGGACGCTGCGGGTCTTCGATGGCCAGCCAGGCCTTGGCGCCTTCGCTGGCCAGCAGAATCGCCGCCGGCAGTTCGGCGGCAAAGCCGTCCAGCGCTACGGCCTGCAGATGGTCGCCGGGGGTGACGCCTTCCAGCAGCGTGCTCAATGGCACCGCGCGGTAGTGCATGGCGCGCTTGTAGCTGACGTCATCGGTGATCTCGATATCGCGAGCCTGCGGGTGATTCAGCAGTTCGCTGCTGCTCCAGGCGTGCCGGCCATCGGTGAGCAGTACCTCGAACTCGGCGGCCTGCGCCACGTTGCTCAGGATGATCAAGGCCAGAAGAAGCACGGCTCTCATTCGTGGTGCTCCAGCAGTGGCAGCAAGTCGTCATAGGCTCCAGCGTTGATCACCTGGCTGTAGCCCATTTCCTCCAGGCTCTGCTGGGCCAGTGCCGAACGGCGTCCGCTACGGCAATAGAGCACCAGCGGCTGGTCCTTGTCCGGTGCGACGCTGGCAATCCGTGCGGCGATTTCCTCATGACCGATACGGATGGCGCCGGGCAGCGCGCCCTGCGCGAATTCGTCGGCGCTGCGCACGTCGATCAGCAGGCTGTCGCCGCGCTGCAGGGCTGAAATGGCGGCAGCCTGGTCGATTTCACCTGCTTGCGCGGTGAGGATGGTGAACAGGCTGGTAAGCAGGAGAATCAGGCGCATGGCAGGCTCCGGAGCGGGTAGGTGGGCCCGACATCATTGCCCGAGCCATTCGTGCAGTCTAGGATGCCTCGCTCGACGTCACGGGAGTAGTAGATGTTAGCCGAGTTGTTTGCCGTTCTGGCCCCGGTACTGATAGCGGCAGGCGTTGGCTACGGTTGGGTGCGCAGCGGTCACCAGTACCCCACTGATTTCATCGCGCGCCTGGTTCTGAACATCGGTACGCCCTGTCTGGTGCTCTCCACGCTGAGCCGTGCCGAGCTGGATATGGGCGCCTTCTCGCAAATGGCTCTGGCCTGCGCGTTGGTGACCTCGTCCATGGGAGTGGTTGGCTGGCTGTTGAGCCGTCTGTTCGGGCTGGACTGGAAAGTGCTGGTGCCGGCCTACCTGTTCCCCAACTCTGGCAACATGGGCCTGCCGATGGCTTTGTTCGCCTTCGGTGAATCAGGGCTGGCGTTGGCGGTGGCGTTCTTTCTGGTGCTGTCGGCGGCGCATTTCAGTATCGGCATGCTTTTGTCCGGCGCCGAGGCTTCCCTGCGGGGGCTGTTGCTCAACCCGATCATGCTCAGTCTGGCGCTGGTGCTTGCAGTGCTGTTTCTCGACCTTGAGTTGCCGCGATGGCTAGCCAATACGGTCGACCTGTTGGGCGGTATGACCATACCGCTGATGCTGATTACCCTGGGTGTGTCGCTGGCCAGCATCCGTGTAAGGCACCTGGGCAACGGCCTGCTGCTTGGCTTGCTGCGCATTCTCTGCGGGGCGGCGCTGGGCTGGATCATTGGCTGGGCAATCGGCCTGCAGCCGCTGGCCCACGCCGTGCTGGTGCTGCAGTCGTCGATGCCGGTGGCAGTGTTCAACTACCTGTTCGCGGTACGCGCCGGTCGTTCACCTGAGCAGGTCGCCAGCCTGGTGCTGTGCTCGACGCTGCTGGCTTTCGCGTTGATTCCCTTGCTGCTGGCATGGTGGATACCCGCCCTGCGTTGAGCGCGCTACGGCGTCGGCGCAGTGACGGGCGCTGTGAGGCTCAACTGACCAGGCGGGTCAGGTTGGGAAGGATCAGGATGACCGCCGTGGCGAAAAGGATGACTCCAGCCTGGCGGTATTTAGGCTGTTTGAACATGGCCGCATGCCTTTTGTTGTTATGGGTGGCGTTGGGTAACTGCCTTACTGCCTGGCAGGTCGCTGCTTCACGTGTGGGCGTGACGCTGATTCGCCGCTCCGGCATGTCCCGGCAGCGACTTTCTGTGCCCATTTGATGGCGGAAACAGTATTAACTCTAGGGCTGGCATCACCGATCCTTTAGATGTCTTGGTTGCTAATGGTCCATGGTTAAAAACTTCGGGCTATGCATGGCCTCTGGCCATCGCGCAAGAAGGCTTGAGGCAGACGGCCTGCCTGCCCTTGGCCGACTGCGAGCGATCAAACGACCGTTCGTCTGAGCTCAGTGGTCAACGGCGCTGAGCGCTTAGGTCATTGAGCCCCGGCCCCTCGGCGCTATGGTAGGCAGGCTCAATATGAACATGCGTGGTCGGGACAACCTGTTCCGCCTGCGCCGTATTAGTCTCCGAGGACGCCATGACCGAAGCCTACATTTTCGATGCGCTGCGCACGCCCCGTGGCAAGGGCAAGAAGGACGGCGCGCTGTACAGCGTCAAACCGGTGCAGCTGGCCGCCGGGCTGCTGAAAGCCCTGCAGATACGCAACGCTCTGGATACCAGCCAGGTCGACGACATCGTGCTCGGCTGCGTGACGCCGGTGGGCGATCAGGGTGCCGATATCGCCAAGACTGTCGCCATGGTCGCCGACTGGGACGTATGCGTGGCGGGTGTACAGCTCAATCGCTTCTGCGCCTCGGGGCTGGAGGCGGTGAACATCGGGGCGATGAAGGTGCGCTCCGGCTTCGAGGATCTGGTGGTGGTCGGCGGTGTGGAGTCCATGTCGCGGGTGCCCATGGGCTCCGATGGTGGTGCCTGGGTGATGGACCCGCAGACCAACATGCACAGCAACTTCGTCCCGCAAGGTATCGGTGCTGACCTGATCGCCACCCTCGAGGGCTTCAGTCGCGCCGATGTCGATGCCTTTGCCCTGCGCTCGCAGCACAAGGCTGCACGCGCCAGCGCCGATGGTTCGTTCGCCAGGTCACTGGTGGCGGTGACCGATCAGAACGGCATCGTGCTGCTGGATCATGACGAGTTCATTCGCGGCGATTGCACATTGGAAGGTCTCGGCAAGCTCAAGCCCAGCTTCGAGATGATGGGGCAGATGGGCTTCGACTCCACCGCGCTGCGCGTCTACAGCCACGTCGAACGTATCGAGCACGTGCACACGCCGGGCAACAGCTCCGGCATCGTCGATGGCGCGGCGCTGATGCTGATCGGCTCCGAGGCCAAGGGCAAGGAACTGGGCCTGAAGCCGCGCGCACGCATCGTGGCCACGGCGGTGACCGGCACCGACCCGACCATCATGCTCACCGGCCCTGCGCCAGCCACGCGCAAGGCGCTGGCCAAAGCGGGGCTGTCCGTCGACGACATCGACCTGTTCGAGGTCAACGAGGCGTTCGCCTCGGTGGTGATGAAGTTCATGAAGGACATGGGCGTGAGCGAGGGCAAGGTCAACGTCAACGGCGGTTCCATCGCCATGGGCCACCCGCTGGGCGCCACCGGTTGCGCCATCCTCGGCACGCTGCTCGACGAACTGGAAAAACGTCAGCTGCGTTACGGCCTGGCCACGCTCTGCGTAGGCGGCGGCATGGGCATAGCGACCATTATCGAACGTATCTGAGGAGCTATCACGGGCTGCTGCGCTTGGCCATGCCGTGTTGGAAATCCTCCGGAAATGCTCATTTGCTACAGCAAACTGCGCTTTCCGCATGATTTCCGCCTAGCCTGACCTTCGCTCGTGACGCCCCTGAAGCGCTCCCCCGAACATCTGGGAAGTGAATGAAATGACTGACGCCATCCGTTACGAAAAAGGCCAGGACAATATCGTCGTCCTGACCATGGACATGCCCGGCCAGAGCGCCAACACCATGAACGCGGTATACCGCGAGGCCATGGGCCAGATCGTCGATCGCCTGGAAGCTGAAAAGGATTCGCTTGCCGGGGTGATCGTCACTTCGGCGAAGAAGACCTTCTTCGCTGGCGGCGACCTGGGCGAGCTGATCAAGGTCACCCAGGCCGAGGCCCAGGGCTTCTACGCGATGATCCTGAACGTCAAGGGCCAGCTGCGCCGGCTGGAAACCCTCGGCAAGCCGGTGGTCGCCGCTATCAACGGCGCAGCGCTGGGCGGCGGCTGGGAAATCGCCCTGGCCTGTCACCACCGTATCGCCCTGAACGAAAGCCACGTCCAGCTCGGCTTGCCGGAAGTCACCCTGGGCCTATTGCCAGGTGGTGGCGGGGTGGTGCGTATGGTGCGCCTGCTCGGTCTGGAAAAGGCGTTGCCGTATCTGGCCGAAGGCAAGAAGGTGCGCCCGGACGCGGCGCTCAAGGCCGGGCTAATCCACGATCTGGCCAGCGACCGCGAGGAGATGCTGGCCAAGGCCCGTGCCTGGATCGCCGCCAACCCGGCCGCAAAGCAGCCGTGGGACGTACAGGGCTACAAGATTCCGGGCGGCACGCCGAGCTCGCCGAACGTGGCGCAGATGCTGGCCATTGCCCCGAGCGTGTTGCGCGACAAGACCAAGGGCTGCTTCCCGGCTCCGGAGAAAATCATGTGCGCCGCTGTCGAGGGGGCGCAGGTCGACTTCGACACCGCGCAGGTCATCGAGGCGCGCTACTTCACCGAGCTGACCTGCGGCCAGGTGGCGAAGAACATGATCGGCACCTTCTGGTTCCAGCTGAACGAGATCAACGCCGGTGGCTCGCGCCCGCAGGGCTATGCGAAGTCAGTGACGAAGAAGGTCGGCGTGCTCGGCGCCGGCATGATGGGCGCCGGCATCGCCTACGTTTCAGCGGCTGCCAGTATCGAGGTGGTGCTCAAGGATGTGTCCGTCGAGGCGGCGGAGAAGGGCAAGAGCTATTCGGCCAAGCTGCTGGACAAGAAGGTCAGCAGGGGCCACATGACCGCTGAGCAGCGCGAGGCCTTCCTGGCGCTGATCAAGGCCACTGACAGCGATGCGGACTTCGCCGGCTGCGACCTGATCATCGAGGCCGTGTTCGAGGATCGTGCGCTCAAGGGCAAGGTCACCGCTGCCGCCGAAGCGGTCGCGCTGAGCGACGCGCTGATCGCCTCCAACACCTCGACGCTGCCAATCACCGGCCTGGCGACTGCCGTGGCCAAGCCGGAAAAGTTCATCGGCCTGCACTTCTTCAGCCCGGTGGACAAGATGCCGCTGGTGGAGATCATCCGTGGTGAGCAGACCAGCGATGAGACACTGGCGCGTGGCTTCGATTACGTCATGCAGATCAAGAAGACGCCCATCGTGGTCAACGACAGCCGTGGCTTCTTCACCTCGCGAGTGTTCGGCACCTTCACGAACGAAGGCCTGGCCATGCTTGGCGAAGGCGTCAGCGCGGCGATGATCGAGAACGAGGCGCGCAAGGCCGGCATGCCGGTCGGCCCGCTGGCGATCAGCGATGAAGTGTCGATGAGCCTGATGAATCACATCCGCCAGCAGACCATCAAGGACCTGGCGGCCGAGGGCAAATCCATCCCCGAACATCCGGCATTCGCTGTGATCGATCTGATGCTGGGTGAGTACAAGCGTCCGGGTAAGGCGGCCGGGAGTGGTTTCTACGATTACCCGGCGGGTGGCAAGAAGCACCTGTGGCCCGAGCTCAAGGCGCGTTTCGAGAAGGCCGATGCGCAGATTTCGCCGGAAGACGTACGCGACCGTATCCTGTTCATCCAGGCCATCGAGACGGTGCGCTGCATGGAAGAGGGCGTATTGCAGTCGGTGGCCGATGCCAACATCGGCTCGATCTTCGGCATTGGCTTCGCGGCCTGGACCGGCGGTGCGCTGCAGTTCATCAACCAGTACGGCGTGAAGGACTTCGTCGCGCGCGCGCACTACCTGTGCGAGCAGTACGGCGAACGCTTCCTGCCGCCGGCATTGCTGCTGGAGAAGGCGGCCAAGGGCGAAACCTTCTGAACCTGTTTTGCTGCAGTAGGTGCGCCGTGCTTCGCGGCGCAACCCATGAGAAACGGCCCGCTCGGGCCGTTTCTCATGGGCATCCTCGATGCTGATCCAGTCGCTGTCAGGGCGAGCAGTGTGCGAGGCCCTTTCAAGGGAGTCATGAGGCGCCTCGATCAGCAAACGCTCACGCTGCCTGGCACCAGCCCTGGCGAATGCACACGGCTTCGTGGATCGCCAGCATCTCGCTGTGGCGAGTCGGCATGCGCAGGGTCAGCATGCTGCCATCATCGAGCTGCAGAGCGGCTTCGCTCTCGAACTGCAGGCCACCGTCCTGCAGGTGGACATAGGTGACGCCGTAGGCGTCGACGCTGAGTTGGCTGTGCATGGCTGCTCTCCTGCGCTTGCGTTAGCTCGGACGTGCGTCACGGGCTGCGGGCGCTGCCTGATTCGGGCGAACCGGTGCGCTGGTCTGGAAGGCGGATGCAGCGGCGAAGCTGGCGAGTGCGGCGTAGATGCTCATGATCGATTTCCTTCTGTGCGATGAGGGCGGCTGCCCGATGGGGTGATAGTCGCCGCGCTCACGCAATCGCAGAAGTGAATGGCATGCATGGTAACTATCGAAGCCGCTGATAACGCTTCGTCCGGTATCCGCGGTGCAATGTGATGTCAATTTTAATTGACGACTGTTCGTGGCGTCGCACAGTGCCGATAATCGTGAATCAGCTGAAAATCAGGGTTGGCTATTTCTTTGTGCGAGTTCATGTGTTAAGAAAAACGCACAAATAACCCTCCCTCCGTGTTCACCACAGGAAACCTCATGTCACTGCGTATCTGCATCCTGGAAACTGACATCCTTCGCCCCGAACTGGTCGACCAGTATCAGGGCTATGGGCGCATGTTCGAGCAACTCTTCGCTCAACAGCCGGTCGCGGCGGAGTTCAGTGTCTACAACGTGGTGGATGGGCATTACCCGCCCGATAGCGAGAAATTCGACGCTTATCTGGTGACTGGCAGCAAGGCTGATTCCTTCGGTAGTGACCCATGGATTCAGACGCTCAAGGAGTATCTGCTCGAGCGCTACAAGCGTGGCGACAAGTTGCTGGGCATCTGCTTCGGTCACCAACTGCTGGCGCTGTTGCTGGGCGGTAAGGCGGAGCGTGCCGAACAGGGCTGGGGGGTCGGCGTGCACAGTTACCGCCTGGCAGGCAAGCCGGAGTGGATGAGCCCGGCACTGGACGAGCTGCAGCTGCTGATCAGCCATCAGGACCAGGTCACCCGCCTGCCGGAGAAGGCCACGCTGCTGGCTTCCAGTGATTTCTGCCCGATCGGCGCCTACCACATCGAAGATCAGGTGCTGTGCTTCCAGGGCCATCCTGAGTTCGTTCACGATTATTCGCGAGCGCTGCTCGAGCTGCGTCAGCAGCACCTGGGCGAGAAGGTCTATCAGCAGGGTGTGGACAGCCTCCAGCATGCGCAGCAAGGCAGCGCCGTGGCTGAGTGGATGATGCGCTTCGTTGCCCAGGGCAAGCAGGCCAAGGCCTGAGGCCAGTTTCTGCGAAGATGAAAAGCCCGGTTTTCCGGGCTTTTTCATGTCTGCTGGGTGAGTACGACGCAAGGCGAGATCCGCTCGCTTCTGCTTGGCAGTGGGCCTCTGCTCCGGCCAGGTTCAGACGATGGGTCAGCTTGTGGCTGTATTCGATACTGCGCGCCATTGCCGTGGGCTTGAGAGAGGCGGGACAGGTTCTGTGCTCCAGGCCAGGAGTTGGCGTGGGCACAGAATCGTCTGAGTCATTTCGCTTGAATAACGGATGCTCGGCAGCGTCGCTATCGCTGGATCTGATGGTTGAGCTGGGTTATCCATTTGGACCGTATAGGCATCAGGCCGACGCCAGTTCCCTGTCCATACTGCTGATGCACTCGCTCATGGCCTGTTGGCAGCGCTCCATCAAGGCGGGCATGTCATCCAGGCTCATGCCGGCAGTGGGGATGGCAGGCAGCGAGCGAATCATGATGCGGCCGCTGTTCCAGCGATTCAGGCGCATGGCTTGGCTGTAGTTGCTCACGCACACCGGGATGATCGGCACGCCGGCGCTGATCGCCATCTGGAACGCCCCTTTCTTGAACGGCAGCAGGCCGCGGCCGAGGTTGCGCGTGCCTTCGGGGAATACCCAGATCGAGGTGTCGCGATTGCGCAGGGTTTCGGTGGTGGTCAGCATCGCGCGCTTGGCGGCGACGGCGTTGCTGCGATCGATCAGCACGTTGCCGGCCAGCCAGTACAGCTGACCGAAGAATGGCACCCACTTGAGGCTCTGCTTGCCGATGCTCACGGTGCGCTGCGGCACTACGCGTCCGAGCACGTACAGATCGAAGTTGGACTGGTGGTTGGCGATGATCACGCAGGAACGCTGGTGCTCCAGTAGCGGGCGTACATCGGTCTTCAGCTTCAGGCGCAGCAGGCACAGCGCGGGCAGCGAATAGAGACGGGCACAGAGGCGGCTGTTGTCCGGGTTGAACGGGCGACACAGGCCGATCAGCAGACCCAGGAGGCCGGCCAGAATGAAATGCACGCCCATCAGCAGCATGCGCAAAACGAAGAGCATTGGGGAGAACCATCGGAGGAGGGGCGCGCAGTGTACGGACGTTCACTCTGCCGGGCAATTGCCTGAAACCAGCGCCTGGTGTCGGCTAACGTCCTGAATTGTCGCAGAACTTGTCGGTTTTCGTGGTCCATGTAGAAAGGGCGCCTCACGGCGCCCTCTGCGCTTTACTCGGTCTCTGCCTTGGCCGGCTTGCCTGGCAGCAAACCGTCGGCACGGAACATCGCCTTGATGCCGCGCAATGCCTGACGGCTACGGTCCTGATTCTCGATCAGGGCGAAGCGCACGTGGTCGTCGCCGTAGTCACCAAAACCGAGGCCGGGCGAGACGCAGACCTTGGCCTCGGCCAGCAGTTTCTTGGCGAACTCCAGCGAGCCCAGGTGAGCGTAGGCCTCGGGAATCTTCGCCCAGATGTACATCGAGGCCTTGGGCTTCTCCACCATCCAGCCGATCTCGTGCAGGCCCTTGACCAGCAGGTTGCGGCGCTGGCGGTACTGCTCGGCGATGTCCAGCACGCACTGCTGGTCACCTTCCAGGGCGGCTATGGCTGCCACTTGCAGCGGGGTGAAGGTGCCGTAGTCGTGGTAGCTCTTGATTCGCGCCAGGGCGCTGACCAGCTCCGGGTTGCCGACCATGAAGCCGATGCGCCAGCCGGCCATGTTGTAGCTCTTGGACAGGGTGAAGAACTCCACCGCGATGTCCTTGGCGCCGGGCACCTGCATGATCGACGGCGCCTTCCAGCCGTCGTAGACGATGTCGGCATAGGCCAGATCATGCACCACCAGTACGTCGTACTGCTTGGCCAGGGTTACCACGCGCTCGAAGAAATCCAGCTCCACGCACTGGGCGGTGGGGTTGGACGGGAAGCCAAGGATCATCATCTTCGGCTTGGGAATCGATTCGCGGATGGCGCGTTCCAGCTCGGCGAAGAAGTCCACGCCCGGCACCAGAGGGACGGAACGCACCTGGGCGCCGGCGATTACCGCACCGTAGATGTGGATCGGATAGCTGGGGTTGGGCACCAGTACGGTGTCGCCATGATCCAGGGTGGCCAGCATCAGGTGCGCCAGGCCTTCCTTGGAGCCGATGGTGACGATGGCTTCGCTTTCCGGATCGATCTCCACGTCGTAGCGGTCCTTGTACCAGCGCGAGATGGCGCGGCGCAGGCGCGGAATACCGCGAGAGGTGGAGTAGCCGTGGGTGTCTTCACGCTGAGCGACCTGCACGAGCTTGTCGACGATGTGCGGAGGAGTCGCGCCATCGGGGTTGCCCATGGAGAAGTCGATGATGTCCTCGCCGCGACGGCGTGCTGCCATCTTCAGTTCGGCGGTGATGTTGAAGACGTAGGGGGGGAGACGATCGATGCGCGCAAAGCGGCGCTTGGCATTGTCAGCCATGATTTCCTCGGATACGTAAGCGCCCGGAACCGTCCGAGCGACGCTGGCCACCGCTGTGGCCGGTGGCAAAGATAAGGGCTGTCGAGCTTGGCTGTCCAGTGCAGTTGCCGGCGAAAACAGCGCAGCAGTCGCTTCAGCTCAGCTCGTTTTTCAAACGCAGCAGCAAGGCGCCGAGTGCTTCCACATCGGCATCTTCGGTGCGCCAGGAACAGAGACTCAGGCGAAAGGCGGGGCGCCCCTGCCAGACGGTCGGTCCGAACCAGACTTCGCCGGAGGCCTGGGCTGCCTGGCGAATGGCGATGGTCTGTTCGTCCGAATCGCCACGCACCAAGACCTGGTTCAACACAACCCGATTGAGTACCTGATAGCCGGCGTTGCGCAGTGTGCCGGCCAGTTCTTCAGCCTGGCGGATATGGCGGTCGATCATCGCTTTCAAGCCAGTACGGCCCAGGTGGGCCAAGGCCGCCCAGATGGCGATGCCTCGGGCGCGACGAGAGAACTCCAGTGTCAGGTTCTTCTGCGCATCCTTGCTCGCCGAAGCGTAGGCTGCATCACTGTTCATCGCGGCAGCCAGTGCGTCGGC
>Ga0070752_1001888_pt1 | contig 14080 bp, 26 predicted proteins | sample VirMetDEL_Aug_30_FD_77440 | JGI IMG/M metagenome (GOLD analysis project Ga0070752, IMG submission 77440) | Aqueous microbial communities from the Delaware River and Bay under freshwater to marine salinity gradient to study organic matter... | ecosystem: Environmental > Aquatic > Marine > Coastal...
GAGCTTTCTATACGGGTTAAATGCCAATTTTTAGAGGTCTTTTGAATCGAGTTAATCTTTTTCCATAAAATAGATTCGCTTATCTTCATAGGGGGTGCTTTTTCTTAGTAATTTTTGGTAGAATATAACATATAAACCAAAAATGGTGAATAAAAATGCAACAGAAAATAGATAAATTTGGTAATTTTACAGTATCTTTGTTTGATATAGACAACCAACAGGATTCAGATAGATTTATTTACTACTATTTAAGCTTAGATAAGCCTATTAAAAAGAAAATTGAAAATGCTTTTTATCACGCCTACACCAAAAAATTATTAGACAAAGAACAACCCGATATAATACACCATACAGAAAATGGAATTACACATATTGAGGTTCACCCGAAAGACATTCTTTCCAATATAGAAATAATTAAGAAAATTTTACTTACAGATGTTTATGAAGATGAAAACGAATAAACCCGATTTCCCGCTCTATATTGTGGTTTGGAAGGATCACACGGGGGATAGTTCGTGGAAGTCTATTATAGAGATTCAAAAAGAAAAATACGTTCTTGCTTATAGTATTGGCTATCTAATACACAAAGACAAAGATTCCATTAAATTATGCAATACTTACACGTCTGATGGTGGTTGGGGCGGTTTAGATTTAATACTTAAAAACTGTATTGTAGAAATGTACGAAATAGAAGTTCAAGACTAATTCCCCTAATGTCATTCCTTACAAAAAAAAATAAAAAAATAAAATTCCATAGGGACTTCCTCTCTTTTTCCTAAAACTTTAGGAATATTCCTAAAACTTTCCTAAAGTTAAATTCTCTACATTCCTATTGCTACACTATATTTCCTGTTTTCCTAAAACTTTTGCTCTCTAAGACTTTTCATTTAAAAAAAAATCTCTAAGGAAGTGCATTAGGGGGATTGGGACATAAATTCTATTTATTGGGGCTATAAAAACATTTCATTGTACCGTGTCCCGTGATTCATGTATCTTTTCTATATCTTATGTGGATATTAAATAGTAGTTGACATATCCTATCCAGATGAGACAATAACAAGGTAATTTAAACTAAAACGAGGACAGAAAAATGGCAATACTAGAACAGGTAAAAAACGACATAGGCGAGCTAACCGCAGAAGAGCATAGAGAATTATCTCTATGGGCAAGGGAATCACTAGCTTTGAAGATCAAACAACACTTAGATATAGGCGGTGCGGTGCAGTTCGAACACAGTGGGGAAGTTGTAGAAGGAACAGTTATTAAGAAAAATCCTTCTAAAGCTAAAATCAAAACCGAAATAGGTACGTGGAACGTGCCTTATCAGTTATTAGACAGAGTTCTTTAATATTAACGGGGGTAGCAATACCCCCACTTTTAATGAGGATAGAAAAAATGAAACATATCACTTTTGAAAATTGTTGTTCCAATGAAAGCGTAACAGAAGAAAACAGAATTAGCTTTGATAACCCTTTTAAACTTGAACATAAATATTCACCTAATATAGGTAATCCTAAATTCAGTTGGTTTTATGTAGAAGATGGGGTGTTGTGGGAAAAAATGTGGAGTGATGAATACGAGTACGAAGTTAAGACAAATATAGAATCTATTCATCAATTACCACCTAATATGCTAATCGGTGAAATAGACGAATTACAGCAAGTTATGTATGCATTTGGTGCGGGTAACTTCAAACTAGAATATTAATCACAATAGAGGACGAAAAAATGGGAAATAGAGCAGTTATAGCAATCAAACAAAAAAACATAGAAATAGCCAATACACCTTGCATTTATTTACATTGGAACGGTGGACGAGATAGTGTAGAGGGTTTTATTGAACCTCACCATAATTTAGGTATGCGGGGGGCAGAAGATGCAACCTACGCTCTTGCTAGATTAACTCAAATAATCGGAAATGCTTTAGGTGGTGAACTTTCCGTTGGAGTTGGTATTTACAGCCAGCTAGACACCGACAATTACGACAATGGGGTTTATTGGCTCGACAATGTAGACGGTAAATTGCAGATTGTAGAACGTGAATACGAACCCGCTCAAGAACAACAAAATTATGATCTTGAAGAGTTTACCAACGATTGTTTAAAAGCAATGCCCGAATCATATCAACCAACAAAAAAGGGGGTGTAATGAAATTAAATAATGATGAGTTAAATTTATTAGAAATGGTCTTTATGGATAGTCTTGATCTTAATCGAGAATTTAAAGACACCGCTAGAGATATACAAAAACTTTATATTAAAATCTGCAATGAAAGTGAAAGTAAAATAGGTTTATTGGATGCCCTTTTAACTATTGCGAAAAAAAGGGGGATATAAAATGAAAGATAAAATGGGTTTAGATAGAAATGACTTTGCGACTTATGCGGAATACCGCAAGGCTTACCGTCAGTTATGGGGCAAAAGTTCTGACGGTAAAAAGTCTAGAAAAAAAGCAAAAGATAAATATAGTAAAACCAGAAAAGGTAAGAAAACAATTAAAGTTTATTCCGAACAGTATTATGGCAAAAACTCAAAAGAAATTAAGAAAAAGAAAAACACATACAATAAAACGTCCAAAGGAAAAAAAGTTATGAAAAGATTGAATAAGGAAAAAAGAGCCGTCATTCTTATAGAAAGAATGAATGGTAATGAACAACGTTTTGTTCGCGGTTTATACAATTCTATGAAAACCAGAGTACGAGAAAATGATATCGCTTGTTCGTTTGTAGATACTAAAACCAGCACGGGTTGGGAAAAGTTTTGGGCTTACTATCTTAAATATGTAAGTGCTTATGGACGTAATGATTACTATACGGATGAACCGTTTACCTTTATTCATTGGGATGCAGATTCGGGAGATCTACGACCTATGACAAATGTATCTGTTGACCGTATTCAACCACACTCAAGCGGGATTGGTTATGTAACGGCACGAGGTAGAAGAAAAGATAATGTAGTATTCACGCAATGGGCAACCAATGCACAAAAAAACGCAGTACCAATTGGAATCGCAAGGCGACAAGTTCAAGCGGTTGATTTTGGTATTTTTAATTAAAGGGGGGAATAATGAGTGAAAAATATGAATATGAAGTACATCAATGGTCAGAAGATACGAGGTCATTTACTATTGTTTCAGATAGAAAATTAACTGCTGATGAAGTAAGTGATATTTATTTAGATAGAGATTTAGATAATGAGGGCAAAGCTATAAAAATACATCACGGATTAAGAATCAAGGGAGATATAGATTGTACATATCATGGTACTAGATATGGTAATGGTGATGTTGAATATGACGGTGATTTTAAAGATAACGAGGAGGTGGATGATGAGTGATAAAAATATATTAGTAAGCGACATAACATTTTATATGGTAGACGAAGATGGAAATGACAATGGTAAAACATATCGTTTAAAACCAGAAATTCGTTGTAAAGAATTAGAATATCTTACAGAGGGTTTTACAGAGGATATGTTAGAGGAGGTGAATGATGAAACTTAGATTAAAAAATAAACCAATTGTAAAGATAGACAATGTAATACAAGACGGAGAATTTGAATTTAATAAAATGTTATTAAAATATTTTCCGCAGTCAGAAAGCGGTGAAGAAGATATTGCTTTAAGTATTGAATGGTCAGTTATAAACGCTCAAATAATAGAAACATGGTGGCGATTAAACGCTAGTCATTTATATGATTTACAATTAAGCAACGGAACAATACTAAGGGGGGCAGATGAAAAGTAAATATGTGTTAAGACATGTTATAACATGGTTACAAAGCAATATAGATGATGGAGAAAATATGCAACATGTAAGTTTATTAGAAGATAATAATAAATTATTAAGCTATATTTATCAATTAAAACGACAACAAGACACAAAAGAGGTGAAAAATGATGGAAGAAAGATTTGTAACTGAAAACGGGGTTGATAAAAGACAACGCATTGTTTTTTTAGCGAAGATCAACACGGCTTATATGTTAGATGATGGTGTTCTTATGGTATCCGCCTTGAACCCTGATTCGTGGGACGTGGCCGTTGATGAAAACGGTGATGAGAACTGGTACGAGCTAGACGAACGAGAACCTATGACTATGGATACTATTATGGTAGTGCAAAAAGCATTAGGTATAGAATTTGTTTTTAAGAACCAAGAACCAATTTTTATTGACGGCTACAAAGTTGTTAACAAAAAAGCAAGCGTGCGTAAAATATATTAAACAACCAACATGAGGTATGTAATGAAAAAAGTAAAAAAAGTAAATAAAGTAAATAAAAAAGTAATAGACATAGATAGACGAGATGATTTAAACAGGCTTAATGAACTCTCAGGGGATCTTCAAAAAAAAATAAACGAGTTAATTAATACGGTGGCCAGTCATAAGTATGATCCATCAGTAGAAAAATTTGTAACTCGACACATTAATGAAGTAAGACACACTATAGCAAGATCAAAAAATTTAGTGGTGGCCGTCAACAGATGTGGTGGTAAATAACGTTTTTTAAAGATTTTACAAAAAAACGGCTTTCTCAGAGGCTCATACAGACGTTTATTTCAATGCCCTCTAGTCAAAGTACCTCGAAAAAAAGGGTTATTTATGGTAGATAACCCTTTCCTGAGATTGAATCATTTTACTTAACTGTTCTTCAGAAACATTATAAACAACCGCTTGAGCAATAAGTTGTTTAATAAAACCTTTTTCATCTTGAAAATATTCATTACCTTTAAAACGAAAAGCTTGATACAAATTATGTAATTTAGTTTCATTAAACACTTCTGTTTCTAAACGAATACCAATTAACCTTACACCCTCTGTTGATAAAACAAGTTGCTTAATTCTATGGCACCAATCGTTACTCTTACCTATTTTTATATGCCCCTGAGAATTTTCTAAAAAATAAATCATGCTCGGTAATCGTTCTATTTCAAAAACATCATCATAACTTAAACCTTTGGCTACTAATTTTTCACACTCTTGCACCCTGATCCGTGCGTCTTGAATCGACATGGCGGGGTAATAACCAATGACTTTTGATTTATGGACACCTTTTAAAGCGTAATCAAACCCAAAACTATGCGATCCTCTTTTACTTGCGTTACACAATAAGTTTTTTTGTACGGTATCTCGAACGTAAATGTTTCTTTTCCCTTGAAAATCAGGTTTCCAAGTTTTAAGAAACTCGTCTGTCAGTTCAACATGATTACTTTTATCTGTAAGTCTACCCATAATCTTAAAAATAACTTAAATATCAATACGGTACAAGTGGTTTACAAAAAGGTATTTATAAGGTAATAATAAATAGTTACTAACGTAACATTCCCCTTTTGGAATGGGGAGAAGTTTTCATTTAATTAGAATGATTGAAAGTACAAAACTATCTTTCCATTCCTTTTTTTAAAACAAAGAAGATATAAAAATATCAGGTAAGGTTTCGTCTGAGGTTTGATGTATTCTAAACCGCATATCTTTTATTTGCTTTCGTATGGTCTTTTTTTGATTAACGTTTAAATCTTCTTTAAGCTTTTGATATGTCCTGTCATAACGAAACCAAAGGATCTGTCTTTTATTAAAGGTAACAATGCCTTTCTTTATGCTTTTTCTATAATTTGAACGAATGACTTCACAATCTAAACCCGCCCAACAACAAATATCTGAAAAATCAGAAAAATTACCCAATATCCAGTTGTGAGCTTTAATTTTAGCAATAGAATGTTTACGATCAGAATGATTAATTTGAGTATCTTCTAAAGCAGTTACAATAACACTACGCCATAATCGTTCTTCTGGCTTTAATTCAGGGAAATTTAAAGCGTCTGGGGATATCTGATAGGTGTCGGTTGCAGTAAAATCACTCAATTATTTAATGTCCATATGTTTTAATTAAATGAGATAGTATGGTCTCATAAAGTTCAATTACATATGTATCATATTTTTGCTTTTTATAAAAGACATAATCTTTATAAAGTGATTCAATAAAAGCGTTTAAATCTTCAGGATCTAAGTCAGAAGGATCTGCTAAACCTGTTGCAAACAACTCAGTTTCTAATAATTCGTCCCAATTTGTAGTTTTTTTAATAGCCATACGTTTATTCTTACACATAGTACAAAAATGTCTAGTTCTTGACCGTATATGGCATGGTATGATAAGGCTAAATAACTTTTATTTTTTCTTTACCGTTGTCTACAATACAAACTTCTTTAGTTTCCATCCAAACTTTTGCACCACAAGACAATGGCTTATCAGGAGAGTAAACAACTTTTGACGCCCCCTGTACTTCAACAGTGTGTCCATAAACATTTTGTTTTGAAGTTTTAACAGTTATGACAGGCTCTCTTTCGCCTGTTTTAGCGTTTTTCTTTATGATATGTTGATTAACATGTATTCTTTTTATCATTTGTTTTTATCGTAATACTCTCTTCGTTTAAGTTCTTTCATGATACCAGCTTTTTGTACTGCCCTCACCCACCTTCTAATTAAAACATCAAAGGTTTCATTTTTTTTTAATTTAACTCTTGGCATTATTGTTTAATATCCACAGTACAAATAGTATCGTTGTGCTGGCCACCGTGAGCCACGAGTAAAATACGATTTAACTTGAAACCATACTTTTTACCAATGCCCCCGCTATTCCAACCAAAAGACATAACCCTACCATTTTTTTTAACAACTCTACCTATCTCTTTTTTACAATTAGACCAGTAAGAAGCGTTCATTGGGTTGTCTAAAGCAAGACCATTACCTTCGTACATTTCTTTCAACTGTCTTTGTGAATAAGGTGGATCAAAAGCGAGAGACTCTACTGAATCAGACGGTATGGTTTTTAAATACTCAATCGCGTCTTGTTTAAAAGGGTAGGGGAAAGGGTCTACAAAAGTATACCCTAACTCGTCCTCCAACAACTGTGCTATAGGTTTGATGCTAAAAGTTTTATGCGAAGGCATGGCCCAAGCTCGTTCAATTAACATTTTGTTTTTCCGCTAAAAGTTTTTTTATAAAAGTTTCAGGTTTAATCTTACTACCCTTAGCTTGTTTTTCAACATAACTCTTTAATAGCATACTGACAAAAGCAGCAGGCTTACGAAACTCTTTATCACATAAACTTCTTAAAACAGCGTAGTCTTCCACTGTAATAGCTACACTTTTCCATTTAGTTACATCCATTTTAATACTCCTTTAGTAAATCTTGCAATAGTTTTAAATTATATTTCCTTTGTTCCTCTTCCCACGCTTGTTCTTCGTCATTGTTTACTTGTTCTTGATCATCATTTTCGTAATAAATATCTTTCTCAAACTCGTTATCTTCACTCATGGTTGTCTCCTGTTGTCTAAATAAACTTGACTACATCAACAAAACTAGGAAGGTCAGGATGTAGCCAAGCAGAGCTTATTTTATTACAGCTCAATAAGATATGTCAAGAAAAAATTAGCTAGCCTCACCAAAATCCTTACCTATAGCGATGTCTACCACACTAGGGACTTTTAACTCCATGCAGTTTTCCATAGCGTCTTTAATAATTTTAACGTCTTCGTCTTTTTTAATACTAAAGCAAAGCTCATCATGTATTTGAAGCATAGGTGTAAAACCTTTTTCATGGCAATCAACTACCGCTTGTTTAGTTTGATCTGCGGCACTGCCCTGTATTAAGCGGTTTAGTGCTTTATAAGTAAAAGCTCGTTTTATATTTTGAGCACCGTACTTAGCTGAAGCATTATCAAACCTTTCCGCTGTGTGTATGCCAAAATCTTTTGGCTCCCACATGTCGAAACGACACTTTCTACCTAATTTTGTGCGAATTATGCCCTCTGAAGACGCTTTTTGCATACATCTATCGGATAAAGCTTTAACAAAAGGTGCTTTAGTGTTGTATTTGTTAATCAAACCATGAGCTTCGTCAGGATTTACCCCTAACATAGTGCCTAATTTGTTTTTACCCATACCATACATTAACCCTAAACCAATAGTTTTAGCCTGTTTACGCTCAATACCTATTAGATCTGCGACTGTTTGATGAAAGTCTGCGTCAGCGTTAGCGTAGGCCTCTACTAGCTCCTGAGAACCTGCATACCCCTCACCAATAGATGACGCATAATGTACAACTAAACGTGGTTCTTGTTGCGAATAGTCAAAGCTACCCCACTGACAACCCTCTTCAGGTAAAAACAAACTTCGTACCATTGGGCCAAACTCTTTGGATCTTGCGGGTAATTGTTGTAAGTTAGGGTTAGACATAGACAATCGACCACTAACTGTCCCGCCAAAATCATTTTTAATCTGTCTAATCTCAGCGTGTATTCTACCTTTATGTTCAAATTTCATAATAGAGTTTAAAAAAGTATTGTGAAATTTGTTTATCTCTCTGGCCTGAACAATAAGTTTACTAATTTCGTTAGGGTTATTGTTTAACCAATTTTGTGTAAAGCTTGGTTCGTCTGTTTTAGCTGTTCTTGGGTAATCAATACCTAACTTATCAAAAGCAAAACCTATTTGTCTTGCCGCCCAAATATCAATATCTTGACCGACAAGTTTTTTTATCTTCTGTAATGTAGCCTTCTCTTGTTTTTTAAAAGTGCCTTGTAACTTTGAACATTTATCAGTATCTACTTTTATACCTCGTTCTCTCATTTGAATGATAATAGGTAAAAGACTTTTTTCTAAACCCCAAATGGTTTCTAAACTTTGTGTGTATATCTCACTTTTAAATCTCTGCCATAACATTAGCGTGAGCCGTGCGTCTTGTTCCGCGTAAAAACCAACGTGTTCCGCAGGTAGTTTCCACATCTCACCTTTCGGATCGACTCCGTGTTGCTTTGCGGCTTCTACCAAATCAGTTTCTGCTTTAAGTTCACCTAAATAATCTTTAGATAAAGAGTTTAAGGTATAACTAAAACGATTTTCATCAATTAAAGCACCCGCAACCATAGTATCTATAATCTCACCCTTTACTTCGATACCCATAGCTCTTAACCAACCTACATCGTATTGAGCGTTATGAAATATTTTTGCCGCAGGTAGACTACAAACACTTTTCATATACTTTATAACCTGCTCTTTAATTAAATTACCACCACCAAAATGTGCAAAAGGAAAATAACCCTGCCAACCTTCAACAGCTACTGCAAAACCAATAACTTCACCATTATTAGTAGCCCAACCTGCACCGAGTCCTGCGTTGATACCCTCGTCTCTAGTCTCTAAATCTATTGCTATTTCGTCATACTGCGAAAGATCCTTATACTCGCTTGGTGCTGACCAAATGTGTTTTTTAAAATTAAAAGTTAATTGTAGATTAGACATTTTTACTCTCCTGTAAAAAAATTAAGTAGTCTTCCCCGATAGGGTAATTAAACTTATGATCTGTTGATAAAATATGTAAACTATCTTTTGCTCTAGTAACCCCTGTATAAATAACTCTCTTTTCATCAGATTGTTGTGCATTATTTTTATTAATAAAAGCTGAAGGCCAGTTAGCTTTTGAATAAATTAAAACATTATTGGCTTCCCCACCTTTTACCGAGTGTATTGTATCTATTATTATATCAGGTTCTTCATCTAAAGTTTTCTGTCCGTAACGTTCCAGCAACCTTATAAAATAAGCTACTTGATTAGGTGTAAAGTTTCTTTTTAAAATATCAAACCAAGATAAAATTTGATGTTCAACGTCTAAATCTAAGCCACAATAATCAATCAAATCTACAAAACTTAACTCTTCATGGTCAGAAGTATTCATCCAAAATTTAGGTGTGCGATACTTAGGAGCTTTTAACTCTCTAATATAACGATACATATTCTCAGCTTCTTTCTTAAATATTTTTTTATCTTTACTTAAAGTAGTCCAAGCTTTAATTGCTCTCCACTGTTTTACATCAAAAGATTTATTACCCCTGTTATCTGCGTAATACAAACCTGAATCTTTAGCACACATTCTTAATTCATTAACAGTTTCATTAACGCGACCAAGTATGTACCAAGTGCCTGCTAACTCACCAATAGGCACCTCACTAAAGTTTAAATACCTTTTGACAGTGCCTTCTTTGGCTAAATAATCGTAATCTTTCTCAACACTATCAACTATACCGCGTCTAATAATTTGAGAAAAATGATGAATGTCTTTACCAAATCTTCGGGTCTGTCTTAATATAACTTTTCGACCTGGAAAATACTCAGTAAAATATTTAGGATCTGCCCCATTCCAACGATAGATACCCTGATCATCATCCCCTGCTAAATAAATTCTCTTTACATTGTCTGCCATTTTGTACAATACAGACCATTGTAGTGGAGTAAAATCTTGAGCTTCATCGAGAATTAAAACTTCTAGTGGTGGAAAATTTACTTCATCAATAGCTCTTTGAATCATGTCTGTAAAATCTATAAAAGATTCTTTTTTATAATGTTCGTAGGTTGATATCTTTCTACAAAACACATCTAAATTATCTTTCTTATAAGATTCTTTTTTGTATACGAGCCGTGGGTCTTGTAACATGTTTCTTGCTTTATCATACACACCCAATGACCAATCCTTATAAGTAAAATTATCGTCCGCTAATCTAGAGTCTGATGTTTTAATTATTTTAGCTTCCATTGCATAATCTAACATACAGTTCTTAGGATCAAACACTTCTTCTTCAAAGTATTGACGACAATATTTATGCAAGGTTTTAAACCTTGCGAAGTCGTCTACACTAAAATTAGAAAAAGTATTTAAAGCTCTGTCTCTTGCCGTGTTCACAGCCTTGTTAGTAAAAGAAATAAAAGCAATGTCTTTAGGATGAATTCCTTTGTTTAGATAACCCTTCAACACTCTTTCAACAAGAGTGTAAGTTTTACCAGTTCCAGGAGGACCAAATATTTTAATGGTCTTCTGGTGCAGCAGCTTTTGTTTTTGAATCCCTGAACTTTCTATGATAGTCATCATCCATCTCACTAGGTTTATTTACTACTTTCTGCTTAATTGTTTTATGAGTTACAAAGGTAGGCATTTCTACACACCATACATTCTTTTCGCCCTCGTGATAATCTTTTCTAGAACAACCTAATAAACGAATAGCTTCAGTCGTGCTAGCAAAAACTCTTGTACCACTTTTCTTTAAAAACCTATCTAAAGTAATTTTTTTAAAATAACAAAAATTAGTTTTAGAATCTAAAATAACATAACCATCTTTAAGTTTATCAAACTTATCCTGTTCCATATGGGATTCAAAAAAGTCTTTTAATGCTTGGTACCTTTCTTCCTCAAGTGTATCTTCATATGTATGCTCTTTATCTTCCTCTGCCTTTTCAACAACACCTTTCATTAATAATTCAAAAGGGTCGGGACCTTTTCTTGATTTTGGTAACGTCATCCAAAATATTCTATGTCGTAACAGCTTGACTCTAAAGGATTTTTCGTCTTTCATATCCTCTGGTAATACTATAACATGTTGTTCTTTAAAGTCGAATGTGTAAGAAGTATTCTTAGGATCTTGTATGTAAGTTATATTTTTAAAGCTGTCTATAATTTCTGGGATAGCTTCCCCAATACCAAGTCTTCTAGTTTTACATAAGTCTTTATTACATATAGGTTGAAACTCAGGATGTTTAGGTGGACATTGAAATTGGTAACCAGATTTATGCACTGACTTTGCTAAAGAAATTACCTCGTTTCTATCTAACGGAGTTTTAAAAATAGTAGAATTTCTGTCTTGAGCTGTCTCTTCTATCTGTTGAATTGTTAGTGCATTGTTTTTTTTCATTTCAAGAACAAGCACGTTAAATAAATAATTGTTTCGGTTGTTACCTGACCAACCTTCTTGTATTAATTTTTGTACGCAGGGTGGGTACTGACTCCACTCAGATTCAACATCGTACTCTTGTACTTTGTAATCATAAAACTCTTGTGGTTTTATTTTTTTCTGCTCTGCAAGTTTTAAAAAACGACCAATTAAAAGTGCATTACTGTTATCATCGTAAGCGTGCTCCATAGTGGCTTCTTGATCGTTGTAAGGCATGTTAAGCATTTTGTTACATGGAAATACTTCTTGAGCTTGAAAGTATTGCTCATTAATTTGAGAAAGTTTCCTAGATACTTTAGTAGCATCCGCCCATTCAGTAAAGAAAATAAAAATATGTAAACCACCTGACTTAGATTTAACAGCAATCAAAGGTAGCTTATATTTTCTTATTATATCTATATATTTTTTAGAAGAAAAACTAGTGTAGCTGTGAGGGTCAACATCAATACAACCCCAAACGCACTTACCTTCTAACTCAGGTTTAATACCTATACGAATTTTACCGTCTAAGTGTTCTTTCCAAAGTTCCGCGGTCAGTGGTTCGTGTACCGTTTGATACTCGGTGCCTTTTTTACCCCTCTCATCGTCCTTGCCCGTAAGCAAGGACTTGAGGTAGCGGGTATTGTCCCCCGCAAAAAGTTTCAATAACTTTTGATGCATGACTAAAAATCAACTTTATCGTTTTCTTTTTCAGGTGCACTTGCATCAGATTCAAAAGCAACCTTACCGAATAAATCTAACTTCATAGCAGAATTATAAAACTCTTTAGTTACCTCAAGAGTTGAAGAATCGGTTGGTTGATCTAAAAGACGGTCAAACTCTACAGCCCACCCAGTCCATGAACCCTTATTATTAGATTCTTGAACAGTTGATAACCTGTAAGCACTTGCCCATGAAGGTGGTGTGAAAAAACCATTCTTACCTTTCATCTTTCTAGTTGATATCATAGAATTCCAAAGTTTTAATTTTTTCTTTTGAGTAGACTTCATAGTAAGAAGAGCCATTTCAATAGGGTTATACTCTTCGTCTAATATATAAACAAAATGATTCCCTGTATCCTCTACATAATTGCCATTACTTAGTCTATCTCTACCATCATCCCCTCTGTTTGTTTGAGCCAAAATACTTGGGTCTGTGTGTATGTTGATAGGTCTTCCTGGAGAATCCCCACGATCAGCCCACTCGTTAAAAGTGTTTACATACAAACACGGCACAACAATACAGCCATCTTTTCCTCTGTACAAAGAACCTGTAACTTCATTATAGATGTCACCTAACTTAGCGTCCTCGTTATATTTTGAATCAGATGGGTTTAAAACAGGAGAAGTATTACCTATTAATTTTAATATAGGTAACTTTGTATCCCTTGCGGTGATATGCTCTGTGCCTTGGCCCGAAAATTCTTCGAGATCAGAGACAACTGGCAGTTTTGCATCTTGCTTCTTTATTGCTTTAGTCATATTTACTCCTACTTGGTTAGTTTAGTTTTGTTTGCGATATATACCCCAAAAAGTTCCATGTCAATCTTTTGACCATTTTGAATACGTTCTTTAACGTAAGCTTTTAAAGTCATTGGTTCAACTTTCATTTTTTGGTCGACAGCGTACCCTCTAGTTTTTAAATCTTCAACAAGATTACTTGCTTCTTGATCTTCAGATTTACCAAAGTTTAAGGATACAATGTTCTTTATTAAACCCCCTGCACCATTTTCACGAAGCCATTCAAAAGCTTCTTCTTGTTTAGATGCTGGGATTTTTGCAGCATAGAAAGGTCTAACATCAACGCTAACACCATTTTCTAGTTTTATCATTGATAAACCTGCCGCCTGCATTGCATTAGGTATTACTTGCTCAGAAAGTTCACGTTCAGTTTCTTTTAACTTCTTTACTTGTTCTTCAACTTTTTGTAACTCTTCCTGAGTTTGTAATAACTTATTGCAAGATTCAGCGATGTCTTTCGTTGCTGCGGTATCAACCGTTACGATTGATTCTGCTTCTAAGTCCATTCAAACTCTCCTATCTAAATATTTATAGAATGTATAATTTAATATTATTGTCTTGCAATGTCAACAAAAATTATCTATTATTCTATATCATCATGGGATATAAATATAAAACAAAACCGTATGCACATCAAGAGCAAGCCTTAATGAAAGGGGCAGAAGCCTATTCATACGCGTATTTTATGGAAATGGGTACAGGAAAAACTAAAGTTTGTATTGATAACTTTTCAAAACTTTGGTTAGAAAAAAAAATAAAAATAGCTATTATTATAGCTCCTAATTCTGTTTATCAAAATTGGAAAA
>Ga0070752_1001891_pt1 | contig 14067 bp, 13 predicted proteins | sample VirMetDEL_Aug_30_FD_77440 | JGI IMG/M metagenome (GOLD analysis project Ga0070752, IMG submission 77440) | Aqueous microbial communities from the Delaware River and Bay under freshwater to marine salinity gradient to study organic matter... | ecosystem: Environmental > Aquatic > Marine > Coastal...
AATACATAAGGTTGCAAGTCATCGGGCGATAAATTAAAGTTTATCGTTGTGAACGACTTTAACTTGTCTTCGCTCACTAAAAGTATTTCTGGATAACTCATATTGTTTTATTTTATTGAATGGCGTCCGTTTCTCCGATCACTTGGTCAGGGAAAAGGTTTAGCGGTTGTATTTTTAGTTCGGTGTTATAACCATAATAATGCATTATGCGGTTAAACGCCTTAAGCATAACTTGCTGGTCAGGTTGTATAACGGTTCTTGTAAAGTGCTGGTGTGCAACGATGATCTCGTCCTTGTTCGAACCTAAACCGCCGCCACCTTCGTGATACAAACCAAGTAAAAGTGGTGAGGTGATGCGGTGTCCCGTTAAGATCCTTGAAGTTATCCTCGTCTCGAGGTTAACATAATAATCATCGTTTGCCGACTCAATCGGTGTAACATCTGGAGATGTTTCTGCTGAATCGCTAAACGTTGCGAAGAACTTGCCAACATTTTCAACTCCACTAAAAGCAGATGCCATTTCTTGGTAAAGTTGTTGTTGCATATCTGGATCTGGCACCCCGTTCTTAAAGTTGATCCATAAACTTGGGTTAAGTCCATTCTCCAGGTTGCTTAAGTGTAGTGTAGAAACCTGAATATCGATTTCGATATCCGAACAAGATCCTGAGTAACTTGGCAATGGGTAATATTTAGAACCCGGTGCATAATCATAAAAGTAAAGAATCTGGTTTGGAAATTCTTCTGCCATATCTGGGTCGAACGTGTGATATGCAATTGGTTTATGCTTTTTATAGTTCTTCCAATCTGACGAGTAATAATAAAACTTAGAACGATCTTCTGCTCGGTCGATCTCTCCCGCTCTTACATCACCAAATGGAACGTGATAAAACGAGTGAATCTTTTCTGCGTCTTTTGTCCAAATAATCTGTAAAGCAAACCCGCCATAGGTTTCATAATCGAGTGATGCTTTATCGAACACCTCGTTCCAAGATTCATATTTGTTTGCACGGTTGAGAACATAATTATATTCTTCGACCTTACATTCTAAACCCTCACCAACAACGTTTAGCGCCTTGCTGGTAATTGCCGTGCGGTTAATTGCCGATTTGTTATACAACTCGGTGACATATTGAGGATAAAGGTTATCGTCTCCAAACGAGATCCATTTCTTACCTCGCACCTTAAAGATGTTTGGCACCGTTGGTGCTGGAACGAAATTTGTATTGAATTTGTAAATCATATTAAGTTGTTTAATTGTTTCCGGCAACGGTTATAGCGGTTTTACCATCAACCGTTATTAAGTATAGTTGCCCTGCCGTTCCGCCAGAATAATTACTGTAAAAATCTGCGTCGCTTGCATAAGGGCCCGGCAAATTTGCTGCGAACACGTTTGCCTTAGTTAATTTAGTTCCTGAGGTGCTTACTTGCACGCCGAGGTTAACCCCAGCACCGTCCGTTATTTCTTGGTAACTTGCGTTCATCCCAGTTTCACCCATATTGATGATGCCGAGGTAAGTGTCTTTTACACGTTTGTTTTCTAAATTCATATCGATGTCATATATGTTGTTACTGCGGTGCCAAAATCTGATGCCGCAGATGCTATAGATCCACCCGCACCACCTATAGAAACCGTTCTCTCCGAATAATCTGCTGCAAACCGTCCTCTTAAGAAATTGACATAAAGGGTTTGGGATATAGCAACCTCTGTCGATGCGGTTGTTGCCAATAAAGATCCATCTTTAAAAAATTTAACCTCAGATGAAGATGCACGGTCGACGTGTGATAAACCTATAGACGTTGCAACATCGGTTTGTATTTGTGCTGCAACCTCAAGTAAAGAATATTCTGCTCTTTTATTTAGTGCACCTTGCGGTGGCATCATTGTGTTAATTGCCGCATATTGTTCTCCTATACCAAACGATGTTGCTACAACACCAACGTCGCCATATATTATATTTTGTAAGTCATCGAAGACATAAACAAATAAACTTGCATCTGAGTTTTGGAAATTCGCTCCCGTTACACCAACCTGAAATTCTGAATCAATATATGCTGGTGTTGCATCTACACGACCTGTATATCCCTCGTTTGAGGTAAAACTTGGTGTGTTATAAAGTTGTGCATAATTTCGGTTTGGGTCGATCCAATTGATTCTGGCAAAATCTGAACCCGCATCGGTTGCAAAAACATAAAAGACGTCCAAGTTATCCCAAACCCCGAGGTTAACCATTGATTCTACAAGATCATTTTGTAGATCTTGTTGGTCCTCGCTGGGTAATGTATACCCTTGTCCTGTTGCATAATCGAGTATATCCTGGTAAAATGTATTAAAACCAGAAGAATTCGATGCCCATATGCCGTGCGTTATCGGTAACATAATTATGCTTTAAGTTCTCCGAACATATACCAGGTATCGGTGCCCGTTTTAACTATACTCGCTCCAGAATATTGGTTCTTTAAGGAACGGTAATCGTTTGACGAGTTAAGTGTAACCCCGACCGCACCCGTTATGCCAACCTCGCCAGTTCCACCTCGGGTAAACACCATTTGTGAACCACTTGGAAAAGCAACCGAGGCGTTCGTTGGAATAACAAACGTTGATGCACCTGTAGCGGTAAAGAACTTGTTATGATCTGCAAGAACAAGGTTAACCGTGCCTGATGTAGACGCCGTTGTCATATAATTTGTTCCTGACGTTCCTGATGTTCCTGCTGCACCCGTTGCTCCCGTTGGTCCTGCTGTATTTACACTTTGTAGTTGCACGTTAACCGATGCTGCATCTGGTTTGCCAACCCCGGTTTCATATTGTAAAGATACATCCGTTGATGTTGATTCCCAATATATTTCAACCGTGTCGTTAACGTTTAAACTTTGTCCAACAAACCCAAATGTTAAAGTTTGTTCTGAGGGCACACTTGCAGATTTTCTTGCTGCAAGTGTTATGTGGTGTGAAGAATTTGGATAATCAACTGAATTAAATTTTAACCATACTCGCACATCTTCACCTGAACCAGAAAGGTTGGAAATTAACATTGTTGTTAACATCTGATAAATTCCAGGATCTTGTATAGTTATGGTTCCACCCGATTGGGTGATGCGTTCAGATAAAGTTGTGCCGTTAAGTGTAACCTTCTGCGGTGTATTGATAACCGCAATTGCTTGATCTACACTTGAATAAAAAGATGCATAAGCACCTGTAGCGCCTGCACCGTCTCGACCATCGTTTCCTGACGTTCCTGAGGTTCCCGAGGTTCCAGATGAACCGATTAACCCCGTTACCCCGTTAACATATACATTTCCGGTAAAGTTTATCCCCGAGGTTGACGCCTCCATTGGCATCGGGGTTCCAAACCCATCGGTAATTTGTTGAAAGTTTCCGGTGAACCCTGTAGCGCCAACGTTCATAACGCCGCCGTAAGTATTCTGTATTCTTGTGTTCGTTAAATCCACTTGAATCTTTATTTTAACTAAATATAAAAATCGATGTTTATGACAAAAGAAAACCGGGGTTAAAGTTAACCCCGGTTTCTCGGTTTATATAGAGACGCCTTAAGCGGCGGAATGTTTAGAACCAAGTTTGTCCAGGCAAGTAATAACTGCGAACATACCATTGAATTAATTCATCTGATTCTGCTGCTGTCAGATAATTATTTTCACAAAAACCAAATGCAACTATATCGAAATTATTGGTTGCTGTTGAACTGCCAAGATCTGCACGACCAATCAAAAATTCTCCCTGGTTTGTAGTTGAATGTGAGGAAACGTTTGTATCAACTTGCGATCTGTTTATATCCAAATAATTTGAAGTTGCTATATTACCTCTATACTCGTAATTCATTATAAAATAATCACTTGTATTTGGAACTGATGCCCATTGCAACTGAACGTTTGCCGAACCATAAGATCTCATATATTGGTTTTGGTTCGAAAGGTTATTAAAGAATTGGTATCTTCCCGTGCCGTCGTTTGAATTAAAGTAAGAATAACTCTCTCCATTCGTTCTTCTTCTGACAATTGCAAAAGCACCTCTTAGATCATCAATTGCAAATGCTGGTGGCGAATAATTTGTTGAAAGGTAAGAAACCTCTGTTGCCGCATCTGGTGTGTTTAATTCCCATCTTGGTGTATTCGTTTCATACTTAACAACCGATGAAGATCCTCCCGAACCTGTAACCTCAACCGAACCTTCAACACCTGCAACAAGATCTATAGGATAAACCTGATTCGAAGATGTTCTTATACCGTAATCTGCCGTTGTAAAGTAAGCAAAATTGCTTTGAACTAAATCGATTGGTCCAAACCAACCTCTTGTGTAGTTGTAGTCGTCCAGAATCGTTTGCATCGCTGCTTGTTCGGATGAACTTAGAGATTCTGCTATAACAAAAGTTAAAAAGTTTGCGTTTGAACCTCCAAACGGTGTGCCACCACCGTTATTATAAGCACCGAGCAAAAAGGAATCGTTTTGCCCTGCTGAAAGTGTTGCCGTTCCTGACGAAAACACGTTACCGTTTATTGCCCATTCATATGAATCACCTGCTGTTTCTTTATTGAATGTCCAGTTACCAATAACCTCATTACCAAAAGTTCCAAGGAAATTTGTTCCTCCACCATTTTCGCCAAAAAAGTTTGTGCCGTTTTGAACATCTCCCCATAACGCCTGACGGTAAGTTCCTCCATCGCCCCAATTATCTCCGGATAACGCACCTGCTTGATAAAAAGATTGATAATGTGCAACGTAAATATCGTTAAGATCCGTTAAATCGTTTGTGCTGAAATGTGTATCTGCATAGGATCCATTTACACCTGCTGGTTGATAACCAAGTCTGTCGAATGTGCCTGCTCCGCCGAAATCAAGTCTAAACGCTGCGTCAAGATCTCGGGGATCTTTAAGGTTGAATCTCTGCTGAGTTGGAAATAAACCAGCGAATGGATAAAAAGCATAAAGTTTGCTCCATAAACCTTCTGCTTTAAGAGAAACAACCGCATCGTTAATTGCGTTTGCTTGGGTTGTGTCATAAATGTTAGCAATATCAATAAACGCTTGAGCATCTGCATCTGAAACGGTTACTTGTGTTGTTAATGGACATACTGCCTCATATAGTGTTGTAATCTCCGCGTTTGTAAGTTCTCTGTCCCAAATGGTATATTCATCTAAACGACCATTTAGGTAAGAACTTGTGTTTGCACGATCCCGACCAACGTTTAATAATTGTCCGGATGCTGTATATGATGTTCTTGTTGCTGTTCCAAGAGAAACATCATCAACAACAACCTTGAAAGTGTTTGTGCCAGCGTTTTGTCTGACAACAACGTGATGCCAGGTATCGTCTGTAAATACACCAGCGGGTAAACTAAAACTTTGGTTTTGTGTATTCCAAGTTACAAGAATATCTCGTATAGCACCAGGTCTTATAAGAACCCTCATTCCAGATGATCCAGGATTTCTTTTATCCCAAAGACTTTGGTTGTTTGTTGTATCATCTAAACTCACCCAAGTTGATAACGTCCAACCTCCGGTTCCAACGGGTTCCATTTCGTTGGAATTTCCAAATGCCGCCAACCAAGAATTTACACCATTAAAAGATGCTGCTGAACCAAATTTGCCTGATGCAAAAGGGTTCATATTATTTGGACCCGCGGTTCCAAAAAACGATTCCCCAAGGGAATTTATATAGTCGTCGTCGAATTTATAATAACCCATTATATCCGTTGTAGAAATCAAGGACGCTGGACAAACGGGTGCTGGTGCTCCCCCTCCTCCAAATATGGGTGTATTATTAAGGTTTAAGTTTAGATTTAACATAATTCTTTATTAAATTCCTGGTGGGTTTATTGCATCTTGTTCAACCGCGGTTATCCAAGATGAAAGTGCTGCAACATCTGCAAGAAAAGAATTTCTTATAACCGCACCATATTCTTCTGGTGGTCCTGGATATGACATCGACAATTGCTCGGTTCCCGTTACAAAAGTAAAAGGTCCCGTTTGATCAACAAAAGTGTTTTCATCGATTTCTAAATAATCTGGCGATGCGATAAAGTAATCGTTTATTTCTTGTTGTGTCATAATCTTGTTTTAGTATAGTGCATAGGCGCTGCCTGCAGAAACCGATGCAACGGCAGAAACACGAATTGGTTGATATCCTGCTGGTAATGCAACTGATATAGATCCTGTTGCTCCAACCGGGGTAAAACCAACCGTTGCTGCCTCGCTTAACAAAAGAGAAAAGTTTGTAACTCCAGATGCAAGTGGTGATCCAGGGGTAATTGCCTCAACGTTGTTCGGAGATGCATACTGCAACTCTTTAGCAATAACCTCGATCATAATATCTGAATTCCAAGATTCTTGAGGAGATGGGTTACTCATAATTGTATTTTATTTTTAGTAAATATAATTTTTAGGCACCTTGCCATAATTTTTGGTAAAAGTCCCATTTAGTTTGGGTTGTGTTCCAAACACCATAAGAAGAATAATAAACATAACTTGAGTTTGTCTCGTTATTTGAAACATAAGGTGTGTAATTAATCTCGTTTGGTGTTAAATCTTCCAGCACCATTTGTCCCTCGTCAAGTAAATCTCCTGCTGCGGGGTTAAGTGTTGCGGTGCTTGTATTCCATAACTTGTAGTCCCAATTACCGGCGGGTGCCAGGTAAACCGAACCGTTTAAAGGATCTTCTATAGAAACGTTCGGGGTTAAGGTAATTTCAAGTTTCAGATAACGGGTGTTGCGGGTTAAGACACTTGGGACAACATATGTCCATTGTCTTGTAAACCCATTATTAAACCCAAGGAGAAAGTAATCTCCAAACGTTTGCACGTCGTTGTCTATAGTGTCAACATATATGACAAACGTGTTTGTTGTAATCGGGGTTAACGTTATCATCTATAAGGATGTTTATAGTAAATATAGATTTGTGCTTTTCTGCCAATAAAAAAACGGGGCGTTAACCCCGTTTTCCTTAACCTCGTCTTTTTGTGTTTTAGACGGTCGTAATTGTAATACCGTTTATTGATGTTAAACTGTCAAGTGCGTATACACTCTCTTTTTCATCTGAGGTAATTGTAACAACGTAATTTTGAGCATCGCCAGGCGCGGTTCCAGAATTCGCCGTCATCGAAGTGGTCACTCCGCCGCGATCTTTACCCATAAACCATAGTTGTCCATTGTTGTCTTCGAAGATAATTTTGATATCTCTGTTTCTGCTTAGCAGAAGTAATTGATTTCTCTTGTCTGCTGATAACTTTTGCAAGTTAAAAGTAAACGCCTGAGAATAAAATGCGGTTCCATTTGTATTGGAGATGTTTGCGGTTTCAACAAAATTTGCTGTGTCCTTTGCCAACGAATATTGATATAGATTCCCGCTTCCTGTAAGTCCAGTAATTTGGTTATCCGAATCAAGCGTTGTAGACGATACAACAATATCAACACCAATATAACAAGTGGAAATACCCGATATTGCATCGATACAATTAAGCGGGATACTTTGTGTGATTAAACAACTCATATTTCTTGTTTTTCTTGATTTTTAGTTTTTCTTTAAAGGGGAGATTAAGTTCTCCCCTTTAGAATTATTGGTGTTTGGTTATTATGCCAAATCGTTTGTAGAGAATTCTTCAACCAATACTCCAACACCGTTAGTGTATTTTGCGATCATTCTCATTTCCTGGTTGTCACGTGACCACCAAGCGTCGATTCTGTCTGTATCTTCGGTCAAACCACAAACCATAACTATATGCTTCGAAGGTCCGCAAATAACGCGTTGTGATGTTCCAAATCCACCAACCGGAACTGCGGTGATGTTTGTTCCTGGAATAACAACGCTCTGTCCCAAACCTGTTCCTGTAGAAACGCCTGGATGGTAGTGGTAAAGGTTAAGAGCAACCAAGTTTGTCATCAATGCGCGGAAAGATGCATATGACATAAACATCATAAGGTCTTCGCGATTTGAAACTGCCAATGGCAACGCGTCGATCATCTCAAGTGCTCTTGCGTAAGCGGTGCTTGAAGTGAAAGCGCCAGTTGCTCCCTGACTTGCTCCATTCGCAACTGTAACCTGAGTGATGATTTGAGAACCAATAACGCCTTCTGCTGATTTTCTTGATTCTGCAACCATATAGTTTGCGATTTGCTCTTCGAATGGCAAGTTCTCGCCATAAGCAGATGAATCAAGTTGTGTAGACAACCAGTAATCTCTCAAATCTGCAAGACATAGTGACTGCTTCCAAGATTTTGTTGAGTTTGTGATTGTAATTTGTGTGAAGTTTGTAGAACCACCTGAGGTCCATCCACACGCTTCGTTTTGGAAATCTGCTGTCGCTCCAAGAACGTTTACTGCAACGGTTGCTTCTGGGTAACCAGGGCGAACGTCAATGTAATCAACCAAGTCTGCGCCAAGCACTGCCTTGGAAATCAGTAACCCCGAGTCCTCCAGGGTAAATGATGATAAATCGGAAAGTGAAAATCCCATAATATTATTCTTTTTTTAGTTTAGTGTTTTGTAAAGAAGTTATCCTTCTTAAGGTTTTTTAGTGCTGCAACACGTGCTGCAACTTTGTCTTCTGCGTTTGCAACTGAAAATTCTTCAGATGTTAAGGTTTTGAATTTGTCGCCTGCTGGTTCTTTAGCGAACTTAGCATACTTTTCTTTCATCATCTTAACCTCTTCTTTGATCTCTGCCATTTCTGACACGACCTCTTCAACTGCCATAACGACTTTTTGCATCGCTTCTTTGATCTCAGCAACATCTTCCATTTCGATTTTTGGTTCGTCTTCGTGCTCTTCAGCATCGACCTTAACCTCAACCTCTTCTTCTTGTGCCTCGACCTCAACGTCAACGCTTGCTTCTTCAGAAGATTTCTCTTCAACTGAAACGATCTTACCCTCTTCGTCAACGACGATTTTTAGGGAATCGGTCTCGTGTTCGCCCGATGGTGCTGGGGTGTTACCTTCTTCGGTAACGACGAATACAGGGTAACCTGGTTCGAATGCCTCTGCCTCAACAACGGTTCCATCAACGAGTGTTTCAGATGCGAGTTTAACCTCCATCCCAAGAACAACGCGAATTTGATTCAACTTGTTTTTGAAGTTCATACCTGTTAATTATTTTTGTTTGTAGTCACTAAATATACTTTTAAACGGGTGTGACATATCTTTATTCCCCGTTTAGAATTTCGATTAACTTTTCGACTTTCTTCTTGTCTTTCAGATATTCTTGGTAATCTTCTTCTTCGACGAAATTACCTTGTAAAGACAAACCTCTGAGTTCACCCGCTTTAACCTTTTTCCAAGTGTTCGGGTTTGTTACTCGCATCTTGGTCATCCAGGTTCCTTTTGGCACCTCCATATTGTATATGGTGTTTGCTTTATCCGTCTCTGCGTCTTCAACCACCCAAGATTCGAAAACATAAGAACCAGCATCCATATCGTCAATGTGCTGGATGTTTGTTTCTTTCGCTCTTAGTTCTCTCATAAACTTTTCTGCCATTCTTGCAATGGTGCCCTCAGAAAACTTTACATAATATGGGTTGCCATTTTCACCCTTGCGGATAATCTCAAGGTTCGGTATAGCAACGGGCCCAACAACGATTTTCTCGTCTTCATCTGCGAATAAACCTCGCCAAGATGTAAACTCGATATTCTTGATTAACGAACCTGCTTTTCTGCCAACGAATTTACCACTTGGTTTCCAATCGCCGTTATCTCTTTCATAAATCTCGATTAAGTAACCAGGATCTTCAGGTGTTCCCTCGACACGGAAATCTGCACCTGGCACCTTGCGTGAACCCTTGCGAACGATTTCCCTGATGCGTCCTCTTGGGTTTTGTCCACCCGTTTTCCAAGATACTGCATCACCAACTTTTAGATCTTCAACCGCTGCCATTTCTTGTTTCTGGGGTTCGACTAAACCCTTGTTAAGATATTCGTGTATCTTTTCGATATGACCTGACATATAAGACGTGTCATATGTCTTACCGGTTCTTTTAGCGATCTCGTCCATTATGTCGTTAAAGTCGTCTAAAAGCACCATTGCCTCTTTAAGATCATCGGTTGACGAAAAGTCGTTCTCAATGGCGTTCTTTTCTATAGCAAAAATACCGTCTGCTGCTCTCGCTGCTGCACGAACCATTCCATAATCATCTTCACCCTTGGAATCTTCTATAAGTTGCTTAAACGTGCCTATAGCACCTGGGCAGATATAGAAATATTTGGTGCGATAACCGAAGATGTCCATCTCCTCGCTAAAATTCGATTTCTTAACAAGTTTATCCTCGTCGTCCACTTGGTGTGTATATGGCGGTAAAGAACCGGTGTCTATACTAAACCCTTGCTCATACATCGAGTAACATATTGCTGCTGCTTGATCTTCTGGTTTGCCCTCGCCTAAAACAACGGGCATACAGCGGGACATAAAGTCGCTTTCAGATTCACCTGCTCTTGGTTTTACAAATTCTTCTGAACGCATATACATCCAATATTTGCCAATGGCGGGTTCGTCCACCAGGGCAATTGCATCAACGCCCGAGTTCTCGAGGTCGTCGATTATTTCTAAATTAATAACTTTTCTCTCCATCGATTTAAATATAAATTTTTATAGTCGTGCTATATCTGATATGCGTTTGTTCGCCTCTTGTTGTGAAGACATCTCCGATGCAACAACATATGTCTTGATGATCGGTTGTTTTTGTCCCATTAAGGCGTTCTCTTGTCCTGAACTTAAGTTGCCCATTGAACGTTGATCACCTTGTCCGAGTGAATTCATCTTCTCGAGCATAGGCAAGAACGATTGGGTGGCGTTGCGGTTAACTATAAACTCACCGCCCTCGAGTTCACCAAACGGAGACATAATTCCACCTTGGGCGTGTGATCTCCCGGTTAATAAACCGCCTTGTCTAAACTTGCTTGGTGATGAACCAGCACCACCAGCACCGTCTCCGCCACCAGCACCACCACCAGCGGGTTGAAACTTTTGACTTGCGATTTTAGCAACGTTTGCTAAACCTGCTGCGATAATTAAACCCGCTTGTATCGCTGGATAACCTGGGAAAAGTATAGTTGCTGGGTTTGCAGATGCTGCGGATAACACTTTAGTTGCTGCCAAGTAAGTGTCTATAGTTGCCGTTGCAATATTAACACCCTTTTGCACGTTAAACGCTCTCTTTTGTGCTTTTTCGTTTTCACCAGCAAACGTGTTTACTAAATCTGCGATGATGTTAAGTCCATCCTTTACCGCTTGTGCTTTTGCCTCGAGTTTAGCACGCTCATAATCTTTTTCTGCCTGAATATCAGAGTCTCTAAATTCTTTATTCTTGGCGTCCACCGCGTTATTCCTTGCATCGGTTAACGCCGTTGTATCTAAATTTAACTTTTCCGCTTGCTCTATAAGTTTGTCATAATATTCCTCGATCTTCTGTATCTCGAGGGCACGACGCTCTTCTTCTGTATCTGCGGTTGCCTCGGCGATTGCCTTAAGTGTGTCTTGCTTTTCTTTTTCCTTGGCGATTTCTTTTTGGCGTGCCTCTTCGTCTTTCTTTTCCTTTTCCTCTCTTGCTTTATCCGCATCCGCTTGACGCTTTTTCTCGATTTCGCCCAACTTAAGGGTATATGCTTCTTCTGCTTCTTCCCTTAACCTCGCCTTTTCCTTTTCGGTGGCGTCAAGACGTTCTATAGAAATTAACGCCTCGTTGCGTTCGATCTCTGCTTGCTTTTCTGCACGCTCGTTTGCGTCGTCTATACTTGCTAAAAGGTTCTTCTGCTCTGCCTTGCGAATCTGATCTTCTATAGCAAGTCGTTGTTTAGCATATGCTTCTGCCTCTGCTCGTTGTTTATCCCTTAACGCCTTTTCTTGGTCGAAAAGTTCTTTCTGCTTTTGTTTAGTTTCTTGTTGCCTTTGGGCATATGCTGCTTCTGCCTCGGCGAGTTTATCGAGATCTTCTGCTGACGAATCTGACAAGGCGTTAAGTGCTCTTAGTGCCTCCACCCTTTGTCTTGCAAGTTCTTCTTCCTGGGCGGCAAGATCGATTTCCGCTTTCCTTACATCTTCCAGCGCGGTTAACCTTTCTTGATAACTTAAGTTCTCGTCGTTGATCTTAAGTTTAGCATCTGCTATAAGAGCGTTTTGTTTAGCACGTTCGACGTTTAGAGAGCGTTGTGCATCATCTATACCTTGTAGTGTATCTGTAAGCGCCGCCGCTGCTTTTGCCTCTTCAAGGATTTCTGCACCTATACCCGATACAGCACCTCTTGCATCTTCCATTGCACCTTTAAAGTCACCAGAAAAGAATTTAGCAATGGCACCAGCAAATTGCAACACCCTGTCTCTTACAACATCCACCGCTGCAGATATGCCGGCGAGCACCTGGTCGAATTGTTCTGCTCCCTCTTTAGTCGAGGTGAACGCCTTGAATAAACCTGTAAGGGCAAGGACAACTGCTGCGATTACCGCTCCAATTGGGTTTGCGACAAGTGTAAGCAACGCCTTGTTAAGTCCACCGACACCTTGTATAACACCGCCGATTGGTCCACCGATACTGCCAAGTGCACCACCCAAACCTTTTGCTGCGACGTTACCCTTAAGCAACGCCTTTTCGTTTTGCTTAACCGCGTTGTTTAGTTCTTTAAATTCTTTAGAACCAACGGGTGCTTTTGCCAAGGCATCTCTTGCGTTCTTCGCCGCCTCTTCAAGTTCGTTGACGGAATTTACCGTTTTATCGATAACCTGTCCGTCTTCAACGACTTTAACCTTAAAAGTTATTTCTTTATTCTTTGCCATATTCGGGCGTTTATTTTAAGTATACTTTTATCCGTTTTTGATTATGGGAACCACTCGAATTCTACCGTGTAAACGTCTTCCCCAATTGGTCCAAATGTTAGTGTGTAGTAAGGTGCGCTTGTTCCACTATCAATATGTACAATATCTCCGTTTTTGCGAACGACATATGCAACCGATCCACCATAAATTGCTGGAACTATAACTTGGAATCTGAACCAAGAACTCGGAGAATATAATGGGGCAAAAGAATTGTCAAAGTTTGCACCTGTTGATACCTCATAACCGTTTGCAAGGAAACTCTCGCCGTCATAAGATATCTCGTTGTACACTTGTAACTCAGTGGTTGTGCCTGAGTTGTTCTCAAGTGTTACATCTACAGAATCTGTTCGGTCTCCGCACTCCGCCCAAATTGTTTGTGCATTTGTACAACCACCTGTTGCACCCGCTGTTGCACCAGCAACCTCAACATATACTGCTCCATCAGAAACATAACCATCTGCTGTTGCGCCGATCGGAGATTCTTGGTAAGGGTCGTTATAGAACGCTGTTGCGTCATAAAAGTTTGGTGTGTCATAATACATTGTGTTGGTTCCAACCGCACCTGTTGTACCTTGTCCACAACAACCACCTGCCTCTGTTGAACCGTATCCAAGCACATCATCATATCCAAGTTCGTCACAGATACAACCGCTGGCGTTTCCAACCTGTACTATAGTTTTACCATCTCGCCCAATTAACACCGGGGAACTGCTACCGTTTTCTTTATACCAGGTGCCAGGGGTTAACAAACCATAACCAGCGCTGGAGAATGCAAGTGTCGATGTTGCAAGAGATGTACCGTCATAATAAATGGAAACCGGATAACTTGTACAACAAACGGCGGTGCAGAAATTTGTAGATGCACACGCGGTTGATGAAACGGTTAACGGGTTACAAGAACAAGATGTTCCAACTCCAATGGATATAACAAAACCTGAACGGTCAACTTGCAAAATCGTTGTGCCGTCGCTATAGTAACCTGCTGCTGCGGGCACGAATAAACTTTGATCCTGGAATAATTGGAAGGTGAAAGCAAAAGTGTCTTGTGCAGAATAAAGGGTATATTGTGCAAACCCATTACAACAATATGCGTCACACAAGGTGTCACCAAAACATAACCCTGAATATGGATAAGACTTAACACCCGAACCAGGTCCTGTAGTGTCGATGTTTATACCAACTGTACCAAGTTTAAGTAATTTAACCTTAACCTCGCTTGTTGCACCGAGTACATAATCTTTAATTTCCAGTGGCATATAC
>Ga0070752_1001892_pt1 | contig 14066 bp, 11 predicted proteins | sample VirMetDEL_Aug_30_FD_77440 | JGI IMG/M metagenome (GOLD analysis project Ga0070752, IMG submission 77440) | Aqueous microbial communities from the Delaware River and Bay under freshwater to marine salinity gradient to study organic matter... | ecosystem: Environmental > Aquatic > Marine > Coastal...
CGGTTGCCCGTCCAGTTGTGGAAGTACTCGTGGCCCACGACCGATTCGATGTTGGAGAAGTCGGTGTCGGTGGCGGTGGCGCTGTTGGCCAGAACGTACTTGGTGTTGAAGATGTTGAGACCCTTGTTCTCCATAGCGCCCATGTTGAAGTCGGCTGTGGCCACGATCATGAAGCGCTCCAGATCGAGCGGCAGTCCGAAGCGGGCTTCGTCCCAGGCCACGCTGGCGATCAGCGAGTTCATGGCGTGTTCGGTCTTGTCCATGTCGCCCGGACGCACGTACACCTGCAGCAGGTGCGGGTTGCCGTTGCGAGCGGTGATGCGCTGCTCGCGCGCGACCAGCTGGCCGGCAACCAGCGCAAACAGGTAGCACGGCTTCTTGTGCGGATCGACCCATTTCGCAAAGTGACGGCCGTCCGGAAGGCTGCCTTCTTCCACCAGGTTGCCATTGGACAGCAGCACCGGGTACTTTGCCTTGTCGGCGCGCAGCGTCACGGTGTAGCTCGCCATCACGTCCGGGCGGTCCAGGAAGTAGGTGATGCGGCGAAAGCCCTCGGCCTCGCACTGCGTGAAGAAGGTACCCTGGCTCACATACAGGCCCATCAACTGGGTGTTCTTCTCGGGCGCGCAGGTGGTGAAGATCTCCAGGTCGAAGGGCTCCGTGCCCTCGGGCAGGCTTTCCAGGACCAGTTGCACTCCTTCGATCTTGAACGAGCAGCCCGCGCCGTTGACCAGCACACGCGCCAGGTTCAGGTCTTCGCCGTCGAGACGCAGCGCCTGGGCCGGCACGTCCGGGTTGCGGCGCAGGCGCATCTTGTTGAGCACGCGCGTCTTGGCCGGGTCCAGGTCGAAGCAGAGGTCGACGGTCTCGATCCAGTAGGCCGGAGCCGTGTAGTCTTCGCGGCGAACCACCGTGGTGGGGCCTTCGCGCAATGAGCTCATCTTCTTGTTCCTTGTGATCAGACACCCTGCTTCAGGGATGCCTCGATGAAGGGATCCAGATCGCCATCCAGCACCTTTTGCGTGGCGGAGATCTCGACGTTGGTGCGCAAGTCCTTGATGCGGCTGTTGTCCAGCACATAGGACCGGATCTGGTGGCCCCAGCCCACGTCGGTCTTGGTGTCTTCGAGCTTTTGCTGCTCTTCCTGCTGCTTGCGCAGTTCGTGGTCGTACAGCTTGGAGCGCAGGCGTTTCCAGGCCACGTCGCGGTTGCTGTGCTGGCTGCGGCCGTCCTGGCACTGCACCACGATGCCGGTGGGGATGTGCGTCAGGCGCACGGCCGAGTCGGTCTTGTTGATGTGCTGACCGCCGGCGCCGCTGGCGCGGTAGGTGTCGGTGCGCACGTCGGCCGGGTTGATGTCGATCTCGATCGAGTCGTCGATTTCGGGGTAGACGAAGATCGATGCAAACGAAGTGTGGCGACCACCGGAGGAGTCAAACGGACTCTTGCGCACCAGGCGGTGCACGCCGGTTTCGGTGCGCAGCAGGCCGAAGGCGTATTCCCCTTCCACCTTGATGGTGGCGCTCTTGATGCCGGCGGTGTCGCCCTCTGTCTCGTCTTCGAGCGTGGTCTTGAAGCCTTTGCGCTCGGCGTAGCGCAGGTACTGGCGCAGCAGCATGCTGGCCCAGTCGCAGGCTTCCGTGCCGCCGGCGCCAGCCTGAATGTCGACAAAGCAGTTCAGCGGATCGGCGGGGTTGTTGAACATGCGGCGGAACTCGAGCTTCTCCACCTCGGCAGCGAGCTTCGCGGCCTCAGCCTCGATGGTGAGCAGGCCGGCGTCGTCGCCGTCCTCGCTGGACATCTCGAACAACTCGGTGTTGTCAGCCAGTTCGCTGGTCAGCCTGTCCAGAACCAGCACCACATCTTCAAGGGTCCTTTTTTCGCGGCCCAGGTCCTGGGCGCGCTTGGGGTCGTTCCAGACCGTGGGGTCTTCCAGCGCGGACTCGACCTCTTTCAGCTTCGATGCCTTGGCATCGTAGTCAAAGATACCTCCGGAGCTCGACCACCCGGGTGGTCAGGTCTTCGAGCTGGCTGCGGATGGTGTTGCTGCGTTCGGCGTCCATGGGTCTGTTCCTGCGGTGCGTGAATCAAAAGCGCGATTTTCTCATGGCACGCCGCCCGCTGCAGATCAGAAGCGCCAGTTGGCTCCCACCATGAAGGCGGCCGTGCCGAGCAACTGCACTTCGATCGCCGCCCGGGGCGTGATGCGGTAGCCCATCGCGGGAATGATCACCGGTGCGAAACCGCCCACATTGAGCGGCACCTTGTTCTTGTATTTACCCACGTAGCCGTAGATGATGCCGGCGGTCACCGAGGCGTACAGCTTGGGCTGGGCAGCCCAGAACCCCGGCCAGGACTTTCCCACGAAGGCGTACGCCGAGGGCTGGCCGAAGGAGTTGTTGAACAGGCTGAACCCGCAGAGACGGTTCTCCGGCAGCAGGCGGCTCAGGCTCAGGGCATAGACCTGCTCATGCTCTTCGTTGTAGGACCAGTGGTGGGTATAGGGCGAGAAGAAGGCTTCGTAGCGGGGCTCATCGCCACTGGCAGGCTGGTCCAGGCCGGGGCACAGGGCGCCCTGCACCAGACCATCGGCGTGAACGGGAGCGGCCAGCGCGGCGCAAAACAGCGCAGCGCACAGGCCGGGGCAGGCTGCAAGGGTTTTCTTCAGAAGCATGGCGCCCGAGTATGCATGGTCGAGCCCGAAAGACGGGCGGCGACCTGCAACAACCCGTACATCGGGTGTCAACAGGTACTAATCTGCGATGAAGTCCTCGATCAGCCGCGCCAGTTCGGCGGGCTGGTCGTGGTGCATCATGTGGCCGGCATCGTTCACCACCGCGTTGTGCAAATCGGGCACCGCCTGCAGCCGCTCGTGGTACTGAGCCAGCGTGAACCGTCCTTTCCACCAAAGTGAGAGGCTGTCGTCGCTGGCGGTCACGGACAACACCGGTGCGCTGATGCGGCGGTACAGCTCCAGCGCTTCGTCGACGCGGTAGAGCTGGGCGCTCACCACCTTGTGGGCGGCGTCCCCCAGGATCTCCCATTCGCCTTCTGCACTGGGCGCCGCCCAGTGTCGCGCCAGCCAGTCGGCCTTGTCCTGCGGCAGACGCGCATTGGTCTTCATGAGACGGCGCGCCACGCCGTCGGGCGAGGCGTACTTCGCCAGCGCCTTTTCGCCGCGCCGGACCGCCTTGATTTCGTCAAGCCATTGGGCGTAGCGTGCGGGGGCCTGGGATGCCCGCGTCTCCGGCATGCCAAAGCCTTCGAGATTCACAAGACGACGGATGCGCTGCGGCCGCACGCCCGCGTAGACCATGGCCACATTGCCGCCCATGCTGTGGCCCACCAGGTCCACCGGCTGTTCGCCCACCACTTCGTCCAGAAGCGCGTCGAGGTCGGCCATGTAATCTGGGAACCAGTAGCTGTCGGGGGCCGGGCCCTCTGCCCGGGTCAGGCCAAAGCCGCGCCAGTCGGGCGCCAGGATCCAGCGCTCTGTGGACATCGCGTCCACCACGAACTGCCAGGAGGCAGACACATCCATCCAGCCGTGCACCAGCACCAGCGGCGCCCGCGTGGCGTCGGGCTGGCCCCAGCTTCGCAGGTGGCAACTGAGCTGGCGGATCGGGACAAACTCGCTGCGCGAGGGCTTCAGGGCTTGGTACATTCGACCCATCATAAAGAACGGGCCGGAGACAACCCATGCGCCAGAGTCAAGCCAGAGACAAGCCGGCGGGCCAGATGCTGAACGCATACGAAGCCTTGCACCAGGGGTTTGGCTGGCAGGTGCCCGACCATTTCAACATTGCGCAGGTCTGCATGCGGCGCTGGGCAACAGACGCCACCGGCGAGGCCCACACTGCGGTGATCGCCTGCGCACCGGGGCGGCCCGATCGAGCGCACAGTTATGCCGAATTGCAGGATCAGGCGAACCGCCTCTCTCAAGGCTTGGCCGCGCTGGGTGTGCAACGTGGGGACAGGGTGGCCATCGTGCTGCCGCAGCGTTTCGAGACGGCGGTGGCCTACATGGCGGTGCTGCAGATGGGCGCGGTGGGCATGCCGTTGTCGCAGCTGTTCGGCCCCGACGCACTGGAGTACCGCTTGCACGACAGTGAGGCTGTGGTGGCCATCTGCGACGCCGCGTCCTTGCCCGCGCTGCTGGACGTGCGCGAGAACTGCCCGCTGCTGCGTTGCGTGATCGGTGTCGATGGCGACGGGACGCCCGAGGGCATGCGCGCCGATCTGGACTGGACATCGCTGCTCGCGCAGGAAAGCGGCGAGTTCGATCCGGTGAGCACACTGGCCGAGGAAGCGGCTGTGCTCATCTACACCAGCGGTACCACGGGCAATCCCAAAGGCGCGCTGATTCCGCATCGTGCGCTCATTGGCAATCTGCCTGGCTTCGTGTGCAGCCAGAACTGGTTCGGGTTCGATCCTTTCAATTCAAAGGAGCAGACCAAGGCGGTGTTCTGGTCACCGGCCGACTGGGCCTGGACCGGCGGCCTGATGGACGCGCTGCTGCCCACGCTGTATTTCGGCCGCCCCATCGTGGCATGGAACGGCCGGTTTGCGCCGCAGACCGCGTTCGAGTTGATGCAGCGGCATGGAGTCACGCACAGTTTCCTGTTTCCCACCGCGCTCAAGGCCATGATGAAAGCCGTGCCCGATGTGCGGGCGCAATACCGCCTGAAGCTGCAGGCGCTCATGAGCGCGGGCGAGGCGGTGGGCGATGCGGTTTTCGCCTACTGCCGCGATCAACTGGGCGTGACGGTGAACGAGATGTTCGGCCAGACCGAGATCAATTACATCGTGGGCAACTGCTCGCGGCTGTACCCGGCCAGGCCGGGCAGCATGGGCAAGGCCTACCCAGGGCACCGCGTGGCGGTGATCGACGATGAGGGTCTGGAGAGCCCGGTGGGTACACCAGGTGAAGTGGCCGTGCACCGGCTCGATCGGCACGGTCATCCGGACCCCACCTTTTTTCTCGGCTACTGGAAAAACGAAGGCGCCACACGCGCCAAGTACACCGGCGACCCGGCCAGCAGCTGGTGCCGCACGGGCGACCTGGCGATTCGCGATGCCGACGGCTACCTCTGGTACCAGGGCCGCGCGGACGACGTGTTCAAGTCGGCGGGGTACCGCATCGGGCCGAGCGAAATCGAGAACTGTCTGGTCAAGCACCCGGCAGTGGCCAACGCCGCGGTGGTGCCCAAGCCCGATGCCGAGCGCGGTGCGCTGGTGAAGGCGTATGTGGTTCTGGCGCCGGGCCACATGGGCAACGACGCGCTGGTGAAGGCCCTGCAGGCGCATGTGAAGGGGATGCTGGCGCCTTACGAATATCCCAAGGAGATCGAGTTCATCGCTGCTTTGCCCATGACCACGACGGGCAAGGTGCAGCGGCGGGTTCTGCGGTTGCAGGAGGAGTCTCGGGCGCGCGGTTTGTTGCAGGCCTGAACCTCACACCCATGAGCTGAAGTGGTGTTGGCGCGCAGGCGCTTCGAATGCCTACGAGGGGTTCTGTGACCCCTTCACGGAGCACCGCTCCCGCCGGAGAAAAAAATCAGGCAGCCGCCCGACGAGACCGCGACTGGTCCCGCGCCACCTCGATGAACTCCATCACCTCCGCGCGCGGTTGAGAACCGCGCCGCCACACCAGGCCCACATCGACCGTGGGCACCGCATCGCGCAAGGTGCGCACCTCCACGTGTTCGGCGTCCAGCGTCCACGGGCGGTAGAGAAAATCCGGCAGCACCGCCAGCCCCGCACCCACCCCCACCAAAGACCGCACCGCCTCCAGCGACGACGTGCGCAACAGCGTGCGCGGCTTCAACTGGTGGCGCGCCCAAACGCTGCGCATCAGCAATTCGATGCGGTCTGCCTGCAGCACCACAAGATCGTGCTGCACACATTCGGCCAGGCCCACCTCGGTTTGCGAAGCCAGCGGGTGGTCTGCCGCCATCCACACCCGGTTGGGTGACCGTGTGAGCGTCTCCGCCACCAGCGCCTGCGGCTCGCCCAGCGCATTGCTCACCATGATTGCGATGTCGAGCTCGCCATTGATCAGCAGGTGTTCGAGGAAAGGTGGCGCGTCTTCCACCACCTGCAGCTCCACACCCGGGCAGGTGCGGCGAAAGCGCGCAAACACCTCGGAAAGGTAGTAACCCGCCACGAGGCTGGTCACGCCGATGGTGATGGCGCCCGCCAGCGGCGTCGCGCCCGGATGCACGCCGCGCGTGGCGTCGGCCACGGCACCAATCACACGCAGGGCCTTCACCTGAAAACGATGCCCTTCGGGCGTCAGCCGCATGCCCTTGGGGCTGCGCTCGAACAGGACCAGCCCAAGCTCGTCCTCCAGCTCCAGCACGCTCTTCGTGATGGCCGACTGCGCGATGTTGAGCATGCGCGAAGCGGCGGCCACCGAGTCCGATTCGGCCACCGCGAGAAAGTAGCGGAACTGCTTGAGCGTGATGTGGCGGTTCATGCTGGTGCGCGCCAGCGCAGCGCGCTGCCCTGTTGCGGTGCAAAAAGGATATGGGTAAACCCTCGATCTCTATTTTCGAGATAGCTTACCGCAGCAATATTGAATTTTGAAAGCGCGACGCGCCTTCCTACGATGCGCTGCTGTCGGCTCGCCGGTCGGTGGGCCGTGTTTGTTGAAACCGTTCTCAACCTGGAAGGTGATCGACCCATGAAACTCGCACAACGCCCCCTTGCCCGCACCGTCGCGGGCCTCGTGACGACGGCCCTGGCGCTGGCCACCCTGGCGCCGGCTGCCCAGGCGCAATCGGCCCTGAAGAAACTGGGCAAAGGCGAAGGCCAGGTGGACATCGTGGCCTGGGCGGGCTACATCGAGCGCGGCCAGACCGACAAGAACTTCGATTGGGTAACCGAGTTCGAGAAGAAGACCGGCTGCAAGGTCAACGTGAAAACCGCCGGCACGTCGGACGAAATGGTGGCGCTGATGAACGAAGGCGGCTTCGACCTCGTGACCGCATCGGGCGATGCCAGCATGCGCCTGATCGCGGGCAAGCGCGTGCAGCCGATCAACGTGGACCTGATCCCGAGCTACAAGACCGTGGACCAGCGCCTGCAGAAGGCGCCCTGGCATTACGTGAACAACACGCACTACGGCACGCCTTACCAGTGGGGCTGGAACGTGCTCATGTACAACACCACGGTGTTCAAGGACAAGCCGCCCACGAGCTGGAGCGTGGTGTTCGAAGAGACCACATTGCCCGACGGCAAGAGCAACAAGGGCCGCGTGCAGGCCTTCGATGGCCCGATCTACATCGCCGACGCCGCGCTCTACCTGATGAAGAAGAATCCGGCGCTCGGCATCAAGGATCCCTACGAACTCAACGAAGCGCAGTACAAGGCCGCACTCGATCTGCTGCGGGGTCAACGCAAGCTCGTGGGCAAGTACTGGCACGACGCATTTGTGCAGATCGACGACTTCACCAACGAAGGCGTGGTGGCTTCAAGCAGCTGGCAATTCATGGCCAACATCCTGAAGAGCAAGAACCGCCCGGTGGCCACCGTGGTGCCCACCGAAGGCGCCACCGGCTGGGCCGACACGACCATGATGCACGCCGAAGCCAAGAACCCCAATTGCGCCTACATGTGGATGGAGCACTCGCTCAACACCAAACTGCAGGGCGATCTTTCAGCCTGGTTCGGCTCGGTGCCTGCAGTGCCGGCTGCCTGCAAGGGCAACAAGCTGCTGGGCGATCAGGGCTGTGCGAACCAGGGCTTCAACAGCTTTGAGCGCATCTCGTTCTGGAAGACGCCCACCAGCAAATGTGCTTCGCAAAACAACGCCTGTGTCCCCTATCACAAGTGGGTCTCCGACTACATCGCTGTCCTCGGAGGCCGCTGATTTCATGACGGTTGCTGTCACGCTGGAGGGAGTGTCCTGCGTGTTCGGCAGTGGCGCACAGACGGTGCGCGCTGTCGATCACGTGGACCTCACCATCGAAGGAGGGGAGTTTTTCACATTGCTCGGGCCATCGGGTTCGGGCAAGACAACCTGTCTGCGCATGATCGGCGGCTTTACCTTGCCGACTTCGGGGCGCATCCTGATTGGTGGCCAGGACGTGTCTCACCTGCCGCCCTACGCGCGGCCGGTGAACACGGTGTTTCAGGACTATGCGCTGTTCCCGCACATGAACATCCGCGACAACGTGGCCTATGGCCTGATGGTGCAGGGCGTGGAGAAGGCGCAGCGCCATGCCCGTGCCGAGCAGATGCTGGACCTGGTGCGGCTCTCGGGTGTGGGCACACGGCGGCCGGGGCAGCTCTCTGGCGGTCAGCGTCAGCGCGTGGCACTGGCACGTGCCCTGATCAACCAGCCGCAGGTGCTGCTGCTGGATGAGCCGCTGGGCGCGCTGGACCTCAAGCTGCGCGAGCAGATGCAGACCGAACTGAAGGCGCTGCAGCGGCAACTGGGCATCACCTTTCTCTTCATCACGCACGACCAGCACGAAGCGCTGTCGATGAGTGACCGCATCGGGGTGTTCAACAACGGTCGGCTCGAGCAGGTGGGCTCACCGCAGGCCATCTACAACCAGCCTGCGACACGTTTCGTGGCCGAGTTCGTGGGCGCGGCCAATGTGTTCGATGGGTCGCGTGCCCGCGAGATCGCGGGCGTGGAGAGCGTGATGCTGCGGCCCGAGCGCATCCGGCTGGGCGGCGCGCCACAGGCGCGCATCAGTGGCGCGGTGATTGACGCGCAGTACTTTGGATCGTTTTCCCGTGTGCGCGTGGACTGGTCGGGCGAAGCGGTGGCGGTGGACCTCAACCCCGAGCTGAATCCCGTGCTTCCCGTGGCGGGCGACACCGTGCATTTGCACTGGCAGGCCGACGCCGTGCACGCGCTGGCCGGTACCGGAGCGACGCCATGAGCATGGTCATGCCGGCTCCCGCCCGCGTGCCGCGCGGCGGGGTGCTGCGCAAGTTCTCCGATCTGCTGTACACGCGCCGCGGCCTGCTGCTGCTGGCCCTGCTGGGGCCGCCGCTGCTGTGGTTCGGCGTGATATATCTGGGCTCGCTGTTCGCGCTGCTGGCCAACAGCTTCTTCACGCTCGACGAATTCTCCGGGGTCGTCGACCGTTCGCAACTCTCGCTCAACAACTTCCGCGAGATGACCGACCCCGCCAATGTCGATGTGGTGCTGCGGACGGTGGCCATGGCCCTTACCGTCACGCTGGCCTGTGGGGTCATTGCCTTTCCCGTCGCTTACTACATGGCCCGGTACGCGCGCGGTCCGCAGAAGGCACTTCTCTACATCGCGGTCATGCTGCCGCTGTGGTCGAGCTACCTGGTGCGCCTGTACGCGTGGAAGCTGTTGCTGGCCAAGGAGGGCGCCATCTCCTGGGTGCTGGCCGAGGTGCACATGACCTGGCTGCTCGACGCGGTGCTGTCCACGCCCGGCATCGGTGGCAACTCGCTGTCGTTCTCGCGCCTGGGCACGTTCATCGTGTTTGTCTACATGTGGCTGCCGTTCATGATCCTGCCGATCCAGGCCGCGATCGAGCGCATTCCCGGGTCGCTGCTCGAAGCCTCCAGCGACCTCGGCGCCCGCAGCCGTACCACGTTCTGGAAGGTGATCTTTCCGCTCGCCATGCCTGGCATCGCGGCGGGCTCGATCTTCACCTTTTCGCTCACGCTGGGCGACTACATCATTCCGCAGGTGATCGGCGACTCCACGCTCTTCATTGGCCAGGTGGTCTACCGCCAGCAAGGGGTGGCGGGCAACGTGCCGTTCGCTGCGGCGTTCTCGCTCGTGCCCATTGTGGTCATTGGCGTGTACCTGTGGATCGCCAAGCGGCTGGGGGCCTTCGATGCGCTCTGACCCCTCACGCGCTGGCTGGGGTCTGAAGGCCGCCACCTGGGCCGGCGTGCTGTTCCTGCACATCCCGCTTGCGCTCATCATCCTGTACGCCTTCAGTGCGGAAGACAAGAGTTACGTGTTTCCGCCACCGGCACTCACCACGCAATGGTTTGCCGCTGCCTGGGAGCGCGAGGACGTGTGGGCCGCCATTGGCCTGTCATTCCGCGTGGCGCTGGTGTCCACCGCCGTGGCCATGGTGCTGGGCACGCTGGCCGCAGCGGGGCTCGCGCGCACGCGCTTCTTCGGGCGCGATGCCATCTCGCTGTTGCTGATTCTTCCGATCGCGCTGCCTGGGATCGTCACTGGCATCGCGCTGCGCAGCGCTTACAGCACGATGGAGATTCCATTCAGTTTCTGGACCATCGTCATCGGCCACGCCACCTTCTGTGTGGTGGTCGTCTACAACAACGCCGTGGCGCGCCTTCGACGCACCAGCCCTTCGCTGATCGAGGCCTCGATGGACCTCGGCGCCGACAGCTTCCAGACCATCCGGTACGTGATCCTGCCGCAGCTGGGATCGGCCCTGCTCGCCGGAGGCCTGCTCGCATTTGCCCTCAGCTTCGACGAAGTGATCGTGACCACCTTCACCGCCGGCCAGCAGACCACGTTGCCGATCTGGATGCTGCAGGAGCTCATTCGTCCGCGCCAGCGTCCGGTAACCAACGTGGTGGCCGTGGTCATCATCGCGCTCACCTTCATTCCCATCCTGGCGGCGTACTACCTCACGCGCGCCGACGAGCAGCCGTCCGGTCGCTGAACCCCAAACCCTATCCCCTACGGAGACCACCATGGGCAAGACCCCCGACTTCCAACCCCCGACCCTGCACACCGAGTTGTTCATCGATGGCCAGTTCGTGGCCGGTGAAGGCGAAGCCGAGCGGGTTCTCAATCCGGCCACGGGCGAGGTGATCGTTCAGGTGCCTGAGGCTTCCTTCGAGCAGATCCACAAGGCCGTGCTGGGCGCCAGCCGCGCGTTTGACAGCTGGAGCGAGACCACGCCCATGGAACGCTCACGCCTGCTGCTCAAGGTGGCCGATGCGATCGAAGAGCGTGCAGAACAGTTTGCGCGGCTCGAATCGCTCAACTGCGGCAAGCCTTATGTGCGCGCGCTGGAGGACGAGATTCCGGCCATCGTCGACTGCTTCCGTTTCTTTGCCGGCGCGGCCCGCTGCATGTCGGGCTCGGTGGCCGGCGAGTACCTGGCTGGCCACACCAGCATGATCCGGCGCGACCCCGTGGGCGTGGTGGGATCCATTGCCCCTTGGAACTACCCGCTCATGATGGCCGCCTGGAAGTGTGCGCCGGCACTGGCGGCAGGCAACACCGTGGTGCTCAAGCCGAGCGAACAGACGCCGCTGACCACGCTGCTGCTGGCACGCGTGGTGGCGGACATCCTGCCCAAGGGGGTTTTCAACGTGGTCTGCGGTCGCGGACCGAGTGTGGGGCAGCCCCTGGTGGAACACCCGCTGGTGCGCATGGTCTCGCTCACGGGCGATGTGTCCACCGGCCGCAAGATTCTCCAGGCCGCCACGGGCACTCTGAAGCGAACGCATCTGGAGCTGGGGGGCAAGGCGCCCGTGCTGGTGTTTGACGACGCCGACATCGATGCGGTGGTGGAAGGCATCCGCACCTTCGGCTACTACAACGCCGGACAGGACTGCACGGCAGCTTGCCGCCTGTATGCCGGTGCCAGGGTGTACGACCGTCTGGTGGCCGACCTCAGCAGCGCTGTGAGGACCATTCAGATGGGCACCCAGGACGAGGCAGGCGTCGAACTCGGGCCGCTCATCAGCGACCGCCAGCGCGATCGCGTGGCCAGCTTTGTCGAACGCGCGCAGATGGTTGGCCACATGGAGGTGACGGCGGGCGGCAAAGTGCGCGCGGGCAGCGGTTTCTTTTACGAACCCACGGTGATCGCAGGGGCCCGGCAGGACGACGAGATTGTGCGGCGCGAAGTGTTCGGGCCGGTGGTGTCGGTCACCCGGTTCACCGATCCAGAGGAAGCAGTGACATGGGCCAACGACTCGGAGTACGGACTGGCGTCATCGGTCTGGACACAGGATGTCTCACGTGCGTTCAAGGTGGCGCGCAAGCTGCAGTACGGCTGCACGTGGATCAACACGCATTTCATGCTGGTCAACGAAATGCCGCACGGCGGCATGAAGGCCAGCGGGTACGGCAAGGACATGTCGATGTACGCGCTGGAGGACTACACCGTCGCGCGCCATGTCATGGTCAAGCTCTGAACACCCCCCGCCGCGCTTCGCGCGACCCCCCTGGGAGGGGGGCGACACCTGAGGCCCGGCGGAGCCGGTTCCTCGGTGTCTCTCGAAAGGAGGGTTACCTCGTGCGGCTGCTTCAGCGCGCTGCAGTCTGTGCCGGTTCAGCCACGTAGATCTCCACGCGGCGATTGGCGGCGCGGCCTTGCACCGTGCTGTTGTCGGCAATGGGCTCCCGGGAGCCACGGCCGTCGGTGGTGAAGCGTGCGGGCGAGACGCCGCGTGAGATCAGGTAGTCGCGGGTGGCATTGGCGCGGTCGAAAGACAGGGGGTTGTTCACCGCATCGCCGCCGGTGTTGTCGGTGTGGCCAATGATGGCCACGGTGGTCGCCTGATTGCTTTGCAGCGTGCTGGCGAACTGGCTGAGGACGCCCGCGAGCGTGGGGTTCACGGCCGAGCGGCCGGTGGCAAAACCTGCGTCGGCTGGCACGTCGAGTTTCAGGCGGTTGTCGGCGGTCTGGCTCACGCCGATGCCGGTGCCCTGGGTCGCCTGCTCCATGGCTTTTTTCTGCTCCTGCATGCGGGTTGACCAGATGTAGCCGCCCAGCGCGCCGGCGCCTGCGCCAATGACGGCACCTTGCGTGGCTCCCTTGGAGCCGCCTGTGAGGCCACCGAGGATGGCACCGCCCAGCGCGCCGATCCCGGCGCCCTTGGCCGAGTCGGTCTGTGTTTCGCTCATGTTGGCGCAGCCGGCCAGTGCCACGGCGCCCACCAGGGTGGTGACGGTCAGGCCGCGTGTGATTCGGGATGTGATCGAGTTCATGGGTTTTGCTCCACTGTGTTTCGCTTGAATGCCGACGGGATTGTTTGATGCAGCCAGCCTGAGCGGCCGAGGCACTCTAAACTTATACCCCTCCTTCTGAAATTCACAGTAGGAGGTGTCTGACATTACAAAGATTTTCATGAACACCATTCCACTGGGCTCCGGCACCCTCCAGGTTTCCCCCATCTGCATGGGCACGATGACGTTCGGCCAGCAGGTCGATGAACCCACCGCACACCGCATCATGGACCGCGCCCTGGAGCGTGGCCTGAACTTCCTGGACACGGCCGAGATGTATTCGGTGCCGGCGCGGGCAGAAACCTTCGGCGCCACCGAAACCATTCTGGGCACCTGGTTTGCGCGCCATCCCGGGCTGCGCCAGAAAGTCGTGCTGGCCTCCAAGGTGGCCGGCCCGTCGCGCGGCATGCCCTGGGTGCGGGGCGAGGTGGCTGGGCTGACAAAGGCCGAGATCATCCAGGCCTGCGAGAACAGCCTGCGACGCCTGCAGACCGACACCATCGATCTCTACCAGATCCATTGGCCTGCGCGCAACGTGCCGGTGTTCGGCGCGACCGCCTTCGACCCCGGCAAGGATCGACCCTGTGCATCGATTCACGAACAGCTGGAGGCCATGGGCGAGCTGGTCAAGGCCGGCAAGGTGCGGGAGATCGGCTTGTCCAACGAATCGCCTTACGGCGTGCACGAATTCGTGCGACTGGCCGAGCAGCATGGTCTGCCGCGGGTGGCCACCGTGCAGAACCCCTATTGCCTGATCAACCGCAGTTACGAGAATGGTCTGGATGAAACCTGCCATCGCCTGGGCGTATCGCTGCTGGCTTACTCGCCGCTGGGGTTTGGCTTGTTGAGCGGCAAGTACGACGAGACCGGCCTGGTGGGCGAGGCGGGCCGCCTGGGCCTGTTCGAGTCCATGCGCAAGCAGCGCTGGGGCCGCCCGGAGGCGCTCGAAGTTTCGCGCCGCTACAACACCCTGGCGCGATCGCACGGCCTCACGCCCACGCAACTGGCGCTGGCCTTCTGCTACACCAACTGGCGCGTGGCCAGCACCATCATTGGTGTCACCACGCTGGCCCAGCTCGACGAGTGCCTGGACGCATGGAACACGAAACTGACGCCTGAG
>Ga0070752_1001894_pt1 | contig 14052 bp, 2 predicted proteins | sample VirMetDEL_Aug_30_FD_77440 | JGI IMG/M metagenome (GOLD analysis project Ga0070752, IMG submission 77440) | Aqueous microbial communities from the Delaware River and Bay under freshwater to marine salinity gradient to study organic matter... | ecosystem: Environmental > Aquatic > Marine > Coastal ...
CTAAAATGGGACAATCACCTGTCGATAGGAACAAAGAATACATGAGGGAGATGTGGGGGACCACAAAACTTGCCTCAGATTATGGGTCAATGCAAAATTTACCTCAAAAAAGAGTGTTAACAGAGGTAATGCACGACACTGCACCTCGTCATGACCTTAAAAAGCAGACAGAATTGCATGAAAAAATTCGTAATGATGAAGATTATGATGATTGGAGTTATGGTACAGAACCAAATTATGGAAATCCTTGGAAGTAAATATAAATAATCCAGAAAACTTCTTGACAAATGGCAGTCACAAGGATATCAAGAGCATTTAAGGACATTAGTTTGTCTTTTGAACCACATCCTGTGACAAAAGACCTACCAATATTGAAGAATTCGAACGCAATTGCACGTTCTGTTCGTAATATAGTACAAACTATCCCATCTGAAAAGTTTTTTAACTCTATTTTTGGGTCCGATGTACGCTCAAGTCTGTTTGATTTTGTCGATTTTGGTACTGCATCACTCATTGAAGATCAAATTATAACAGCAATTGAAAATTTTGAACCAAGAGTGGATAATTTAGAGGTTCAGGTCACTCCCGAACCTGATAATAATGCTTTTGACGTAACAGTGATCTTTGATATTGTCGGTCAAGATGTTCCTACTCAAGAATTTTCATTTTTACTAGAGGCTACCAGATAAAACATGCCTTTTACAAAATTTTCAAACCTAGATTTTGACCAAATAAAGACTTCTATTAAGAGTTATCTCCGTGCAAACTCAGATTTCACGGATTTTGACTTTGAGGGGTCTAATTTTTCGGTTTTAATCGACACATTAGCATATAATACCTATATTAATGCGTTTAACGCAAACATGGTTGCCAATGAATCCTTCTTGGACTCGGCAACATTACGTGAAAATGTCGTTTCTTTAGCAAGAAATATTGGATATGTACCTCGCTCTAGAAGCGCCTCTAAGGCAACTGTAAGTCTTAGAGTATCTGCAGCGGAAGATAAGAATACAGCGACCTTACAGGCGGGTCTAGTGTGTGTAGGAGCAGTAAATAACAGCAATTATATATTTTCTATTCCAGAAGATGTTACAACTACACTAAAATCTGGGAATGGAACTTTCAGTGATGTAACTGTCTATGAGGGAACATATCTTAAAAAGCAATTTGTTGCCAATACATCAATAAATCAACGTTTTATCCTTGATAATTCTTTTATTGACACTTCAACTATAGTTGTAAGAGTAAAAGGACCATCAGATAGTGGTGAAGGTAATGAATACACTAGAGTTGATAATATTCTGAACATTGATAAAAACTCTAAGGTATACTTAATTCAAGAAATTCAGGATGAGAAGTATGAACTTCTATTTGGAGATGATTATTTTGGTAAAAAGTTGGAAAATGGCGCAATAATTACAGTTTCATATATTGTTACTAATGGCGAGGAAGGTAATAATGCCAGTGAATTTTCTTTTGCAGGAAGAGTATTAGATGATAACAATTCTATAATTGAAAATATATCAATTACATCTAATACCAAATCTATAAATGGGGGAAATATTGAAAGTGTAAATTCAATTAAGTATTTTGCTCCTAGATTATATTCATCTCAACATCGTGCTGTAACTGCTCGTGACTATGAAGCAATTATCCAATCAATTTATCCAAATACAGAGTCTGTATCTGTTGTTGGTGGCGAAGAGTTAGATCCACCACAGTTTGGTAATGTTATCATCAGCATTAAACCAAAGAATGGTAATTATATTTCCGATTTTGATAAACAAACAATACTCTCAAAACTGAAGAATTATTCTCTTTCAGGAATAAATCAGAAAATTATAGATCTTAAAGTCTTATATGTTGAAATAAATTCTGCAGTTTATTATGACAACTCTAAGGTATCCAGTGTTGCTGATCTTAAGAGCACTGTATTATCAGTCCTCAATAGTTTTGCAAAAGCAAACATCAATCAGTTTGGAGGAAGGTTTAAGTATAGTAAGTTATGCCAAACAATTGATAACTCTGATAATGGGATTACATCAAATATTACAAGAGTTATCATTCGTAGAGATTTAAAAGTTCAGATTAATCAATCCACACAGTATGAATTATGTTTTGGTAATAAGTTCCATGTCAATAGTGTAGGATTTAATATAAAGAGTACGGGATTTACTCTTGCTGGCAGAACGGGAACATTCTATTTCACAGATGTTCCAAATAGCGATGGTAAGACCGGTGTTATGTCTGTCGTTAAAGATGTTGGAAATTCTGGTAAATATGAGGTTGTAGTTAAGTCTGCAGGAACTGTTGATTATGTCAAGGGAGAGATAATTTTAGAGACTTTGAATATAACTTCAACTACCGTAGACAATAATATTGTCGAAATTCAAGCGTTCCCAGAATCAAATGATATTGTTGGATTAAAGGATCTATATCTATCCTTTTCTGTTGCCGATAGCACCATAAATATGGTTAAAGATACTATAACATCTGGCGAACAGATTTCTGGCGTTGGATACAAGGTTACTTCAAGCTACTTAAACGGAGAACTTAAGAGGGGATAAAATGATACAAACGGGCTTTGAGAAGAGGGTAAAAGTTCAACAAATAATCGAGAGTCAATTACCAGAATTCATACTTTCAGAAAGTCCAAAGGCAGTAGATTTTCTAAAACAATATTATATTTCACAGGAATATCAGGGAGGAACTTTAGACCTTACTGACAACCTTGATCAATACTTAAAGTTAGATAATTTAACTCCCGATGTAATTTCTAACAACACTACACTGTCCGTTGGCATTACAACGACATCGGAAGTGAGTACTATTGAAGTTTCAAGTACCAAGGGATTTCCACCAGAATACGGATTATTTAAAATTGATGATGAAATTTTCACATATACTGGAGTAAGTGGAAATAGTTTTACTGGTTGTATTAGAGGATTTTCTGGAATAACTTCTTTCAGAACCGATCTAGACTCTGAAGAGATAATATTCAGTGAATCTAAGGCAGCAACACACTCTTCTGGTAAGAAGGTAGAGAATTTAAGTGTAGGATTTTTAAAAGAGTTCTATAAAAAATTAAAATATCAATTAACCCCAGGACTTGAAGGTACTAGTTTTGTATCGGATTTGAATGTTAATAATTTTATAAAGGAAGCAAGAAGTTTATACGAATCAAAAGGAACGGAAGAATCATTCAAAATTCTATTCAAGGTTCTTTATGGTGTAGATGCAAAAATAGTTGATTTAGAAAATTATCTACTCAAACCATCATCATCTAATTACAGAAGAAGAGAAGTTGTTATTGTCGAAGCTATTTCTGGAGAACCAAATAATTTGGTTGGACAAACCATAACAAAATCGTCAGATTCTAGAACTTCTGCATCAGTATCTGAAGTAGAAATTTTCAATAGACCTGGATTTGGAACATATTACAAACTAGGTTTGTTTATTGGATTTGATGATAGAGATTTAATTGAAGGAACTTTTAATGTTCAGGCAGAAACTAAAGTAATTAATGAAGTATCCGTAGGATCCTCCGTAATTACAGTAGATTCGACGATAGGTTTTCCTGATTCTGGGACAATCATAAGTGGCGATAATACTATTACATACACATCAAAATCAGTAAATCAGTTTTTAGGATGTAGTGGTATTCAAAATACAATTGAGATAAAGGACAATATAAGAACTGATGAGTACTTTTTTGGATATGAAAATGGAGATATTTCCAAAGAGGTAAGAATTAGACTTACTGGAGTTTTATCAAAATTTACTCCTAAAGGAACAGTTAGTTCTTTAGTGGAAGGTCAAAAAATATATGTTGATAATGTTGGAGAAAAAATCCTTAACCTTGGCAGAACAGAAAAAGAAATTTTAGCAAATAGTTGGATTTATAATACAAGTTCAAGATTTGATGTTGAGAGACGTGATGATACTACTTTTGTATTAAAGGATTCAGTTGATAAGTCCAGTTTAAGAGTTGGCGATTCTGTTGATATTCTTAATGGGACAACTAACACAGTTCTATACAGTGGAGCAATTGTATCTTCAATTGATGGTAAAAATTTATCATTAGATAATTTAGTAGGATTTTTAGAAACAGAAGAACTCACTTTAAGAAGAAATTTGAGAACTTCATCTAGCACTGGAGTACCAATTTCTTTTGGCAATAATTCAATTATTTCTGACGTTCAAAATTTATATACAGATTCTGATTATGCATATGTTGCGTCAAATTCTCTTCCATCTTATGATATAACTCAGAATATTATAAGTTCTACAATACCATCTCCAACAAAGAATAGTTATATATTAGGTTTCAATTCTACTACATTAAAGTATTCAATAATATCTTTTGATACTCCTGTAGATTTTATTACTGGAGATGAAATATATTACAGTTCCTCCAATCCTTTGACTGGTCTTCCAGAAGGTAATTATTTTGTAGAAGTTTTATCAAATCCAAGACAAATAAAATTATACGGTTCAATATCATTAATTGATATTGGTCTCAATCTAGAATTCACCATTCCAGAAGTATTAGCATCACATACTTTTACATTATACACTCAAAAAGATAATTCTATTGAACCACAAAGATTACTTAAAAAGTTTCCATTAGTCCGAAATATTAAGAAAGGAAATGATATTTTAACAAAACCACCAACGGTGGGAATGGCAATTAATGGAGTTGAAATTGCAAGTTACAAGTCTTCGGATAAAATTTATTATGGTCCTCTAGACAAAATAAACATCTATAATGGAGGAAAAGATTATGATGTAATCAATCCACCAGTAATTCAAGTTTCTTCACCTCCAGTTGGATATACTACTGCTTTAATTACTCCAGTAGTTAGTGGCAAATTGAAGGAAGTTAAGGTAGATCCACAAGACTTTGATTTGTACAATGTTCTTTCTGTATCTATTTCTGGTGGCAACGGTGACGGTGCTATTTTAAAACCTGTTTTAGAAACTAGAAATCGTGAAATTGAATTCAGTGCTAGATTAACTTCGGATGGTGGAGGTCTTAATACCACTGATGATACGATCACATTTAAAAAACCACACTATTTGACTAGTGGTGATGCGATCATTTACGATAGAAATAATAATAATCCTATTGGCGTAGGAACTTTTGGTGGAAGTAATGAATATCAAAATTTAGATTTAAGTTCTGGTTCTGTATACTATGCCGAAGTTGTCGATACAACAAAAATAAAACTGTATGATTCTCTCTCAAATTATAACAGTGGAATTAATACAGTAGGATTCACAACGACATCTCAGGGCATTCATAAGTTTAAATTATATAATACTAAGAAGACACTCAAAGAAATTAAAGTTATAAGTCCTGGATCAGGATATGAAAACAGAAAGTTAAAGGTAAAATCCGAAAACATTAATCCTGTAGATGACACTATAACATTTGAGAATCATGGATTTAGTGATGGCGATATTATATCTTACACCACTGATGGATCTTTAGTAGGTGGACTGTCAACATCAGTAAGATATAAAATTATAAAAATATCTGATAGTAAATTTAAACTCGCAAATGTTGGTGTTGGTGCTACAGATAATACAAATTATCTCAAGGGTATTGTTGTAGATATTACTAGTTCTGGTTCCGGATATCAAAATTTTGCATATCCAGATATAGAATTAACTATTAACGCCCAATATGATGGAGTATCAGGAAACATAACAGCAACTCCTGTTGTTAGAGGAGAAATTGTAGATTTATATCTTTACGAAAAAGGTACAGGGTATGGATCAAATATTCTCAATTTCCAAAAGAAACCCCAGTTAACTGTAAAAACTGGTAAAGGAGCAGAATTACTTCCAGTAATTTCGGATGGTAAAATAGTATCAGTTTACATAGAAACTCCAGGATCTGAATATTTCTCTACCCCAGATTTGGAAGTTGTTGGAGATGGTAATGGTGCAAAATTGAGAGCGATCACTTCTGGTGGAAAAATTACCAATATTGTTGTATTAAATTCCGGACGTGGTTATACTTCGACTGAAACTTTTATTCGTATTCTTCCTGCAGGTATAGGTTTAAATGTACAAACAAATTTGAGAGGTCTTACATTAAACAATCATTACCGTTTCGGAGATGAGATGGTTTTAAATAATAATGATAGTCTAGAATATGCATTAGTTGGTTATTCTACCTCTAAAGGATCGTCGGAGTTTGGAGATGCTGGAAAGGATCATTCTCCAATTATTGGATGGGCATATGATGGAAATCCAATATATGGTGGTTATGGATATACGGATCCTTCAAATTCAGATTCAAACATTAAATTATTGACCAGTGGTTACACATTATCAGCAAGTAATGTTGTTGATAGACCATCTGTTTCACTATTCCCATTAGGTTATTTTGTTGAAGATTATAAGTTTACAAGTTCTTCATCGGATTTAGATGAACATAATGGTAGATATGCAAAAACTCCCGAATACCCTAATGGTGTTTATGCTTATCATACTTCTCTTAGTTCTAACGGGAAGACCTCAATATTCCCATATTTTATAGGTAATACATATCGTTCTTTACCAATAGAACAAGATTTGGATCAAAGTTATGATTTTAACAGTTCAAGTTTGATTAGGAATACATTCCCATACAGGGTCAATGAAAAATATTCAAACAATGATTTCATTGTAGAACCGTATGAATATTTGGTTCAGAGTGGAGTTGTAGATTCTGTTACAAAGGGATCTGTAGAAGGTTTTATTATTAATGATTCTGGAAGTAATTACAAAATCGGTGATTCTTTAGTTTTTGATAATACTGGTACTAATGGGTATGCAATTTCTGCAGAGGTAAAATCTTTAGAAGGAAAGACAATTACCGATGTAACAACTACAACTATATCATATGAGCCATCTATTTTGATTAGGGATAATCAAAATCAAGTTTCTGTCCATATTTCACCATCTCATGAATTTTTAAATGATGATTATATATCAATATCTGGTCTATCTACTTTTATTTCTGGTATCACAAAAGTTCATAAAATTGGTGTTAGTACCGAATCAACAAGATTACTTACAGAAGTTTCAGCAAATTCAACAGTCGGTGTCGTAACTGATATCTTTGTTTTAAATATCCCTCCTAGTGTCTCTGCAGGGACCACTGTTTCTATCGGAACAGAGAGAATGTCTGTTCTTAACACTTATCCTCAGAACAGGGTTGTAAGGGTTGTTAGAGGGGTTACAGGGACTGCTCATACTGAGAATACTCGGGTAGATGTATCTACTGGAAGTTTTACTATACCAATAAACACAAAATATTTCGAATCTTATTTAAATGATAAGATTTATTTTAACCCTTCACAATCTATTGGTATTGGAACGATTTCTGGCACCTTTGTAAACAATAGTTACTTTATAGGAGACAGAAGTAGAGATCTATCTGTGGAGACACAGAATGTTTACCTCCCCAATCATCCATTTAAAACTGGACAACAAGTAACTTTAGAAATACCACCTTCATCTAATACAATCTCTGTTTCTTCCACAGAGACTAGTACATCATTCAATATTCCTCAAAGTGGAACTACTGAAACATTATTTGTAATCAAAAAGTCTGATGATTTTATTGGACTTTGCACACAAGTTGGATTGACGACGAATACAAAAGGTCTATTCTTTGTATCATTTGCTCAAAATGTAGATTATTCTACCAATTACAAGTATTCTTTAACATCAAACAAGACTCAAATAACTGCTAAAGCACAAAGAATAACATCTAGAGTATCGGTATCAACTGCTCATGGTCTTTTGGAAAAAGATCAGATTAATTTGACTGTAGTTCCTAACCAATCCGTTGGTATTGGAACTTCAACATCAGTATTTGTAAAATATAATTCATCATTTGATAAGTTGTTGCTAAATCCAGTTGGTTTTACTTCAGACAGTGTAAATGCTTCATCAAATACATTGACCATAGCAGATCATGGATTTGTAACTGGTGAAAAGGTATTTTATGATTCTTCAGATGATTTAATATCTGGATTGTCAACTGGTCCATACTATGTCTACCGTATAGATGATAATACAATAAACTTAACACCTTCTTACTATGATGCAGTATCTTCCCCACCATCCATAGTTAGTTTTGGTTCTACTGGAGGATCTGGGCAGGAGTTGTCATTAGTTAATCCAAAATTACACCCAACCAAGGGTAATAATTTAGTTTTTGATGTTTCCGATTCTTCTTTGAATGGATATTCCTTAGATTTTTACTATGATAAAGAATTTAAAAATAATTTTACTTCAATAGGATCTTCAACATCATTCAATGTTTCTGGTTTTGGTACAGTTGGTGTTACAACAAATGCAACAGTAACTTTAAATTATCAAAATAATTTACCAGAAAAAATTTATTATCAAATCTCCAAATCTGGTTTTATAAGCACTTCTGATACAGAGGTTAAAGATTACTCTACAATTTCTTTTGTTGATAGCGTTTATAATGGATCATACAATATTATTGGTGTAGGAACAATTACATTTGATATTTCTCTAGAAAAAAATCCAGAAAATAATAATTATACACAATCTTCTACAGGAACTTTAAAGTATTCCACCCAATCATTAACTGCAAGTGGTGGTGTTAATTCTATAAATCTGCTATTTGGTGGTGTAAACTATAAGAGACTTCCTGAGTTTTTATCCATAACTTCTACTAATGGAGAAAGTGCTGACATTATTCCAACATCAAGCACTATTGGTAATATTAACAAATTGACCATCAATGACCCTGGTTTCAATTTTTCTGCAGATAAAACACTAAGTCCAGAAGCATACATTTCTCCAAATATTGTTTTAAATAACAGAGATTATATTTCTGGTATTGATGTGACTTTTGGGGGTTCTGGATATTCTTCAGCACCAGATTTAGTAGTAGTTAATCCAAATACTGGTACTGAATATAGTGTAGGTGTTCTATTAGCAAAAATTCAAGGAACCGCTATTACATCTGTAGAGATTCTTGAATCTCCAAAAGGAATCTCAGAAGTTAAATCTGAAATTTATACAATTAACAATAGTAATGGTATTGCTATCAATAATTGCGACACTTCTTCATCAGGAATTGTAACCTGCACGTTAAGTACACCAATTGTCGGTTTTACTACTAGTCCCTTTGTTGAAGGTGATCTTGTTTTTGTTGAAGGAATACAACAGTATTCGACGACAGGGACTGGATTTAATTCAAAAGACTACTCTTACAATTTCTTCAAAGTAACGGAATATGTAAATTCTAATCCAGCAGTAGTTAAATTTGACATATCACCATATGCCACTAATCCAGGTATAGCTAAGACCATCCAAGGAGGGTTTGCTGCAATTATAAACAAAAAAGTGTATCCAAGGTTTAACGTAACACAAAAACCAAAACAATTTGCAATTGGTGAAAATATACTTATAAAATTAAATAATTCTTATACCGCAGTAGATCTTAAGATTACTCATGTCCTGAACGACTCCATAAAAGTTTATGGTTCTTACGATTTGGTAGTTGGTCAGGTAATATATGGACAAGATTCTGGATCAGAAGCGACAATTAAATCAATTACAGAAAGTAATGGTGCTTTTACAATTGATTATAGTTTAGTCACAGATTTTGGGTGGTCTGATGATGTAGGAAAACTGAATAAGGATTATCAAGTTATTCAAGATAATGATTATTATCAGAATCTTTCATATTCAATCAATAGCCCTATAGAATATGATGATTGGGTCAACCCTGTTAATAGTGTTCTTCACTCTACTGGTCTCAAGAATTTTGCAGACACTACAATAATATCAAAGGCAACAGTTTCTACTGCACAAACAGGATCCTCAAACTCAATTGCAATTTTTGATCTTCTCTCCGAAAATAGAGTAGATAAAATTAATATTTTTGACTTTGGTTCGGATGTTAATGTTCTTTCAGGAAAATCAAAATTTGTTGCATTGCAAAATAAAAAATTAAGTGATTTTATTGAATGTAAAACAAATAGGGTCTTAACAATTGATAATTTTAATAACCTGTTTGTTAATAGTGAGGATGTAAATTCTACTTTGTATAGAGATTTTGAAATTGTATACCCTGGTCAGGGTTATATGAATTATTTGGTACAAATTATAAATCCAAATAACACAGATATACAGACAACAGAAATTGTATTATTAGATACTAATTTAGATAATATTGTAATAGGACAAAAATCATCTTTACATTCTACAGATAATCCCATTGCAGATTTACAAATATATAAAGATACTGTAGGAACTCATTATCTCAGATTTGTACCTGTAGATCCATATGATTCCGATTTTGATATCAAGTTTATAAAATCTGACTTTAATACTACTGCTTCTGGAGTTGGTACACAATCTATAGGATTTGTTGATTTGGTGGGAATCAACACAACTATTGGTGTTGGTTCAACAAGTGTAATATATCAGAAGTCTAAAGATACTTTTGAATTTTTGATTGCCGAAGTTGAATTATTCAACGAAGTTACAAAAAACAAAACAGTTGTTGATTTGTTTATAGACCATGACGATACCGATGTTTATAGATCGGAGTTGTTCTTTGATGGATTTGATTCGACACAATTCTCTTCCAACTTTATTGGAACATTTACCTCAGATATTGATTCTGCAACTGATTTATTCTCTCTTAAATTTGAGAATAACACTGAATTAAATACTGTACGCCTTAGATCTTCAATCGTTGGATTTGGAACAACTGCAGTAGGAATAGGTACTTATATATTTAAAGCAAGTGGACAACCAGACTCTAGTGTTAGAGAGGGTAGACTGGAATCGAATTATTTGGTATTACCTGGTTCTGGCATTTCTACAGTTTTGACATATGCCGAATCTGATGTCAGTAGTGTAAAATCTATAGTAAAAGTTTCATACGGCAATACTTCTGCTGTTGGTAAGGTTTTATTTAACCACAATGGAACTGATACTTATATAACACAGTATCCATACTTAAACATCGAGGATAATCTTGGGATCGGCACTTTTGGAGCAGAAATTGATGGAAGTGATTTTAATTTGATCTTCTATCCAGATGCTGGAATTTCTGATGATATTACATTCCAGTCTTATAGTGAAATTATACAGACCACCAGTGATGTTGATAATAATCCACAAACATTAAAATATGGTAGTGTTAGTAAAAATTTAAATACAACTCAGTTTAATTCAGTCAATGGAGATAGAACCAATAGAACAGACTTCAATTTAAATCATAATGAATATCCAATTTTTGAGAAAACATTCGACCCATCAGTATCAGTTGTAAATGCAACTGGATTATTTAAAATAGATAATCATTTCTTCAAGACTGGTGAACAGTTAATTTATACTCCAAGATCATCATTTATTGGATCTCCATCATCTTCAATGGTGATGTCTGATACGAATATTCTCCCAACGGATGTTTATGCTATTAGAATTAATGCAAATGAATTTAAACTTGCAACCAGTTTATCAAATGCAAACGCTGGAACAGCAGTAACATTTAATTCTGCAGGAAGTGGAAATGCTCATACTTTAGAAATGAGCAAAAAGATGGAAAAATCATTGATTATTCTTGATGGAATTGCAAGAGCACCTTTAGCATTTACAGAAATTAATCACCAGTTGTCTTACAATGAAGGTGGTTCTATCTCGGCAGGATCAACATTCTTTACTGTATCTGGCATCTCTTCTATTGCTGCAGGAAATGTTCTTAAAATTGACAATGAATATGTAAAGGTTGTATCGGTTGGTTTGGGAACAACAACTGTAGGTCCTATAACGGGAATTGGAACTTATAATGTAATAGAATCTAAAAGAGGATTTGTTGGTTCTTCTGCCACCACTCACAATAATGGAGCGACTGTTAGACTTTATGGAGGTTCTTATAATATAGTCAGAAACAAAATTCATTTCACAGAGGCACCAAGAGGAAATGCTTTTGAAATAGTGGATGATTCAAATCTTTTTCCTAATAAATCTGTATTCAGTGGTAGAGTTTATTTGAGAAATGATTACTCTAATAACAGAATTTTTGATGACATTTCATCACAATTTACTGGAATTGGTGCCACATATAGATTGACTGTTGAGGGTAGTGATGTTACTGGAATTGAAACGGGAAGTACTATGTTATTCCTCAATAATATCTTCCAAGAACCAATAACATCAAATAATGCTATCGGAAATTATAGTTACATTGAAAATTCTGGAATAAGCAGCGTTGTTTTCTCTGGCAATAGTGATAATAGTCTTTCTGATTATGATGTAAATCAAAACGTATTACCGAGAGGTGGTTTGATTGTTTCTCTTGGATCTACTCAAGGTCTCGGATTTGCACCTCTCGTTGGTGCTTCGGTGACCGCAGTCGTTGGGGCTGGAGGATCAATTGTATCCGTTGGTCTCGGAACCACTGATAATCTCGGTTCTGGATATTATGGAACTATTTCTATAGGTATTACTGATTCAAATCATAATGGTAATTCAGCAACTATTACTGCTAGTGTAGGTGCTGGAGGAACACTATCTTTCGTTGTTAGTAACGATGGTGGAACTGGTTACACAACCAGTACTACGGTAATTCAAATACCCGATCCATCATACTCCAATTTGGAGATTGTTGGAACATCGAGACTTGGAATTGGTGCTACAACCGACACTGGATCTGGATTGTTACTTAATGTTGAAGTTGGAGCAGCAAATACTAATGTTGGGATAGGATCAACATTGTTTGAAGTTAAAAACTTCAAGATAACAAGACCTGGATGGGGATTTAGAAAGGGTGACAAGTTTAAACCAGTTGGTTTAGTTACAGCGAAAGACCTTACAGAACCAGTTAATAATTTTGAATTAGAAGTTCTTGATGTTTTCAATGATTCATTCTCCTCTATACAACTTGGTCAGTTTGATTATATTGATTCAATAACTAGTCTTCAAGATGGTGTTAGGAAGAGATTTCCTTTAAAATACCAAGGCGAACTTGTAAGTTTTGAGGTTGATAGAGATAATCCAGATTCTGCAGAGATAGATCTAGAATCTGTTCTTTTAGTTTATATCAATGGCGTTCTTCAAAATCCAGGAGAAACTTATAAATTTGTAGGCGGAACATCTATTCTTTTTGTTGAAGCTCCACGCGGACCACAACTTCTTGATCCTAAACAGCAAGTTGGCGATAATATAGAAATATTCTTCTACAGAGGCACAAGAGGAGTTGATAGCATATTGATTGATGATATATCAGAAACAATCAAACCTGGTGATAAAATACAGTTATATCCAACCGATAATATAGTTGGACAAAATGAAAGAACTGTGTTTAATATTTACGGTTCTGATGAATTAGAAACCGATCCATATACTGGTATTGGTGTCTCCGACAGTCAGTTCAGACCTGTGAGTTGGGCAAAACAAAAAGTTGATCTTGTTGTTGGTGGGGAAATTGTATATAAAACAAGAGACTCTATAGAAGCACAAGTTTATCCGACAGCAAAAATTATTGGTGATTTCAGTTCAACAGATACGAACATTTTTATTGATGATGCAAGATTCTTCAACTATGAAGGTCTTATTGGACAAAATACAACTGACTTGTTCATAGTTAATACACCAATAAATTCAGTAGCAGCTGCTATAACAGCAACAGTTTCTGCTGCTGGAACTATTTCAGGATTTACTATTAGCGATGGTGGTTCTGGATATACAGGTTCTTCTGCAGACATAAAGATTTCTGCTCCTTCATATATTAAAGTGGGTGTTGGTACAACCGCTACAGCAACAGCAACTGTAACAAACGGTTCTATTACCTCAGTATCAATCACCAATCCTGGTCTTGGATATACTAACACCACACCCCCACAAGTTATAACTGCACTTCCAGAAGTGTCTTATGAAAATGTATTGAATGTAACTGGTATTGGTGGAACTACAGGAACTATAACAGGAATTGGAACTACAGTTGGTACTGGAAGTCACTCTTTGGCACTTAAATTCACTCTGAATATTGATACTGGA
>Ga0070752_1001896_pt1 | contig 14048 bp, 10 predicted proteins | sample VirMetDEL_Aug_30_FD_77440 | JGI IMG/M metagenome (GOLD analysis project Ga0070752, IMG submission 77440) | Aqueous microbial communities from the Delaware River and Bay under freshwater to marine salinity gradient to study organic matter... | ecosystem: Environmental > Aquatic > Marine > Coastal...
CCTCTGTAAATCGAAGATCCAAAAAGATCCATATTTGCTGCACCACCTGCTGCAGGATTCGGAAAGAATGCTATTCTATTTTTTACAGCATCTCTCAAAATAGCACCAGCCATACTTCCATAACGCTCACTCCTCTCACTAGGCCATTGTGAACCGGGATTGTTGTACCTCACATTAGCATTACCATGCTTTCCATTTATGTTAATCAAATAGTGTGTGGTATTGTTTGTTGTCTTCTTCTCTGGTGGATTTAAAACATCAGGAAGTTTACGATACTCGGGGACATCTGTTCCCCTCAACTTTGGAATAAAACCAAACGGAGACTGATTTGTATTTTCGTTCAAATATTTTTTTAGAATAACATTTTTAAAAATACTGTCCATGAATCCTCAACAAAAAAAAATAGTGGCAGAGTATGCCACTATTTATCTATTCTTCAACAACGGATTCGTTTTCGTATTTCTCTCGGACTTCACCAAGCATCTTTACTGCTTGTCTATTGTGATATCCGATAATAGTAGCATAGCATTCCATAACCGATAGTTTACCATACTTTTTAACAAGATGATCGTCAATCAAAATTACTTTGATGTCATCATCTTGCAGTTGTCTCAGAAGTTCATGTTCTTCACTCAGTGATATTGTTGTGCAAATATCACCTCTAGCAACATTCTCTGTAAGAATACTAAAAGATGCATAGTCACCCCCATGCTTGGAAGTGACTGTGCAACTCGATAAAAACAACGCCCCAAGGCTCAAAACAATAAGATTCTTCATTTTAGAACTTGAATCCTACGCCGAGCTTGATGCCGTTGTTTGTGGATACCCAATCGTTTACTGTAGCTGGATCACCGTCATCTACAACGTCCAGAGACCAACCATAGCTGATGGAAACAGAAGCAGACTCGTTAAGATCATGCTCGTAGCCAACGCCATACTCAGCACCTTCCCAACCGATGTCGATAGAACCGTCTTCGATAAGACCTACTGTAGAGCCAAGGTAAACAAACTCACCGCCAACGATACCCGGAGTAACGGTTACTGTAGGGTTAGCTGTAACAGTACCCCAAGTGTTACCGTCACCACGACCAATGATTGTAGAACCATCAGAAGCACCCCAAGCATAGTTGATGCTGTTGCTCAGTTCAGCAATACCTAAGTCTGTTTTTGTGCCGAGACCGATGGAATAGTCATCGCCAGCAGCACGATCTTGATAAGTAAATTCGCCGTATACGTCTACACCGAATGCACCAAACTCAGAACCTACGGTCCAGTCAGCTTCGCCTTCAAGACTAGAGGAGACGCCAACATAAGCGTTGGAAACAATCGGAGAAGAAGTTGTTTCTTGTGCAAATGCAACTCCGGACGTTGCAAATACAGCAAGAGTAGATAATAGTAATTTTTTCATAATTACCTCCTAGAAAGTTAATGTACTATTTATATAAAGCTGTATATTAACTGTCCACAAAGGATTGACAATCATCCCGTACAGGTCGATTTTCTATTAATATCTGTGTTTTAGGAAGAATCGTCCTGTACGGGACTTTAAGTGATGGGATTCTGTTTCTAGGTTCCCATCGGACCCACTCCTTATGCTGCAAGAGCTAAGGAAGGTTTGTCATAGTTATTAGCAACTATTTTAATTAGTCCTTACGAGACCACCCGACCAATCTAACCTAAACTACATCTGTCAATCGATCCTAAAGTCATCCCCAAAATTAATCTCTCCTAAATAAGTGGAGATGAAGAGATTAATGGTGGAGATGAGCGGATTTGCACCGCTGTCTTGTCCAGTTTCATTTCGGTATCATCAATTGATGACCCTATTTATCAAAGTGCATACGTTCCGCTTGCTTCATCAACGAACAACACTTATCTATAAAGGAGTGATCTGGCTCTTGTCAAGAGGTTCTTCAAACGAATAGATCTCAAAAGCATCTTTTAAAATCTTATAGTCATCTTTGTTCTCTATAACAATAAAATTGAACCTGTCACAACCATGTTTATCAATATACATGTTTGTTGTCTGATGAATTTGAAGTGCCGCAGACTTCAAAAAACTTAACGTTTCTTCTCTAGTCCAGTTTTGTTCGCCCATCAAAAAATCGGTTGCACCTCTAACAATAAAACTAAACATTTTTTCGTTTATTGTCCCACATCCTCTTTCATATCCAATATAAAGAATTGTGGTGTTGTAGAAATCGTGCAAAAAAAACTCAGGCAGAATCTCTTCGGCCCGAGTGGAAAAAGGAATACCCATCGTTATCAAAAAAACTATACCAGAGAACAATCTCTTCAACTTCATAAACACATCATCAGCTTTCAAAAATTTTTAACATTTTTATTTATGTAACTGAAATATTTGAAACTCCATAAACTCTTCCTGAATTTGTAAATGAAGATGATCCTAGTGTTGCAGATTGAACTTGTACGGAATATCCACCACCTGCACCATTCGTGCTAACTGCTCCAGCGACATAAGTAGAACCACCACTACCAATGCCACTGCCACCACCACCACCAGCACAAACCCTTCCAAGCGCAAGACCAGCGCCACCGTTACCATTAGCCGTAGCTGCTGCGGCTGCGCCATTGCCGCCCAATCCACGACCACCACCATTAAGACCAGATCCACCAGAGCCACCAGAGCCAGAGGTCGAAAGACTTGGAAGAGTTGGAGAACCCGGCCACTGTTCATATGCAGAATTGGTAGACGTTCCACCGCCAAAACCAGTTGAACCACTCGAACTTCTAGATGAAACTACATAACTGCCACCGCCATATCTAGTAATTTGTGCGCCATAATCTTCTCTTGTTTGCACACTGCCACCACCACCCGGATCTCTAGCAGCTATAACATACACATATTGTTCCCGTGCCGCTCCACCTCGGCCACCATTCCAGCCACCACCGCCACCAGAGTCACAATTACCTTGAGCATATGCATAATCCTTGGGACCAGCACTAGCAGAATCTGTTGCAAAATCACCAATTCCAGAGTTACCATCACCACCACCAGCAATAAATCCAGAAGATTCATTTTTTATTGTAAATTCATCACAATCATAATTTATGTAGATTGCAGGATTTCCATCATGATTTCCAGCGCCACCTAAGTTGGAAGAACCTGCCTTAAATCCACTAGTAACTAATGATTGTGGAACACTTCTACCATCACCACCCCTACCCGCTATTACGCCATAGTTTTGAATTGTTATGTCTCTAAACTCACCTCCGATTTGCACAGAGTCGTTAAATATGGTGTTTGTGTCGAAGATAAACTCAAAAGCAACCAAATGCTTCCCAGCAGTAGGTGAGACAAATAATGAAGCAACATTATATAAATTTAGTCTGGAATTTGGACTACTAAAAGCAGAATTACCATTAAACAAAGTAAAAGAATTACTAATGTATTGAATAGTAATTTTTCTAGTAGTACCAAAAAATCCAATAGAAGGAACAAAAGGATACGTCATTTAACTATATTTTTGTGCTAAAGCCAAGAAACCAGATGGTGGTTCATAATAGAACTCACCAACACCCTTAGCATCTGAGTAAGGAGTTAGGAGTACTGGTTTTTGTCCTGCAAAGGTATGGTCTTGACCGAAATTAAGGATGGCTTGGCTTTTACGTGAAGCATTGTTCGAGAAATGGCCGATAAACGGGATATAGGTTTTCCCAGAGGTCAATGTGCTATAGCTTGGAGACTGTCCCGTTCCGGGGTCGCCACTAAACCAAGTATTGTTTACGGAAAACCAAATTGTTCGTGTATCGGCATCAAACGCAATACCAAAAATATCGTTTGGTGCTGTACTAGGTGATGTAAATGTAACCGAAGCATCTGCATCAATAGTCACTGCTACGGGGTCGGGAATTTGATCTCTAGAATATTGAATCATCCCGCCATAATCTTGATCGAGCGGATTTATTGTAGTCGATGCTGTGCTTTGAGACATGTCAGTGTAAGTCCATCCAACAATCCCATGCCCCGTGTTATTAGTTGAACCGTCATACAACATCTCGAAATACCATTTACCCGAAGTCTTGCTCTCGGTTGCTGCAAAGTATCCCTCGGTGTTTACAGGACAGTAGTATTTGAGATTTCCTTCCGAAAGAGTCTGACCACTCCCTCCGCCACTAAAGTCGGGGTCCAACGTAGCAAACCTCAGATTAGGAGTATCAAGCAACTGGTCATCTGCTGTGATATTGCCCTCAACCGAGAAGTCATTACTGTTCGTTGTTCTATCTACACCGAAGTCTCCAAGATACTCTGGTGTGTTAGTTAGTGCAGCAATAGGTGGGTGGAATGGGTATAGTGCTGCACCATTAGTAAATCGGAAATCGTCAATATAGGCATCCATACCATAGAATTCGCCAGAAATATCTGCAAATCTTCTACCTAAGATGTGTGTATCTTCTGAAATAGAGTCAGTATCAGTTACAGGAGTCCCTTCCTCTACACCATTGATAAACAACTTATGTTCATCATTATTACGAACTACCGCAATATGCATCCAAACCCCAACTTCAGCCGTGGAAGTGGAAATAATATTTGTGCCTCCGACAAGAAACAGTATTTTCTTGGGCTGCAGACCTTGGTCGGATTGCATATAAAGTACGGGACGTGTTGTATCTGAGGCCAATCTACTGTCCCAAATCATCATATCGTCATTAGTGCTTGTACCAATAGTTTTCGGTCTAAACCAACATTCTACTGTATAGTCTCCTGTCACTGCCCCCGGAGTAAATGTCAAGTAACTGTCATTAGAAGAAGTTGCGTCCTTAGTAAACTCTATGGAGCCAGTACCAAACTTTTTGATTGATGTGTTTTGAGTAGGTTCATATGTACTCGGAAGTAGTGTTACATTAGAAGAACCACTGTTATTACTAACATCGGCAATGGTACTTGATTCCCCATCCAACATTAACACAACGTCATCACTACCAGTAATCCCCGACACGTCAGCAGACAGTGCCGAAGTAGGTGGAGTGAAGGAACCAGAGTAACGGACATAGCCTTTGGTAATACGGAAGTCGGCTATCTCGCCAACAAACGGAATTGAACCGGGGACTAAGGCACCAATTCGTGCCTTGTTTGACTGCGAAGTGCCACCCGTGAACGTGGTCGTTGTCCCTGTATTCGTTCCTAAAGACAACCCATCAACGAAACACTCATAGGTGCTGCCGCTGCGAACAATGGCGATGTGAAACCATGTGTCGTCGACGAATGCGTTTGTAGTGGAGATGTCAAAATCTAAGTGGTTTGCGTTGTCGTAGAATGACACTTTGTCTGTATTTTTCTCGAACTGTATTGAGCAACGAGCGCCATCGGTCCCATTACCCCAGTAGGACCATAAGCATTCTCGGTCGCCAGTGCCGCCGCCAGCACTCGCCCGTTTCACCCACGCTTCAATGGTGAAGTCACCCGCAAGTTGCATAGTGGTGTCAATGTCAAACGTTAGTGTGTCAGAAGTGCCATCGAACGAAAGGACATCCTGCGCTGAACCATAGGGGCCGCTAATGTTTGTGACACTAACGCCAGTGTCGTTTGTGATCGTGTTCTCGACACTTGAAAGATCTGTAGTAGGGCTAGAACCATCCAACAACAGAGTTACACCAGTATCATTACCTGCAAAGTCCAGATAGAACCCGTTATTACCATAGGTTACATCAGTAACTTCTTTAGGCAACCAAACACCATCAAGGGTTTCACCGAAGTAGGAAGCGTCGTAGGCAGTACCGTCAACGAAGTGTACATCTGCCATTAGACCTTTAAATCGTGAACTAGTGGAACTAAGATCGTAAGCATATGCACCCATGCACATATTACCTGCTGCATTAACTGATAGCGGATCATTTGTTCCAATAGTGCTTCTATTATCGGTCAAAAAACTTGTTATTTCTGTACCATCAACATAAAGTTTCATCTTGTCAGATGCCGCCGATTGAGTTGTATCAACTGACAAAACAACATGATACCAAGCCGATGTATCATTATAAGAGGCGTTTGAATACATCGAACGAGTATTGTTAGGGTCCGCTTCCCTCCAAACTACTCCTAATTGATTATTTCCACCAGTGTGGTTACGTTCCCACTGTAGATAAAATAGATTACTGGTGTTTCCGGCAGCTCCACCCGAGAAAAGGTAATCTCTGCGGCTAAGATCATCCTTTTTTACCCAAGCACTCCACGTCCATGTGGTTCTATTACTAGCAGTAACTACCCTGTTTAAGTAATCATTCGTACCATCAAACCGCAGGGAATGTTGAGTTAAATACACATCCCTAGCTGCTGACAAATCTCCTGTAAGAAGCATTAATTGAGTGATACTCATTAGCTTACGTTTCCACTCACGATAATAAGATTGTTACGAGGAGCTATAAGAGTAACCATTCCATAAGCTGATAGAGTCACACTACTCTCAGAATAATTTGTACTTGAACCAGAAATAAAAGAACCGCTAGAAAATGCATCAAAAGTAATTGTTTTAGTTGAACTAGTTTCATTGTATAAAGTAACAACATCACCTTGTGAAAAATTTGCCGAATTTGCCTGAAGAACACTTGATGCTGAATCTAATCTATAAAACTTACCAGAAGATCCAGATGTTACAGAATATGGCGATGTATTAACACTTGAAATTTCAAGCGCTCTTAAACTGCCTTGATCGTCTTGAATTGTACCAGTAACACTTACGTTTCCTGTATGAGTAGTTTGAACATAAGCACTTTCAAGACCAGTGTTCTTAACGTCTCCATCAGCGTTAAGCTCATTCATGAGTTTAGTGATTCTTCTGATCTTTGCGTCTGACATTTTATACCTCTGCCATGATTTTAAATCTATGTTTGACTTATCTATTTATATTCGGTCGCCAAAGCCAAGAAACCAGACGGAGGCTGGTAATAGAACTCACCTACACCATTAGCATCTGAGTAAGGAGTTAGTAGTGGACTTTTTGCTCCGCCAAAGGTATGATCTTGGCCGAAGTTCGAGACAAGGTTGTAGATCACAGAGCCGTAGGTTGCAGCAGAACCTGCCGCATAGTAATTTCCTGTAGTGGGTACGTTTGTGTAGAAAGGATAAATTGGCGTGGTGCTGGAGTTTGTACCATCCATCCATACCCCATTAAAACCAAAATGGATTTCCCCGTTGGGACGGTCGATTGCACACATTAAAATGCGGGGTCCGGTCGTAGTCGAGGTTGAAATATTAGTGTCCGTGCCATTATGAGATGCCTTCAACGTAGTGGCATTCACGATGAAAAACCCATAGCTCGTACCAGTTTCGCCTAAGTGGTTTGTAGCGCTGGATGCTATTAGGCTATCTGATAAACCCATATATCCTAAATATGTCGATTGGTTGTTAGACCACTCAAAGTATATCTTGTCGCTTGGTCCGATTGGTTGAGTGGCAAGTGTGTTGTACCAAGTTGAGTCATTGGGTGCCTGTAGACCAAGATTGGCTTCAGAAAACAGCATCCCACTGTTTGTATTATTACGGTCAAAACTAGCAAACCTAAGATTAGGAGTATCAATCAACTGGTCATCTGGTGTGATATTACCCTCAATAGAGAAGTTATTTTTAGGTTTATCCCACGTATCGTCGTTAGTTAGTGCAGAGATAGGTGGGTGGAATGGGTAGAGTGCTGCTCCTTTAGTGATACGGATGTCGTCAATGTAACCCCCGTAAATACCACCTGCTATGGTTGTACTACCAGCATAACGTCCCATACCAATGATAATATCATTGTTTGTGCAATTCATTGAGTAGGTAGTAGAGCCTTGGCTCGCCCCATTAACAAAAAGTGTCGTGGTCCCGGAACTTCTTACTACAGCTACATGATGCCAGTTGTTTAAAAGATTGGATATAGTACCAGATGTTATTCTTGCAGCACCACCTGACCAAACTCTTAATGATGTTGTTGTGATAGCAGTTAGTGTGAAACCGTCACTAATCCCAACTGCACCAGATGATCGAGTTTCGAAGATAGAGTCATCACCAGCATGGGTAGGGTAAATCCAACACTCGTAAGTGAAATCCCCTGTACCCATTGCTAAACTTGCATCTTGCACGTATAGCCTGTTTTCACTGGTGGCTGTATCGTCACCAAAATAGTAGGAGCTACTGCCAAACTTATAGGTCGTGGTATTCAAAGACATGGCATTATCGCCACCAGTTTCAACTACAGTAAGTGGAGAGGAAGACTGGTCTGTATAACTCTCACCATCCAGCAACAGAACAACATCATCACTACCAGTAATCCCTGACACGTCAGCAGACAATGCAGAAGTAGGTGGAGTGAAGGAATCAGTGTAACGGGCTACGCCTCTAGTGATGCGGATGTCGGCCATTTGACCATCAAACGAATATGTATCAGTCGGGTCAGTTCCTATAAAAAGATTACGATTACCTGTTGTACGAACTATATTTTGATTTGTAATGGTAGCAGCTTTTTGACCATTGAGGAACAACATGGTATCACTACCGTCTCTTACTACGGCAATATGGTGCCAATTATTTACTGTTATACCATAAGTTGAAATACTGGCCTGTAAAAGAGAAGTGTTGCCGCCAGAGCCATTATAACCCACGAAATAAATATTGCTTGTGTCCCAATCCAATATCCATTCCAAACCATTTGACCACCCAGTTGCCCCGTCCGATGCTTGTGCTATCAAATAGTCGTATGTTGCAAATGATTCTGGACGCACCCACATTTCTATTGTCCATTGCGTTTCTGTGGGGTCTAGCAACTCAGGAATAGAGCTAGATGTGTGAGATATACCTGTCGTTTGGTTGGACGGAAAATCCAACACATTTACAGGACCAGCACCATAAGGGGCTGATATAGACAGGCTTGAGGTGTTTGTAGCTGTAATGTTAGTATCAGCAACCAAATTACTAGCTATATTAGCACTAGAAGCATCATTAGTTGTGCTAGACCCATCCAGCAACAGAGTTACACCAGTGCCATCCGTTGTTGTATCTACACCGAAGTCGGGCGAAGTGTCCGCAAATGCCATGTAGATGAAGGTATCATTATTTTTGTTTATGGAGTTCGAAGTGTTGGTTAATTGGAAGCCGTCAGACAGAAACTCCACAGAAGTAGAAACTTCAATATCCGACGTATTCGGTTTAAGTCTATAAGCAATAGGATTAGCAAAATTACGGGCATTGTCCACAATTTGCCAAGAATATCCGTCTGTAGTGATATTCTTAATCAGTACAAATGCAGGTCTAAACCCGGTCGTAACAACAGGACCATTAGAACTACCGTTACCAACATAAGAACCGATCTTTGAGTAGCCTTCAACAGAGTGCCAGCAATATGCTATATGTTCATCGGCATTTCCCGTAACCTCAACATGATTTGCTAAAGAGAACGTCTGATTACTTACTGCGGAAATTCTAGTCCTGTTTAAAGTTGCAAGATTGTATGTATCATCTAAATACAAAGTTTGATAGTTATTATCTCCATACCCATCATGCCAAACTGACCAACTTGTTGAAGCGGCGTCTAGATTTTTTACTATTATACATTCTGGAGTTGAATTTAATCCGTGAGATATAGAAGCAGTAGACCCATTGCCTGTATACTTAATAATACTAAAACCAGCCTCAGTGTTCACACTAGCTCCGGTTGGAGTAATAGAACCACCATCTAGTCCAGCAGCAGAAGCAGTTGCATATCCAACATCATCAATATTATAAGTGTTACTACTACCACCAGCCTTCCAAGCCCATGCTACAAAGCCGCTATTACTTCTGTTTACGCCATTATTATCGCCAACCGTAAAACCATCGGCGTCAAAACTCATGACACCATTCTGCGTCACCTCCTGATCAGTCGTATCTGACCTCAAACGCTGCTTAATACCACGAACGGTGTCAAACAACGCATGAGAACTAGCAAAGTCTCGATCTTTTGCCCATACGAAGTCAGGGCTGAAACCTACGCCCGTGACTGGGTTGCTCGTCGAGGCGTCCCCCACATACGTTACAGCATTAAAAGCATTAATGGTACTAGAAGGCTGAGAGAAGTCCAAATAGAATCCGTTATTACCATAGGTTACATCAGTAACTTCTTTAGGCAACCAAACACCACCACGGGTTTCACCGAAATAGGAGGCGTCGTAGGCAGTACCGTCGATGAAATGAAATTCTGCCATTTGACCGTCAAAGGCTCTTGGGTAAGAATTTGCCTTTTTTCCGATTCTGCGGTAAGGATAAGTGCCAGCTTGTGTATGCGTTGTGCCATTCATGGCGCTTGCATAATTGCCTTGTAGGTTCCAAACGCCAGTACCGGGATTAGTGGTAACATTTATTGTCGCAGGAGTCCCATCAATCCACACCTTAACTTTATCACCAAAAGTATTTGAATTTAATGCGTAATCTACACTCATTACCACATGTTTCCAGCCATCGGAAACCTTGATAGTTTCGGAGGTGTAAAACTGCATCTGAACAGTTGAACCATTATACTCATAGAAATTGAGTGTGTCATCTGTACTTAGGTACAGTGGAGCATTATTATCGCCACCAGAGATGATTGTACGAAAAGTTGAACCACCACCATCACTTGCAGATTTAACCCATACGCTGAGAGTCCACTTATCGCTGTCCGTGGCTGTCACTTGGTTTGATTGCGTTAGAAAATCTGTGTCCGAGCTATCAAACCGCAGGGAATGTTGAGTTAAATATTCATCTCTCTTTGCTATCAAAGCTGCAATAGGAGTAAACAATCCATACATTTTTAAGACACCGTAGAGCTAGTGGCAATCAATTGTCCGCTTCCAACGTGAACAAATCCCACTAACAAATATTCACCAGCCGTTCCACTTAAAGTGGGAGCAGTTGCATTTGGATACTTAGGCGTAGGAGATGCATTAATAGTTAGTGTAGAAGAAGCAGTATCAGCAACAATCAAAGCAAACCCAGCGCCATTTGGAATAGGACTTGTATTAGATATTGTTACGTCAGTATTTCCAGCAGTAGCAGTAACAATTGCTGTTTGATGTATAGATAAGTCAAAAGTTGTGTTACCTGTGCCAGTAACTACACTTCCTGTCGCTATCCCGCCTTGTAGCTGTAATAAAGTATTGGCAGTAGATGTTCCAATACCAACATTTGTAGATCCACCGTTTACGACAAATGTATCACTAGCATAATTATTAGAAACTAAAGAAGAAATAGCATAACTGTTAGAAACATATGCTTGACCAAGGACACTACCAGCAGCAACGGAGTAAACAGTTGCATTAGGATTAAACCCGGATATCGATATCACATCGTTTGATTGAGGTGGAGATGAAAGGAAAACTGAATTGTTCGAATCATAAACGCTATACTGATCATTAGCAAGTCTCAGACCGTTCACAAAAACTTCTACTAACGTATTTGAATTAGAATCGAAGCTAAAATACGATTGAGTTGTATTAGAAAATTCAGATTGCGTTTTTCCACCAAGTGTAAAATTAACAGTTGTATTAATCTTACTAAACAAGTTATCTTGTACGTAATTATTAGACGTAAATACTTCGTATATTAAATTGTTAGATGTAATTGTAAGATTATATGTATTTGGATTATATGCCTGAATACTTATCGTGTCGTTAGTTTGTGGCGTGTCAACCAAATTTACATGAGTTGTATTTGGAACAGAAAACAAAGTGTTAGAAAGTTTAATACCAGACTTCCAAACTTGTACTGTAGAATCAGGCTTTGTTACTACTGCAAATGAATTTGCTGTCGTTGATGTAAACTGATATTCTTTAAAAGAAGCATCACTTACAGTGATGTAGTTAGAAAGAACTTCATTTTGAATGTAAGTGTTAGACGCAAGACCTAATCTATTAATATCTGTAGAAGAATATTGAATTGTAAATGAATTTGCATTGTTAATAACAAACTGAACAACATCATTAGAATCTGGTGCATCTACTAGGTTGATATGAGAGGTATTCGGAACAGAGAATAAGTTTGCAGAAAGTTTAACACCATTCTGAAAAACCTGAACAAATGTATTTGATGTCGTAGGAACAGAATATGAATTAGCCGTTGTGCCAGTAAACTGATATTCCAGTAACCCTTGTTCAGACAGAGTTACTGTTGGTGAAAAGAAATCCTGAATATATCCGTTAGTAACAAGATTTGGCGGAATACTTACTTCAGATCCTACGGAACTCCCGTTAGCAAAGAAATAAGCATTAGCGGTTATCACCAAAGAATCCGAATTAATATTTACAGTTTCGCCGTTAGCAGAAACATACTGAGCGAATGTACTAAGATTTTTGTTTAACGACATTTAAATCCCCGTCGAATATTTCTACTTCCGTGCAAAAGAAAGATGGAAAGTCACCATCAAATGCTCCACCACTATTTAGGAAGTTTTTTGTCCTATGAGCATATTTAGCCTTAGCAAAAGCAGCAACTATAATGTCATTGTTTTGAACAACTAACCAAGCATCATATATGTTTGATTTCTCAACCCTAAAATTATTCTTCATTATGCTAAATTAGCACCAGCAGCTAATAGCTGACCACTTCCCACATGAACAAAAGATAAAACAAGATACTGTCCAGAAATTCCATTCAAAAATGGAACCACTCCATTTGGATACTTAGGTGTCGGAGATGCGGTAATAGTAATCGAAGCACCAGCAGCATCAACAACTATTAAATTAAATGACGTTCCAACAGGTGTAGAACTTGCATTCGATATAGTGACTGTCGTTGAACCAGAAGCTGTGAACAAAGCACTTTGATATTCAAGCATGTCCCACGTACCGCTACCTGTCTGCGTCAAAAGAGTACTCGTAACTACATCATCAGCATTCCAATATTTGAAACCACCATTTGTGTACAAATCTTCTCTTGTCACAGGAGCAGCAGTATTTGTACCAAAATAAAGTTTACCCGCAGATTGATCTCTCCATATCAAATTTTCGACAGATTCAGTGCTATCTTTAAGAACAAAATCACTTGGCACATCAATAGTAAATGTATTAGAAGTAAATTTTATTTCGTTGTTTGCTGAATTTATGTGAACAGTATTTGCGTGATCAAAACCATCACGTCTTGTAAATTGTTCACCTTGAATTGTATCTAATGTATCTGCGTCAAGGCCAGATCCCGGACCATCGTTACTTGTGTGCCAAACTGTTGGGAATTCTACAGTAGAATCAATTGTATCAAATTCTGTAACAAACTCAACTTTCCAACCCTCATACCAGCCATAATTCGAAACTTTTTCATTTTTAGCTTCGAACTCAGTCACAATAATTTGTGGATACGACCAAGACGAATCGACTTCACCTATAAATATGCATGTTTTTTCTGAATCGTGACCAAATCTAGCTGAAAGATCAATTATCTGCCTAGAGTCAGGTGTCAGTGAAGCAAATGTATTCTTCCACTGGCCCCCATCATCCGAACTATCAAGACCTCCAACCGTAAGTTCAAAAGATTTTTCATCCGAATATTCTGAAACATTAATATTAACTCTTAGCATAGAATCGGACCAAGAGTTAGGTAAAGTTATTTTTATAGCTCCTGTTTTACTTGTTTCTGAAGTAAGAAAGGAACCACCTGTCGGATATGAAATATTAATACGATTGATTGTGCCATCATCTTCAGACATCTAAAAACCTTGTAGCGTATTTTTGTTATATTTTATTTAGCCATTTGGATACAATCGGAACCTTTTTCGACACGATAGGTTTCATCTTCATAGCAATGTCCGTATGCTCTTTCTGAGTGCCATTGGCTTGTCTCAGATCAAGATAGTGCAACCAAGACCTTAACGTTCCGTTCATCGTCATACGAGTCATTTGCATACCTTCAGGCAAAATAACTCTAGCACATTCCTTATCCATTTTGTTCTCTAAAGCCCACTTATAAGCCATAGTGATTTCATGCTGGATCTGCTTTTGCTTTGCCTCCCACTGCTTCTTTAACTCATCATCTTCCATCTCAATAGAATTCTGACGGTTCTTTTGATCTTGCAGTCTAAACTCTCTAGTTGTCATACCAAGTTGGGTTGCTTCAG